>OJPS01001460.1_pt1 | contig 15600 bp, 10 predicted proteins | sample 1598551 | NCBI WGS metagenome assembly OJPS01 (sample SAMN03922488, study PRJEB24848) | human gut metagenome | isolation source: stool sample | host: Homo sapiens | place: Germany | collected 2011-05 | reverse complement strand
GTCTCACGGTGTCGCGCGGGACCGACAGCGCCTTCGCCGCCGACTCGGAGCCGTGGCCTCGCTCGAAGAGCCCGATGGCCGCCTTCCTGGCCTCGATGTCGTGCTTCACCCTCAAGTCGACACGCATAAAAAGCCTCCCATTTCTCATGTCCAAGAAATGGGAGGCAGTTCACGTCAGAGCCAAAACGGGGGCCGTTCCATGCTTCGGTCAACTGATAAAGACCTTTACCTTGCTGAATACTCTCAATTTTGCACGGCGCAGGCGGGGGTACCTTTGCCCACGGCAGGATATGGAAGCCAATCGCCAACTTGCTGGCAAGCTCGTGCCGGCAGCCCCGGCCTTTCCTTTGCCTAGCGCGACCCTCGCGGAGCGCGTGAGCGATAGGGAAAGGAAAGGCCGGGGCGAACAACCCGCGGCGTAGCCAGTGTTCGCGTTACGGCAGGATATGGAAACCGAGCGCCGCGATATCCTTGGCAAAGCCGCGGACGGTGTCGAGCGAGACCTCGTACGGGTCACGGCCGATGTTCTTGCGCTTGGCCAGGATGCCGTTGGGCACCGTGATGATCTGGCAACCGCAGGCCTCGGCCTGGTAAATGTTGATGAGCTCGCGCGTGGACGCCCACAGGACCTCACAGTTGGGCTTGATGGCGGCCTTCTTGACCGACTCCGTCATAAACGGAATGGGGTCGACGCCGGTGTCGGCGATGCGGCCGGCAAAGAGCGAGATGATGGACGGCGTCTCGGTGTCAACGGCCTCGACCATCTCGTCAACCTGCTTAGGCGTAAAGATGGTGGTGACGTTGACCTTGATGCCGTCGGCCGACAGCTTGCGCACCAGCTCGGCGGTGGACTCGCCCTTGGTGGTCACGCACGGAATCTTGACGTAGACGTTCTCGGCCCAGGTAGCGATCTCGCGCGCCTCGACCTCCATGGTCTCGACGTCGTCGGCAAAGACCTCAAACGAGACGGACACATCGGTGATGTGGGTCAAGACCTCTTTGGCAAACGCGCGGTAATCCGTCACGCCGCCCCTCTTCATAAGGGACGGGTTGGTCGTGAAACCCTGAACGTTGCCGTTCTCGTACATGTCGAGCATGCCCTCGAGGTTTGCACCGTCAGCGAACACCTTGATTGCCATCTGCCTGATTCCTTTCGTTTGCATAAGGCCGGTAAACTGCTAAACACTTTACCTACGTTTATCAAGGCTTGAGCTGCGGTTTTTTATCTTCTCGGCGAACGGTATAAACACCTCAGTGTTTGGATTGATAAATCGATTGAGCATTCAAAAGCGAAGAGTCGCAGTTTGAGCAAACGTCAGAACGCGGGATTCACTAGATGAGGCCGAAATGCTGCATCGCTGTGACGGTACCGTCGTGTGCGACATCGTCGGTCACGTAGTCGGCGACCGCCTTGACCTCGGGCATGGCATTACCCATGGCCACGGCTGTCTCGACGGCGGCGAGCATGCCCAGGTCGTTGCCCGAATCGCCAAAGCCAAAGGTGCGCGCATTTCCCTCGCGGCCCAGATACGCCAGCGCTCGCGCCACGCCCACGCCCTTGTCAATGCCCTTGGGGCTCAGCTCGCGATTCTGGCCACCGGTGTTGCACAGCTCAAACTCGCAATCGATAAAGCCGTCATCATTGGCTACGCGAGCCAGGTCGCCCGCGGTGATGCATACCTTGCCCACGTGCAGACTGCCGTCGACGCGCATTTCCTCGGTGCTGTGCACCACAGAAGTGCCGATCAGAGACGACTGCTCAACACCCGCGGGTTCCAGGGCAAAAGTAGCCACGTTGGTCTCGAAAAAGGCCTCAATCCCTGCCGCGGCCATACGGCGCGCAAGCTCCTCAATAACGTCCTCGTCAAAGCAGTCCTCATGCACCACGCGGCCCTCGACCTCGAGCGTCGCTCCCGCCATGGCAACGACACCCGCCGGGTTCAGCGCGCGCAGGCCATCGGCAATCAGCCACAAGGGACGACCCGTGCAGATAAATGCCTGGTGACCCGCATTGCGCAGACGACCAAATGCATCGACAACAGCCTTCGACGGATGGACTGCATTGAAGTCCTTATCGGTCATATCGTCGGGATCGAACGACGTCAGCGTGCCGTCCACGTCAAAAAAGAGCACAGCGGGTTCGGGACACGCATCAATCATATGGGTTCCTTTCGAGAATAAGGGCAAACGAAGCATCCATCATATAATGGAGCGACGCAACCAGAGAGGTCACCCATGGAATTTTACGCAAGCTGCCCCGAGGGCTTTGAGTCCGCACTCGCCGATGAGCTTAAACGCCTCGGGCTTTCGCATGTCCGCCGCCTGAAGGGCCGCGCCACGTTTGAGGGCGAGCTCGAAGAAGGCTATCGCGCGTGCCTGTGGTCGCGCCTGGCGAGCCGCGTGTTCGTGGTACTCGGACGCTTTGAGGCGCAGGATGCCGATGAGCTGTACGACGGCGTTTACGACATCGCTTGGGAGACCATCATCCGCCCCGGCGCCACCATCGCCATTACCGCCCGCGGCGTGACCGAGCAGCTGCGCAACACGCGCTTCTCGGCCCTGCGCGCCAAGGACGCGCTGTGTGACCGCCTGGCCGAGACCACGGGCCGTCGCGCCGACGTTGATGCCGCCGATCCCGACGTTCATCTGCTGCTTTCGCTGCGTCAGCGCCGCGCGAGCATCAGCCTGGACCTTTCGGGCGACCCGCTGTTCAAACGCCTGCCGCCCGCAGCGGCCCGCGCCGGCGAGGGCGCGCACGTGCTGCGCCCCGACTACGCCGCCCTGGTGCTGGCGCAAGTCAGCTGGACCGCGCTATGCGAGCGCGAGCTGACGGCCGATGATTACGAGAACGAAGCTCTGCCCACGCTGATCGACGCCTCGTGCGCCGGCGGCGGCCTGCTGCTGGAGGCCGTGAATATCCTGACTGACCGCGCCCCGGGCGCCGCACGCGAGCGCTGGGGCTTTGAGGGCTGGCAGCTGCACGACGCCGCCCTGTGGGAGCAGCTGCTTGCCGAGGCGCGCTCGCGCGAGGCGGCAGCGCGCGAGCGCCAGGCGCGCATCGTGGCCGCAGACATCGACCCCGCCGCCCGCAAGACTGCCGAGCGCATGGTCAAGAGCGCTGGCCACAAGCGCTTTGTCGATTTCTGCGCCGCCAAGTCCGCCACCGTACTGGACCACGCGGGCGCCGTCGCCGGTGCCGCCGTGGTCGCGGATACGACCGAGACACCGCTTTCGCTCATGCACGACGCCATGACGCTGGTCGGTGAGCTGCGCCGCGCGCCCGAGCTTGCCGCGGCACCGGTCGCCGCGCTCACCCGCGACGGATTGCTGGCCCGCGCGCTCCACGCCGAGCCCGAGCGCTCGATTGCCGTCATGCCCAACAACGAGGAAGCAGCTATTGAGGTCTGGCCTTCGCTCGACCATGCCGCCGCAGCGTTTGAGGCTGCGACCAGCGCGGATACCGAGGCCGAGGTTACGGATGCCAACGAAACCAACGATGAAGCCGCCGCTTCCGCCATGCCCGAACCTGCTGCCACGCTCGACCTGGGCGACGGCAAGCCGCTGCCCGTGCTCATCCCGGAGTCGGAGCAGTTCGCCAACCGCCTGCGCAAGAATGCCCGTCTGCGTCGCAAGTGGGCAAAGCGCGAGGGCGTGAGCTGCTACCGCGTCTACGATGCCGACCTACCCGACTACTCCGCCGCCATCGACCTGTACGAGGGCTGCCCGCAGACGCCGGGCCGCTGGCTCGTCATCGCCGAATACGCCGCGCCCAAGACCATCGACCCCGCACTGGCCCAGGCCCGTATGCTCGACATTCTGGCCATCGCGCCGCGCATCCTTGATGTTCCGGCCGAGCACGTGCACGCCAAGGCCCGCATGCGTTCGCGCGGTGGCTCTCAGTACGGCAAGCAGGGTGCCGGCAAGGGCGCGTCGGGCGAGCGCGCCAATATCGCACGCCGTCGTCTGCCGCTCATCGAAGAGGGCGGCCTCACCTTTGCCGTCAACTTTGACGACTATCTGGATGTGGGCATCTTCCTGGACCACCGCGTCACCCGCAACCTGGTGCGCGAGCACGCCAAGCAGGCGCGCCGCTTCCTCAACCTGTTCGCCTACACCGGCACCGCCACCTGCTACGCAGCCGACGGCGGCGTCGAGGAGACCGTGACGGTCGACCTTTCCAACACCTACTTGGACTGGGCCGAGCGCAACATGCGCCAGAACGGCTTTGTGGGGCCGCAGCATCACTTTGTGCGCGACGACGTGCTCGCCTGGATTCGTGACCAGCGCCAGACGCGCAACCGCTGGGACCTGATCTTTGTCGACCCACCCACGTTCTCGAACTCGTCCAAGATGGGCCGCCGCACTTGGGATGTCCAGCGCGACCATGTTGAGCTTTTGGCCGGCGTATCGCGCCTGCTCGCGCAGGGCGGCCATGCCATCTTTAGCTGCAACCTGCGCGGCTTCCGCCCCGAAACGCGCAAGCTCGCACGCGCGGGCGTGGTGCTGGAGGACATTACGGCACAGACCATCCCCGAGGATTTCGCGCGCAACCAGAAGGTGCACCATTGCTATATCGTGCGCCGCCTGCCCATCGAGGACGCCATGGCCGAAGTCGGCTTTAGCGCCGAGGAGATTGCCGAGCGAACCGAGGAGCTGCGCAGCCCCGAAGCCCGCAAGCCTCGCGCAACGGCGCCCGCGCACGCGCAGGCCGGCAACGGCAAGTCGAACTTTGCCGACAAACCCTCTCCTGCCGGCAAGCCCAAAAAGAAGAAGTTCTACGCCAGCAAGCCCAAGGGCAAATAGACAAAGTTGCGGTGGAATAGTTCCTAAAAAGCCTGGTAAAGGCCCAAACAGGAACTATTTCACCGCAACTCATATTGGGATGGTGGTTGGCGATTTAGCCTTGGGTGACCAGTCGGTAACCGATGCCCACGTGCGTTTGGATATAGCGCGGATGCGCGGGGTCGGATTCGATCTTCTTGCGCAGCGTGCCCATAAAGACACGCAGGCTCGCCAGGTCGCTCTTAGTTGCCGTGCCCCAAATCTCGTGCAGGATAAACTGGTGCGTCAGCACTTTGTCGGCGTTATGCGCCAGCAGGCATAGCAGTTTGTACTCGATCGGCGTCAGATGCAGCTCCTCGCCATCCATCGTGGCGATGCCGGCGTCAAAATCGATATGCAGCTCACCGGTATCAAACGAACCCTCAGAGACAACGCCGCCCGTCTGCGCATACGAAAGACGCCTGAGCGTCGTGCGAATGCGCGCGAGCAGCTCCTCGACCGAAAACGGCTTGGTCAGGTAGTCGTCAGCGCCGGCGTCAAGCGCGCGGATCTTGTCCGCATCCTCGCTGCGCGCCGAGACCACAATGATCGGCATGCCCGACCATGCGCGCACCGACTCCACCACCTTGACGCCGTCCATATCGGGCAGGCCCAGATCGAGCAGCACAATACTCGGTGCCTGCGATGAGGCAGCGGCGATGGCGGCATGGGCGGTCTCCACGGCCATATGACGCAAGCCGTGCGCCTCGAGCGCGGCAACAATAAGATTGCGAACGGCGGGGTCGTCCTCAACGACCAAGATGAGCGGTTTTACGGCAGAGTTCGGCACAGCGCTACTCCTTATCAAACGAAACGTCGGCGACGGGAAGCTCAATCGTAAAGACCGAGCCGTGCGGGTCCGCCGCGGCAACCTCTATGCTACCGCCATGCGCCAGCGCAATGGAGCGGCAGAGCGAAAGTCCCAGGCCCACGCTGCGGTGGCTGTCGGCCAAACCGTGGTTGGCGGTATAGAACGACTCAAAGATCCGCTCGCGGTCCTCGGGCGCAATGCCCGGGCCGTCATCGGCCACCGAGCACGCCACGCGTCCATCGTCGACGCCAATCGAAATCACGATATGCGAGCCTGCGGGCGTATAGGTGATGGCGTTGTTCACCAGATTGACCACCAGCTGTACCATCAGGCGCGCATCGACGTTGACGAGCGCCGGCTCGTCGCACGTCACCACCTTAAGGTCGTGCTCGCGCACGGCAGGGTTCACGTGGCGCAGCGCCTCCTCGACGATATCGTCCATAAGCTCGAGCGTGGTCGACAGGCGCATACCGCCACCCTCGAGCTTGGTGATGGCGAGCAGGTTCTCGACGGTGGCGTTGAGCCACAGCGCGTCCGAGCGAATGGATAGAAGCAGGCCGCGGCGCGTCTGGGCATCGAGCACCGCGGTGCCGGTCGAGCCCTGATCGAGCAGCACGTCGGCATTACCCGAAATACTGGTGAGCGGCGTGCGCAGATCGTGCGAGATGGAGCGCAGCAGGTTGGCGCGCAGCTGTTCGTTTTTGGCGAGTACCGCCGCCTCCTCGCGGGCCTCCATGGCGCGGGCGCGGTCGAGCGCCAGCTCGCCTTCGCTCACGATGGCATCGGCAAGTGTCCGTTCCTCATGCGTCAGCACGTCGGGCTCGGCAACGATAGCCAGCACGCCCACCACCGAGGCGGGGTCGCCCGAGCGCGCGAAGCCGTCGCCTGTGCGAACCATCAGGTAGATGCCATAAAACGCCGAGCCGCCGAACGTAGCATCGAGCGGCGTTCCCACATAGGCGGACGCCGAGAGCCGCGGTGGCATCTGCGGCGCCAGCTCGTGCACCGGCGCGGCATCGCCCACGGCCGTGTATGTCGCACGCGGCAGCAGGTCATCGCCCTCGGCGTCGGCGCTGTACCACACGACCGGACAGCCCGAAAGACGCGCCAGCTGCGTGGCCATGGCGTGAACGATCTGCTGCTCGTCGGCGCAGCGCTGCAACATGCGATTGGTCTCGAGCACCATATGCGTGCGGCGGTCGCTGGCGGCAGCCTGTGCCAAAGCGCGACGCAGGGCCAAGGCAATCGAGCTCGACACAAGCGAGACCACAAACATGATGAAGAACATGCCGGGATAGCCGCGGTCGATAAACGACAGCAAGTAGCGCGGGTCGACAAACAAGAAGTTGTAGAGCGCCACGGCGGCAGCCGAGCTCAGCAAGCAATACAGGCGACTGCAGGTAAAGAATGCGCACAGCTGAACGGCGAACACATAGACGATCATGATGCTCGGCGCGAGACCCGGATGGTCGAGCAGCGCGCCCACAGTCGTCGCCGCGACCAGCAGCCCCACCGATACGCAGGCGTCATACAGAGGAGTGCGGCGCGTCAGCGTTGTGCGCCGCCACCAAAAGCTATCGGCAATATCGCCGTCCGTACGGACGTCCATCAGCGTTCCGCCCCTCTCTCAAAAACAAAAACCACCACAAAGGGGACAGGCACCTTTGCGGTGGTTTCCCCTTGTGGTGGTTCCAAGTGTAAAGCCTTTGCAACCTGCGGGCGTTAGACAAACAGCACGTGCGCGAGCAGTGCGCACACGCACGCCGCGACAAGCACCGTCACCACGATCGAAATCACGCGGTCGGCCATGTCCATGTTGGCCCGATTCGTAAAGAACCGATCTTCGGCAGCATCGGCGCGTACCTCACGCACCAGCTCGGTCGCAAGATCGCAACCGTCAAGCACCTTTGCATCCATGGTTTCCTCCCAGGACTCAATCCCCGTCAATACAAGCCCGCCCGTTCGCAGACAAACCTCGAGCGTCGACTACGGCCGCTCGTTGGGAGCCAGGCGCTGCATCTTGTTCACGGCCTTGAACTTGGTGAACAGCGGCACGTACTCAAAGCTCACGTTGGAGTTCTCCAGGCCGTACCAACGCGCGGGCGTGCCGGCGACGCGGCGAATGATGTACTTGAGCGTGATGGCCGTACGCTCGCTGGGCTCCACATCGCTTTCGGGCGCCAGAAGCTTACGGATCAGGACGAACTTGAACGTGCCGATGTTACCCGGATCCTTGTAGACCGAGTAGTCATGCGTCTGCGGCGGCAGCTCGCCGGTGGCAGCCAGGTCCTGAACAACCTGACGCAGGTAGGCATTGACGCGCTGGTTGATCTTGTAGCCCAGGTACAGGTGCACGCGGAACACGTAGTCGGTGCCGAACGTCTCGACCGAATAGGCAAAGGTGTGCGGTTCGTCCATGGTCTCGACATTCACGAACCACCAGGCGCGGGCACGCTTGGGATGCTTGTCCAAGATTGAGTAGACGATATCGCGGTCGATGTAATCGGTATGGGTGTCCTTGGTCAGGTACACGACGTTGTCGCTCATGCGCTCGTAACGGTCGTCGTCGCGCAGGCGCTTCAGCTGCGGCAGGTAGCTGCGCAGCGGCAGCAGCGTAAACTGGCGCTGCTCGACCGCCGTGCCGTTGTACCAGCACACCATGATGCCCATGATGAGCGCGGCCATGAGGATGGTGAAGTAGCCGCCGTGGAAGAACTTGGTGAGCGAGCTCACGAAGAAGAAGCCTTCGAGCAAAAGGAAGAAGGCCGCGAAGATCCACGGAGCAACCTTGAGCTTGCGCTCCTCGTGCAGGTAGAAGAAGAGCAGCAGCGTGGTGCACATCATAGTCAGCGTAATGGCAAGGCCGTAGGCGGCTTCCATATGCGCCGAGTTCTGGAACAGCAGCACCACGATGACGCAGCCCACGAGCATGACGTTGTTGACCATGGGAATATAAAGCTGGCCCTTGGTCTCGGCAGGGTAGAAGACCTGCATGTGCGGCATGAGGTCCAGACGGCTGGCCTCGGACACCAGCGAGAATGCGCCGGTGATGAGCGCCTGCGAGGCAATGATGGCCGCGACGGTGGAAAGGCCTACGGCAAACGGGCGCAGGCCCGGGGCGAGCATCTGGTAGAACGGGTTGAGGTCGGCAATGCCCATGAGCTCGGGGTTGGCAGCGTTGTTCATAAGCCAAGCGCCCTGGCCCATATAGGAAAGCAGCAGGCAGCACTTAACGAACGGCCAGGTAGCGTAGATGTTGCCGCGGCCGACGTGGCCCATGTCGGAGTAGAGCGCCTCGGCACCGGTGGTGGCGAGGAAGCAACTGCCCAGAATCATGATGCCCGCGTGGTTGTTGGGGCTCAGCAAAAAGGCGATGCCGCGCACCGGGTTGAGGCACAGCAGCACGGCGGGGTGCTGGAAAACAAAGAACAGACCCGTGCCGCCCAGGAACAGGAACCACAGCGTCATGATGGGGCCAAAGGCGTGACCGATCTTGGCCGTACCGATGCGCTGTACCAAGAAGAGCACGATGATGATGGCGAGCGTAATGGCGACGACGCGGCCCTGGTCATCGCCCAGCACGGCATGGACCGCCGGGATGGTGCGCAGGCCCTCGATGGCCGTGGTAACGGTAACGGCCGGCGTCAGGATGCCGTCGGCGAGCAGCGCGGCGCCACCCAGCATGGCGGGGATGATAAGCCACTTGCCACAGCGCTTGACCAGGCTGTACAGGGCAAAGATGCCGCCCTCACCATGGTTATCGGCGCGCAGCGAGATGAGCACATACTTGATGGTGGTCAGCAGCGTGACCGTCCACACGACAAGGGAGAGCGCGCCAAGCACGAACTCCTCCGTCACGCTTCCGATGCCGCCGTTGCCGGCAACGAGCGCCTTGGTTACATACATAGGGCTGGTGCCGATATCGCCGTACACCACGCCCAGCGTGACGAGCATCGCCGAGATGCTCACAGGAATCGCAGCGTGCGAGGCTGCCTCCTTGGCCTTTTGTTCCATAAGCCGGTTTCCTCCCAACTTTAATGTTCGAAGGAATTATAGGTAATCGGCCTGCACTTGCACGGCACCGTTTTCCCAGCTAGATAAACATTTATACGGCCTTTAGGCCACCACGGCGATATGGAATGTGGCAAAGGGACTGCCCCTTTGCCACATCTGTCATTTTCCGAGCCAGTTTTTGAACCACCACTCCATGGAGCGGCTCATCTCGGCCATAAAGGGACTCGTGTGTTTGCGGGTGTAGATATCCACCACGCGCTCGCCCACCTCGCGGGCATGCGGACGGAACATCGCGTCCATCTCGGCCACCTGCGCGTCCATAGTCGCAGCATCGGCGCGGCAGTAGCGCTCCTCGTGCACCAGGTTCACCACGGGATGCGCAATGGCCGGACGCTCCTTACGGGGCGTGCCGATGATGAGCATCGACAGTGGCATGGTATACGGAGGCAGATCGAGCAGCTCGGCCACTTCCTCGGCATTCTCGACGATATCACCGATGTAGCAGCTCCCCAGGCCCAGGGCCTCGGCGGCGACCACGGCGTTTTGCGCAGCGATCACGGCGTCCTGGGCCGCGATGGCAAAGTCACCCAAACCCGGTGCACGGCGGGGCGCCTTGCCCGTGCGCTCGACAAACTCGGGCTCAAAGCAGCCCACGTGCTCAAACAGATCGATCCACTTGGCATAGTCGACCACAAATATAAGTGCCCAGGGCGCCTTGGCGATCATGGGCTGGTGGTCGCACAGGTCGGCCAGACGATCCAGCGTAGCCTGCTCGCGAATGCTCACGATGGAATACATCATCATGGCGCCCGCCGACGGCGCGCGACTCGCCGCATGCAAAATTGCCGCCCGCTGCTCGTCGGTCACCGCCACGGGACGGTCGTCGTCATCACGCGCGAAGGCACGCGTGGAGGAACGGTGCTCCAACGTGTCCAGCACCGCATTGCCCGTCGTCTCGACCGGATAGCCGCCCGCGTCCATGCCAGCGTCCACGTCACCCGCACTCGTCATACAAGCCCGTTCGTTCATCGCCTCATCCTCGCCAATTCTTTAAGAAGCCTTTACGTTTCCGTGTAATTCCCGTCCATTATCGCGCAGGTCGCCACTACATTGCGCCACACCGTCACACGTGCGCGTTAATATGGCTGGTTGTTGTGCGCAGACACCAATTGCAGCGCATATCTTGGTAACAATCGGGTAAACCCCCGCTTTCGTACGTTTTAGTTTGTGAGGAGTCTCAGCATGTTCGCTGCCGCCATCTCGCTCGTCGGTCTTGCGGCGACCGTCTACCTTGTCTTGCGCGAGGCCAAGGCCATTCGCGCTCAGTCGGGCACCGTTGCCAAAAGCGCTCTTGGGTGGAGTGTCGCCTTCGGCCTGTTCCAGGTCTTTTTGACTATTTGGGGCGCCGTGGGCCTCGTCGCTCAAAACGAGCCGCTCGCCTTTGTGATGCTCATCCTGACCAACGCCATCCTCACCGGCTGCGCTTGGGCCAGCATCGCACGCGACCGCATCGCCCCGCGCGTCTTTGCGTTCGCCGCGCCCGACGCCCCCGCCCCCACCGGCAAGCTCGCCCGCCTGCGCGGCGCCTTTGTGGGCAAACCGCTCGTCGCCGCCGTCCTGTGCCTGCTGCTCGCCGGCGTCTTTGCGCTGCTGGGCATGGAGGTCTCGTCCAACCACGACTTTACTTGGGTCTACCCCCTATGCATCCTGCTCGAGTGGGCCATCATCACCACGCTCATGGTCGGCCTGTTCTTCCTGTTCCAGCGCCACGGCGCAGCTTCCGCGGTCCTGGCCTTTGCCCTCTTTGTCCTGGGCATTGCCGAGTTCTTCGTCATCACGTTTAAATCCATGCCCATCCAGCCGGGCGACCTTTCGGCCATCTCCACCGCCGCCGCGGTCGCCGGCACCGGCTACACCTTCTCGATCTCGCTGTTCTGCGTGCTGTCCATGGGCTTTACCGCCATCGCCATGCTGCTGTGCGAGTACGCCGGCCTGGTAGCACCGCACCGTCAGAAGGGTGCCGCCAACGCCAAGCGTATGCTGCTCACCAACCTGCTCGTGGCCGTGCTGTGCCTGGGCGGTGTGACCGCGCACGTCGCCCTCATCGACTACTACAACACCCTCGGCATCACCGTCTATACCTGGCGCCCGCTCGAGAGCTACTGGCGCGAGGGCTACCTGCCTGCCTTTATTAGCGCGGCACAGTCCATCAAGCCGCCCAAACCCGCCGACTACTCCGTCGACGATGCCAAGGCCACGCTCAAAAAGTACGCCAAGGCCTACGACAAGTCCGACGCGGCCAAGAGCGACGAGCGCGCCGCCGCAAAGGAGCAATTCGATAGCGAGAAGCCCACGGTCATCGCCATCATGAACGAGACGTTCTCGGATCTGTCGATCTATCAGAACATGCGCGCCAGCTACGAGGGTCCGCAGTACTTTAAGAGCCTGTCCAACTGCCTCAGCCGCGGCAAGCTCTACGTGAGCGCCTACGGCGGCGGTACCGCCAATACCGAGTTTGAGTTTATGACCGGCAACTCCATGGCCAACCTGGGCTCGGGCGTGTACCCCTACACCATCTACAACATGGAGACGACCGGGAACCTGGCAGAGCAGTTCAAATCGCTCGGCTATTCCACCACGGCTATGCACCCCAACCACGCGACCAACTGGAACCGCGAGAACGTCTACAAGGACTTTGGCTTTGACCAGTTCCTGTCCATCAACGATTTCCAGGGCGCCGATACCCTGCGCGGCATGGTGACCGACCAGGCTACCTACGACAAGATTCTTGAGATGCTCAGCCAGAACGCCGATCCGCAGTTTATCTTCGACGTGACCATGCAGAACCACTCGGGCTACGACACGGGCCTGCTGCCGGTCGACAAGCAGATGCACCTCAACATCGACACGACCGATCTGGACGCCAAGACCATCGAGGACGGCACGCTCTCCGATGTCGACGAGTACGTCTCGTGCATCGAGCAGTCCGACCAGGCGCTGCGCTACTTCCTCAACGCCTTGAGCAAGCTCGACCGCAAGGTAGTCGTGGTGTTCTGGGGCGATCATCAGCCGTTCTTCCCGTCCAAGTTCAACGATAAGTGGTTTACCGACGAGGACGACGCCACCCACCAGGAACGCCTGTGGCAGACCGACTACATCATCTGGGCTAACTACGACGTTGCCGGCTGCGACCAGACAAGCGAGGTCGACGACCTGTCCACTAACTACCTGTCCACGCAGCTTATGCAGCTGATCGGCGCACCGCTGACCGACTACCAGAAGGCGCACATGACGCTGCGCGAGTCGCTGCCCGCTATCAACTCGGTGGGCTACGAGGACGCCAGCCTGCGCTGGGCGCTTTCCTCCAACGACACCGGTGACGACGCCGATGCCGCAGCCGCCACCAAGGCGCGCGAGGATTACGCCAAGATGCAGTACTACGAGATGTTCCGCGACGGCAAGAACGTGTACACCGAGCACTTCCAGACCGAGGCCAACGAGACCGACCCCAACCTGGCGCCGGGTACGACCAAGATCAAGTAGCGACCAGCTGCGAGTTCATAACTGAAACGTCTGTCCGGGCGGAGGCATATAAGGTTCCCTGCTCGGACAGTCCTGCGCAAGACGGGGGCCACATTAAGTGGCCCCCTTTGCGTGCGGAACTCGCGATGAACCTTATATGCCTCCGCCCGGACAGACGCCTTGTTGTTGAAGCGCGGCCTGTCATGGGGTGGTAACCGCAACATATATAAGTTGAAGGCTACGTCATGTGGCCTTTTTTGCATCCGGAAACCGTGTCCCAGAATTCACGTCCGGAGTGGGATGCAGTTTCCGCTTACGGCCCCGTTGGGAAACTGCATCCCACTCCGATCGCAAATTCCGGGTCGCATTTTCCGCCAGAGCCCTCAACTGGAAACTGCATCCCACTCCAAAGGCAAATTCTGGGACGCACTTTCCGAAACCCCATCCATCCGGAAAGCCCTTCCCACTCTGAATACATCCAGCGAACGTATGCGAGCGTGTTGTCCAGAACAGCCTCGTCATCGGGGTGATGGAAAATGTCGCCCCAAACGCTTGCAGCGGTTGTGCCCACAAGTGTCAAGAAAAAAGCCTCGAGAACTTCGAGGCTTTCACATTTGTATTGTTTTGCACGAAGGATCGCGGACGGCGAAGCTACTCTCCCAGTACGGCCTTCTTGGCAGCTGCAGCCATGTTGTCCAGATCTTCCTTGGTGGGATGGTCCTTCGCGGCAACCCAGTTGTCGAGCAGCATCTTAAATCGGGCGTTGTCGGGATCTTGCTCGAGCATGGCCTCGTAGCGCTGCTTGACCGCGGGGCCCATCTTGCCCTGGCACATCGCCCAGCCCGCAAGCTCGGCATCCCCAGCCAAATTAGAAGTTACGCGATCAATAATCTGCTGGTAATAGCTCTGGTCGGCGCCAAAACCGCAGGTGCCAAACAGGAAGACGCGCTTGCCGTGCAAGGCGGAGAGCAACGTCGCGACCGAAGGCGTGCACGCGCCCTTGTCGCACCAAAAACCGACGAGCACCGTGTCGGCCGCGCAGGCGCCCTGCGCCTCGAGCGCAACCTGATCTGCATCCGCATCGTCGCTCAACGCCGCGGCATGGACAAACTCAACGCCCGCAGCCTGCAGAGCGCGCTTGATCGCGCCCGAAACCATCCTGGTATTACCGCTCTTGCTGTTGACCACCAAAGAGCACGTCATAGTCACGTTGCCTCGTTTCCCCCAAAACTAAAGCCACTAATGCAATTTATTAGATGAATATCTTAGTACTAACAACGCAGATGTAAACCATCTGCCGCTAATCGGTAACCCCTACTGGGCGAATTGGCTGCGGTAGAGTTCGGCGTAGAAGCCGCCTGCCGCTAGCAGCTCGTCGTGCGTGCCGCGCTCGATAATCTGGCCGTCGCGCATCACCAAAATGCAGTCGGCGTTGCGGATGGTGCTCAGGCGATGCGCCACGACAAAGCTTGTGCGGCCAGCCATGAGCTCATCGAATGCCGCCTGCACCTGCAGCTCGGTGCGGGTATCGATGCTCGAGGTCGCCTCGTCCAGCAGCAAAATCGCCGGGTCGGTGAGCATGACGCGTGCGATGCACAGCAGCTGTTTTTGACCCTGGCTAAACGTGCCGCCGTCCTCGCCGATCACCGTATCGTAGCCGCCTGGCAGCTGCACGATAAACTTGTGCGCGTGCGCGCGCTTGGCCGCCTCGACAACCTGTTCGCGCGTGGCATCGGGACAACCGTAGGCGATGTTTTCCGCCACCGTGCCCTCGAACAGCCAAGTGTCCTGCAGCACCATGCCAAAGGCGCGGCGCAGGCTTGCGCGCGTGTAGTCACGCGAGGAACGGCCATCGACCGCAATGCGACCGGCATCGATATCGTAAAAACGCAGTAGCAAATTGATGAGCGTCGTCTTGCCACAGCCCGTAGGACCGACCAGGGCAAAGCGCATACCGGGCTTGGCATCGATGCAGATATCCTGCAGCAGCTTGCGGTCGGGCACGTAGCTAAAGTCCACGTGTTCAAAAGTCACCTCGCCCTGCGGGGCGACAAGCTCTACAGCGTCCGACGCGTCGGGCTCCTGCTCGCGCGCATCGAGCAGCGCAAACATGCGGCGCACCGAGGCGTACGCGGTCTGGATCTGCGTAATGACGTTGGTGACCTCGTTGAACGGCTTGGTGTACTGGTTGGCGTAGGACAGGAAGATCTGCACGCCGCCCACCGTAAGCGCCGCGGGCACGCCCGTGATCACGCCCACGCAGCCGATCACAGCGACCACGGCATAGATGATGTTATTGATAAAACGCGTACCGGGGTTGGAGAGCGAACCCATAAACTGCGCGCACTCGCCCGCGGTGTAGAGCTCGGCATTGAGGGCATCGAAGCGCTGCTGAGCGTTGGGGCCATAGGCAAAGGCGTCGACAAGCTTTT
>OJPS01001413.1_pt1 | contig 15921 bp, 13 predicted proteins | sample 1598551 | NCBI WGS metagenome assembly OJPS01 (sample SAMN03922488, study PRJEB24848) | human gut metagenome | isolation source: stool sample | host: Homo sapiens | place: Germany | collected 2011-05 | reverse complement strand
GTCTTCTGTCATTGTTATGCATTGAATTGGACAGGCTGTTGCACATGCACTACATCCGGAACATTGTTTCTTGTTTGTAATGGTTATCATTTTCCTTTTTTAATTTTTTGCTTGATAACGACTGATATTTGTTTTCGCTCATTTTTATTGAATCCAAAGAACCATATGAATATGACGTTTATGATGACGGATGAGAGAATGGTGGTGAAAAATCTGACAAAAGATTCTTCTAACAAGTATGTTATCCCCCAACATATACAAAAAGCTGGAAGGCAAGCTTTAAAAATTGGCATGACTGTGCTTTTGAAATATTCCTGCATGGAAAAATTGAGCATTTTTTTTATGATCATTATTCTTATGAATTGGGCGATAATTGCAATACACAATTGAGTAATGAATACCATTGTTGGCTCGTGTGTTAATTTAAGTGCAATATAAGCCATTACAGGGGTTAGTAATAAGCATCCGCCTACAGTCATTTGATATTTTTTTATTTTTCCAGTAGCTTGTGCTGCCACGATTATAGGATTAGCTAAAGCATCAATCATGGTGATGAGCAGTATAATTTTAATGAACTTGTCGGTATAGTCAGGGGGAGTATCCAGCCACCAAGTAAGAATCTGATTTGTCTCTAACAATACGGGAAGTGAAATAATGAATAGTAAGAAAATAGATACTCGGCTACTTAAAAATAATAAGAACTTAGTATAATCCCAATTGTAGGCTGCATAACTTTTGGTAATTTGTGGATTGAGGGCGGTTTGAAAATTAGTGGCAAATCCTTGTATCGCATTTTGAACTTGAACAGTAATACCGCGTGCTGCATTGACAGTAGGACCAAAAAATATATTTAGAAGTATATTTAGTCCTTGTGTCTGACCAGCTCCTGCAAGACAACCGAAAAGACTCCATCCAGCGAATGAAGACATGTTTTTGAACATTGTTCTATCCCAAATAAAATGAAAGTTGGATTCGGAAAAGGAATGTTTGCAATAAGTTCCATAGAGTATGCGTATGATGAGTTGTACTCCTAATAGCATAAAGGAATATAATATTAATTTGTCAATGGGGGAAATATTTAGCAGAAAGACTATTAATAGTTTAAGGACGACTTCTATGATGGATATCCATGCAAATGTTTGCATTTTTTCATGTGCAATGATAAGTGCATTATAGGGAATAGAAACCAACATTATCATGGTTGAGAATATTGCACTTTGAAGTACCCAAAAAGCAGCTTGTAGTCGTTCGATAGGAATTGTCATTTTTTCATACAGGAACCATACTCCTATACTTTCTCCAAGAATAAGAATAATAATCGCCATGAGAATGTGAATTTCAATAGCCATATTAAAAGTCTTGGCTAATTGTTTGGTGTTTTTTTCACCTAATGCATAAGTTAAAAAACGTTGTGTCGCTGTAGACATAGCACCAGTAATAGAGGTGAACATGGTAATAAATCCTGCAACTGCATTGTAAATACCAAAGTCTTCTATACCTAAAGTGGCAAGTATAACGCGTGAGGTATAAAGGGTTACTGCCATCGTTAGCAGCATTCTGAAATACAGTAACAGCGTATTCTTTGCTATTCTCTTGTTATTCTCTGCGGTATTGGTCATAAAAAAAATCAAATGATGATATAAGATGAGTAATTGTATTTGTTTTTCATGCGACATACCTTTCAGGAAGAGTGTCTGCAAAAGGTGCTTCTCTGAAAAGGGAAAATAAAATGTATCTGAATATTTTTTAGAGTCTGTTTTGCTTGCCGGACTTGACGATTTATCCGGCTTATGATAGGGAAGGCAGCAAGAGACTTCCGAAAAGGGTTTCTGAGATTGGTGATGCTAAGTTTGAAGTAAATAAGTTGCTTCAGCTTTTCTTTTATTCTTCCAATGTGAAGAAATCAGACTCTTGAAGAGTGACGAGAATGTCTGAATTACTTGCCTTGTCTTGTTGGTTTCAGGCAAATGTGGCGAAAATACCCAAGGGTTTGATGCCGTACCTGTAAGCAGTCTATTTTCTCTTTTTACAGGGGAAGGAGAATAGCTTTATTGCTCTGATAAATTCTTTTTTTTATTTCACTGCTTCCACAAACCCCACCGGCATATCCACTCCGGCATATCCCAGCATTTCCAGTCGCACTACCACCTTGCTGCGTCCGTCCACGTTCACCAGCTCTCCTTCCATTCCCGCCAGAGGGCCTTTGATTACCCTCACCATTTCACCGGGAGCCAGTGGTGTGCTGCACATTTCCACCGCCTCTTCGCTATAGTCCAGCATAAACTTGAAACGCTCCATCTGCAGGTCGGGAATCACGGCAGGTGTATGTTCGCCCCTCAGCACCATGTAGCGGCTCACCGACGAGAGTGTCAGCACTTCCGCACGTTCCTGCGGTGTGGCGTGCACAAAAATCATCATCGGAATCACCACGCGTGTCACCTTCTGACGACGGTGTGCCCATTGGCGAATCTCCTCCTGCACGGGCAGGAAGTTCTCGATTCCCATTTTCGTGAGACGCTCGGCAGTCTTTTTCTCGTGACGGGAAAGCACGTAGGCTACATACCATTTTTTCATTCTATATCAGTCAAGGGGGGGAGTGGAAAGGAGGGGATAAGGTGCGCTACGCGGTCGTCAGTGTAATCTCACTGCCGATCCCTCCTTGTTATTCTCTGCAAAATTAGACATTAATTTACGAATTACAATATTTTGTTCATAAAAACTCAAATATTTAACATTGTAATTGCGGATTTTTATATTTTTGCTCCTTTTTAATTTTTAAATATTTTAAGAATATGAATAAAAAGAAGATTTGGAAACAAATCAGGACAGATGGAACAAGGTGAGAAGTGTGGAAAAAGAGTTGGAGGAGCTGGAGCGAGACATTGAGAATGTATCGTTCCGACAGCTGGCGGAACTGAAGCGGATGTGTAGGAGGGGCTATAAAATATTCTCCAATCAACAAGAAAAGAAGAAGAAAGGGGAAGATTGACCGGCAAAAGAAAAAGAGGCAGGAAGAAGATCGATTGACCTAAAAGAAGGAAGGGGAGGAGTGATAACGGAGGATGTATGTAAGCGTCTCCGTGAGTCTGTATGGCTGTCCTTCTGGGGCTTCTTATACCGTTGGGGTATAAAAACGAAGCATTATGGATTTAAAAGAATACAGATTGGGAACAATTTGGAAAGGTTCCCTTGGAATATTGTCCTTACTGTTAAAAAGAATAAATAAAAAGAAGAATGCCAATTGTACACTTTAGTTCTGCCGGCTGCTTGTTAGGATGCTGATAAACAGTAGGTAAACGGTGGGTGATTTGGCGTAAAGTGTAATATTTCGTCAGTTTTAGATGTCGTACTTTCGCACATTGCAATTTTGAATTGCAGGCGAAGGGCAACGTTTTTTCCCTATCTTAAATTAAAACCCCATTTTAACATGGATTTTAATGATTTGTGCTCTTTCTATTTTAATGTGCGCGAACAGCGTTGCATTGAAATGCCACTGGAAGAGTTTGTAAATTACATCTGCAACGGACGATGGAAATCGACGGTCGAGATGTATCACCGCCTAATGGCTGAGGGCGATAAGAGTAAAGCCAAAGAGTTGAAGAACAAACTGCCCGGCCTGGTGGTGGCGGGGTATTGCGAGGGAAGCCATGCATTGAAGAACCGCCGCACGTGGAGTGGGAATGCCATGTTTGATGTCGACCATACGCAGGGACGTACACAGGAGTTCCTGCAGAAGCTGAAGGCGGTGCCGTGGGTCGGGGCAGGTTGGCGAAGTGTATCGTACGATGGTCTGAAAGTGGTGGTGCGTATCGAGGCTGCAACAGTCGAAGAGTATGTGCAGGCTTATGCGGTGGTGGCGTGGCATATCGGCCGCGTGATTGATTTTCCGTGTGACATGAGTTGCAAGAATCCCACTCGTCCGTGTTATGCGTCGTATGACGAGGAAGCCTTCTGCAAGCCCGCTTTCGAGCTTTTCCCTTGGCGGGAATTCCTCAAGGAGCATCCCGATAAAGCGACGCAGATCATGGAGGAACTGAAGGTGAGACCTGCCGCACCGGACAGCACGACAGGAACCGCTTCGGAATCTGCTTCGGAGCTTGTCTCGGAACCCCCGTCGGGCATCCTGCGCACCTTTTTTAATGACTTTCTGGCCCACAACGCTTTCATTCCCGGAGCAAAGAATGATTTCTTGCTCAAATTGGGTCGTATAGCCCGATATAAAGGACTGTCCGATAGTGAGTTGAGACAACTGGAAGCGTTGGCTGTGGAGCGTCTGAGCGATGCCGGGTGTCCGCCCGAAGATATCATCCCGAAAATGGATGCCGGATATCGTTATGTGGATAAAACTAAATTGTCTGATTATCAGCGTAATAATGCTAATGGTTGGGACCACAAGGACCAGGGACCATCTTTATGCTTTCCCGGTCCCGTGGGAGAGGCTGAAAAGGCTGAGAATGAGAAGCTTGAAGCGGACAAGCTCCACAAGAACGCTCCCCGCTTTCCGAAGTCGGTGTACGATGCTCTTCCCGACCTTCTTGTCCGTGGCTTGGAAGCAGCTCGAAACAGCCGTGAAAAAGACCGTCTGCTGCTGGGGATGCTTGCCAATCTGAGTGCTTGTCTTCCCGGTGTGTGGATGAATTATGCCGACATGTGCTACACTCCTCATTTTTATGCGATGAGCCTTGCCGGTGCGGGGCGCGGCAAGGGGATTGTGACGCTCGGCTCTATTCTGCCCGATGCCGTTCAGCGCTATCTGGAAGACAAGAACAAGACGGTGCAGTCGGAGTATGACAAGAAGCAGTTGGCATGGGCGCTGGAAGAGCGTTTGGCCATTCAGGAGAAGCGTGTGCCCGACATCGACAAGCGTCCCGAGCCTCCGGTGAAGCGCATGCTCAAGATTTCGCCCAATATCTCGAAGAGTCAGTTGATTATTGCGCTTGAGGAGGCCGGTGCGCAAGGGGTGGTGATTAATGCTTCGGAGCTGGATATGCTTACCAATGCCATGAAGCAGGACTGCGGAAAGCATGATGATGTGCTTCGTGCCGCTTTTCACCACGAGGAGGCATCGTCTTATTATAAGACGGATAAGCGCATGGTGGTGGCGCATGTTCCTCATCTGGCATTGTGTCTTACGGGGACTCCTTCTCAGCTTCACCGTTTCATTTCGTCGTTGGAGAACGGTATGTACAGTCGTATGGCTTTTTATATCGGTGAGGGACGGTGGAAATGGATTTCGGCAGCTCCCGTGGAGGGCAGCACCGACCATGTGAAGCTGTTCAGGAAATTGAGCGAAGAGGTGCTTCGTATGTTTGTCTTTTTGTCCGGTTCGCCCACCGAGGTGTGTTTCACTCCCGGGCAGTGGGAGGAGCATACGCAGCGTTTCAGCAACGTTCTTCAGGAAGTGGTGAGTGAAGATGATGATTCGCATGGGGCGATTGTGTTTCGTCACGGGTTGATAGCGGCCCGCATAGCCATGGTGCTGACGGCGTTGCGCAAGTGTGAGCCGATGTGGAATGTGCAGCAGTGTCGGTGTACGGATGAGGATTTTCATACGGCAATGGATATGGTGAAAGTGTTGTTGGAGCACAGCTTGCTGTTGTCTACCACCGTGTCTGCCGTGGAGTCGGGCAAGGAACCCAAGCCGATGAAGAAGTTTTATCGCATACGTTCGGTATTGGCAAAGCTTCCCGAAAGCTTCACTTATACGCAGTTGAAGGAGGGGGCCGTGGAACATGGAATACCTTCCAGTTCGCTTAAAAGATACCTTGTCCGTTTGCTTGAGATGCAAATCATTGAAAAAGAGGATGGTATGTATCATAAACTCTGTAAATCCTGGTCCGGAAACTCATAAAGGTGGGCCCTGGTCCCAGTGGTCCCAAAGTTAGATGTCATTATGTTGATAATCAGTATGTTGATTGTGAATCATATTGGAAATAACCGCAACCACCGGGAGGGCACCTATGAAAGCCTCCGCTGCACCGTTTTTTTTGTTGGTTTGAGTGGGTGGATTTCTATGGTGTATGTGTGGAATTCAGGGCAGACCCGTGTGTCCGCCCGATAGCATTCACCCTGAAAAAAGACCTTGATGTTCTCGAAAAACATCAAGGTCTTTTTCCCAAACATAATAGTCTTTTCCTGAAAGACGGAAGAGTTTTCCGGAAACACTTTAGTGCGTTTTTATGCTGCTTTTCTTTCGCAGCTCTCTTTTCCGCTAAGGCTCTCCCAGGTATTTCACAATGATTTCCACCTCCTGTTTCAGGTAGCAATGGCGGTATTTGTTGTAGCCTGTGGCATTGAGTTCTTCCGTCAGGCGGGGGATACGCCGTATCCATCGATAAAGGTTCTGCAGGGCGGCTCCGGGTTCGCGTCCGGGGCAATAGAGCGACGCCAGTTCCGCCTTGTCGTAAGTGCGGATGGCGAATGTTTCTTCTTCTTTCTTCATTATTCTTACTATGATTATTTATTGTTCTTTAATGTAAATATAACAATAAAATCTCTGATTATCAAATGATTAATGAAGTTTGTTTCGACATGCTCCGTTCTTTTTTTGAGGGGGAGGAGTTCCTTGTGGAGTAGATGGGATCTTTTCCGGCGGAACTCCGAATAGTCTCTGTTTTTTAAGTCTTTCTCATGGAAGATGAAGAAAGTAGGTTACAGAGATTCGATTTCTGTAAGGGAAAGGCCGGTGACTTGCATGATTTGCTCAGAGGTCATTCCCAAGGATTTCAGGTTGCGGGCCGTTTCAAATTTTTCTTCTCGACGTCCTTTCTCAATTCCTTTCTCAATTCCTTTCTCGATTCCTTTTTCAATTCCTTTCTCGATCCCTTTCTCAAACCCTTTCTCGATTCCTTTCTCAAACCCTTCTTCAAACCCTTCTTCACTTCCTTTCTTTGCTGCATAGTCGATGGTAGCCAAATAATCACGATAGGCGTTTACACTGTTTTCATAGCGCACACGGTCTTCTTCGGAGAGAGAATGAACATCAACAATCTCTTCCAACTTCTCAAATACGGCTTTCTGAGCTTTAAAAGGCATACGATTTAATGTTTCCATGTTATTTAATACAAATATCCAACGTTCAAAATCCGTTTCGCACTCTGTTTCTGTCTTATTAAACAGGGGTAATGCGATAAAGATTTGCCTCAGTTTATCCGAAAACAATTTTCCGGTCTCACGGTCTGTCAATATAACATCGGTGCGCAACTTATGGTTCTCGTCCAACAGGAAATTGATGAAGAAGACTCCGTACACCGCTTTTATATCGAACTTCCAACTCTCTCCCTTCACACCCTGACGAACAATGGCATGAGAAAGGTAATACAGAGCACGTTCCTTGAAATAAACCTGGGAGCGGTTTTGCATCTCCACAATTATTTTCTCACCCGTGTCCGTGGTGCAGAAGATGTCGTAGATGGCAATACGCTCTCCCGGATAGATCGGCAACTGCTCATTGTTCAGAAAGGTAAGGTCGGTTATCACCCGTTCGCCCTCCAACAAATCATTTAAGAACTCGATTAGCAACTCCTTGGATACTTCCTGGCCGAATATTTTCTTGAAGCCGTAATCGGTGAACGGATTGATAAACTTTCCCATTATGTTTTTCTGTGTTTCTATAACGGACAAAGATAATGATTTATATGGAAAAGGCATTCGGTGCAGTCTGTTTTTTTAAGAGTGAGGTCGATGTTTCTCAAATGCTCTTGCTGAAAGCAAGTTTTCAAGACCATTCGTTACCTTTCTCCACCAATTCCGACGAAGCCCGACAATGGCTTCTCTCACCGTCGTATCTTTGTCATGTAATCACAGAGTAACCGGTGCTTGAGATTTCGAAGTTATAAGTATAAATCATTAAAAATTAGAAGATTATGTCAAAGTCAGTATCTTATTCGGTCGTACCCCGTAAAAACCCGCAGGAACCCGAAGCGGGAGTACGTTTCTATGCCCAGGCTCAGGCCAGCGGCGATGTCACAGTCCGCGAGATGTCGGAACGAATTCAGAGAACCTGTACCGTGACACGTGCTGATGTGGCGGCAGTGCTCACGGCGTTGGAAGATGTGATTGTGGAGGCGCTGAGTGCAGGCGAGATTGTGCGTCTGGCGGATTTGGGCACGTTTCAGATTGGTGTGAGCGGCAAGGGGGCCGATTCGGAAGACAAGTATGATGTTTCCATGATTAACAAGGCGCGTATCAATTTCCGTCCCGGACTGGCATTGAGCGGCATGCTGACGGCGCTGTCGTTCAGCAAGGTGAACAAGTTGCCTAAGAAGGAGGAGAAGAAGCCTGAAGAGGAAGTCTCCGGTGTAAACGAGGGCTAACCTCTGAGGGTGTGTCAAAACTGAACCGGTCTGTCAAATCGTCAACTGTAGGGGGAGGGGTTGCCTGCCCTTACCAACGGTCACGACCTTGGGAGTAATACACAAACAAGCTGTTTGGAGTAGGCGAACCTCGTCTCTACCGATGAAATGATAGCATTATAAACGTTTTGGCACATCCCTAAAAAAAGTTTCGGAATAGAGTTTTAATTGTTTTAAAAAGGAGGAAATATGAAAAACTTGATTATTAAGATTCTGGAGTGCATCATGCTGCTCCTCAGAGCCAAGAGAAGAAAGAATGAGAGAGATTAACCTGATTGTAGTCCACTGTTCCGCCACACGTGCGGACAGGGACTTTACTGAAAACGACTTGGAGGTGTGTCATCGGCATCGCGGATTCAATGGGGCGGGTTATCATTTCTATATCCGCAAGAATGGGGATATTAAGAATACGCGCCCCCTAGAGAAGCCGGGAGCACATGCGCTGGGCTACAATGCGCACAGCATCGGTATTTGTTATGAAGGCGGACTGGATGTCCGTTATCGTCCCGCAGATACGCGTACCGAATGGCAGAAACACTCTCTGAGGGTGCTTATCCGAACGTTGTTGATGGATTATCCCGGCTGCCGGGTGTGCGGACACCGGGATTTGAGTCCCGACCGCAACGGAGACGGACGCATCAGCCCCGAAGAGTGGGTGAAGGAATGTCCCTGTTTTGAGGTGACAAGTAAATTGTATGAGTAAAATATTTATATGATTTGTCCGTAGATAAATGAAAATCCCTTCCCTTTATGTTAAATAATTAACATTTTTGGGAAGGGATTTCTAGTTGTCTATTATGTAACTAAAAAATGAAGTATTATTTATTTACTTTTTTTCATCGTATCCGTAACCGTAGCCATAGGTTCTACCATAGCCGTATTTGCCATACGTGCCGTATCCGTACTTTCCGGTTTTGATGTTTACATCATTGATGATGGTGCACAGGTTGGGCAACTTCTTATGGTCTTTCAGTTCGTTGATGAACAGATAGCCTGCTTTGGGTGTATAACCGGCACGGCATACGTAAATACTCATGTCTGCCACGCGCGAAATCAGTTGGGTGTCGGTCACCATACCGATGGGAGCGGTATCGAGTATCACATAGTCGAATTCCTTTTTCAACCGGTCGACAGCCTGTACCAGCGAGTCGCGTGCCACCAGTTCGGTCGGGTTGGGAGGGATGGCACCGCCGGGCAGGATGTACAGGTTGGGGGTGACATTGGACTGTTGCAGCAACGACATCAGGTCGGTGTGTTCCGGGTCGGCAAGGTAACGGGTGATACCGTCTTCCTTATGCGACATCTGGAAGGCTTTGTTCAGTTCCGGCTTGCGGATATCCAGCCCCACGATGACCACTTTCTTGCCCAGCAGGGCAAAGCTGATGGCAAGGTTGGCAGCCACAAATGATTTTCCTTCGCCACTGGTGGTAGAAGTGATTAACACCACCTTCTGATTGTTGCCCAACATATACTGCACGTTGGTACGGACATTGCGGAAGGTTTCGGCCATCATGTCGTTCTGGTTTTCGTGTACCACCACCGAACCTTCTTTCGGCATATTGTCTGATGCAGGAATATCGCCGATGATGGGTACGGTAGTCAGTTTCTCTACGTCCGAACGGTCTTCTATCTTGTATCTCAGCAGTTCGATGATATAAATGATGCCCACCGGGATGGCGATTCCCAAGACGAAGGCAATCAGGTAGATGAGTTTGCCTTTGGGAGAGACGGGGAGCAGACCTGCCTGTGCTTCGTCCACGATACGGGCGTTGTTGGCGGTAGAAGCCAGCGTAATGGCGTTCTCTTCGCCTTTCTGCAACAGCATGAGGTACAGTCCCGCCTTGATTTCCTGTTGGCGCGAGATGCTCACCAACTGGCGTTCCTGACCCGGTGCGCTGGTGATTCGTCCGGCGTATTTTCCTGCCTGGCGTTCAAGGTCGGCTTTGGTAATCATCAATCCTTTCTGCACACTCAGGATGGTGGTCTGCACGTTGCTGCGCATGGCACGGATGCTGGCGTCCAGGTTCACCACCACGGGGTTGCTTTCCGATGAGGTGCGGAGGAGGCGTTTGCGCTCCAGCAGCATTTCGTTGTAGCGGTTGATGAGTTCGGTCAGGCCGGTGTCTGTCAGACCCACGTTGACCGGCAATACCTCGTAGGCATGGTCGGGGTTATTGGCATACTCTGACAGGAATTGCACCAGACGGAGCTGGGTGCTGTTTTCGGCACGTTTCTTTTCGTATTCGGAGTTCTCGCTGAGTGCCAGTTGAGCGTCACTCTTCAGGTCGGTCAGTCCGGCATCTCGCTTGAAGGTTTCCAGCTCTTTTTCGGTGGTTCCCAGCTCTCCGTTGATGATTTTGATACGCTCGTCGATGAATTCGGCAGTCTTGCTTGCCACTTCGTTCTTATCGTCGTTGGCATCACGGTTATAGATTTCTATCAGCTTGTTGATGAAGTCCACGCCGCGTTGGGGACTGGTATTCTGTAAAGTGATTTGGGCAATGGTTGTGGTCTTGGAGGTCGGTTCCACGGAAAGCGCATTGGCATATCCGTTTGCCATGATGCGCGGAGCTGCCACGGTGACGGTGATTTCCTGTTCCTTTTCAACGATTGCCGAGTCGCCGGGAGTAAAGCTGAACGTACCGTAAGGGGTAGTGAGCAGGGCAGGAAGTTTGTTGAAATCCTGTTTGAATTCCTGTTCGTCTATTTCCGTGCTGACACTCAGCTTTCCTCCGGGTTTCAGTACCACTTCAAGCACTGCTGCGCCATTGGGCAGTTTTTCTGCCTCTTCGGGGGTGAGCCACACTTTTACCGGTGTGTCTTTGTAAAGCTCTACAGGGCGGAGGTTCTCACGGGTTCTGTAGTTGATATACAGGTCCAGTTCCTCCACTACCTTTTTCAGCAGGGTGCGTGAGTGTAGTACTTCCACTTCATTGTCGAAGTTGTTGGTAGACGAGTAAAAACCGAGATCTTCCAAATCGGCCAGTCCGGTGCTGACGCTGTTGTTTTTCTTGTTGTCTTTGATAATGACAGAGCCGGTAATGCTGTACACCGGTGTGGTGTAGTGCAGATAAATCCATCCTCCTATCAGGCATACCACAATACTGGCAACAAACCATTTCCAGTGGATGAGGTATTTGAAGAAGAGGGCTTTGTAGTCTACCTGCTCTTCTTGTTCGGTATAAAGTTCGTCGTATAAATTTTCTTTCATAATGAAATCGGGTTGTTTTATCGGGAAATAGTAACAATAAGGCTGGCAAGCGACACGAGTGTACCCACTACGGAGAACCAGATGGTGGTACTGTTACTGATGCCGGCGTTTTTGGCCTTGGTCTTATTGGGAGTGACGTAAATCACATCGTTCTGCTGCAAGTAATAATAAGGAGACAGTATAATGCTTGCGTCGTTCAGGTTCAGGGGGATGATTTCACGGTGTCCCTGTGCATCTTCACGGATGAGTTTCACGTTATCGCGTTGTCCGTAAATGGTCATATCGCCTGCCATGGCGAGTGCCTCAAACAGGTTTACTTTCTCGTTGCTGATAACGAAGCTGCCGGGGTTGGTCACTTCTCCCATGACGGAAATTTTATAGTTGGCCATGCGTACATTGACGATGGGCACCTCCGTGATGTAGGTTTTCAGTTTCTCTCTGATGAGGTTCTCGGCTTCGCTTTTGGTCAGTCCGCCGATGTGCAGGATGCCCAGTACGGGGAAGTCGATATTGCCTTTGTTGTCTACCAGATATTGCTGCAATACGGGCTGGTTTGTCAGGTTCTTGTTTTGATTACTGAGGGTAGTGGCTACGATCAGGTTGAATGGTGCTGCTGTTTCCGGATCCGTAGTATTGACTGTGATGGTCAGCAAGTCCTTGGGCATGATGCGGGCATCATAGAGGGGGGGATTCTGGCCGGAAGTGTCCAGATACTCGGATGCTTGCAAGTATGGAACTTGTTTGTAGGCGGAACAGCTTGCCAATACGAGGGCAAGAAGAACCAGCAAGGCATAATTCGTTTTTTTCATTTGTCTATTCGTTTTTTTATATTTTGTCTTTTGGTTAATAAGCTTGTTTGTCTTTGTGAAGCGCATTTGCCACGGTTTTATAGATGATGTAGAGGTCGAGCATGAATGTCCAGTGTTCCATGTACCAGATGTCTGCTTTTACACGTCCTTCCATTTGACTCAGTTCGCGGGTCTCCCCACGGAAACCTGTCACTTGTGCCCAGCCTGTGATGCCCGGTTTGATAAAGTGGCGCACCATATATTTATTGATAAGCTGCGAGTATTCTGCCGTATGTTTCAGCATGTGGGGGCGGGGACCGACAATGGACATATCGCCCAGCAGCACGTTGATGAATTGGGGAAGCTCGTCAATGTCGGTCTTGCGCATAAAGTTGCCGAACTTTGTCTTGCGGGGGTCGTTTAGCGTAGCCTGTATCTTGTCCGCATCTTTGTTCACTTTCATCGAACGGAATTTGTAACACCAGAATTCTTTGCCGTTCAGTCCGTTTCTTTTTTGTTTGAAGAAGATGGGGCCCGGCGAGGTAATCTTAATCACTGCGCTGACTATCAGGAAAATGACAGGGAACAGGGTGCAGAGGAATAAGAGTGAGAAAAAGAAGTCGAAGGTGCGCTTTACCAGCCTGTTTTCAAAACTGCTGAGAGGCTCTTCGTGCAACCGCAGGATAGGCACACTGCCTATCAGACCGAAGCTCATGCGGTGGTGAAGGTAGTTGCGCACATTGGGTACACTGTAGAAATGTACCAGATTGTTTTCGCAATAATTGATGACCGGCAGAATGCAATTGCCCATCGAGGATGGAAGACTGCAATAAAGCTGCTCCACATGATGCTGTTTCAAGTAGTCGATGGTTTCTTCGGGCTTGCCCAGATAAGGACAGGAGGCCGGGAAATTTTCGTTGGGTACGGAATCGAAATAACCGATTACACGATATCCGCTGGTGGGGTCGTTGGTCATCTCATGATAAAGTTCCGTCATATTTTCTGTACTTCCCATATAGACTGCCGTGCGTGAGTTGCCTCCGTGTTTTCTGTATATTTTGACGCAGGAACGGAAAGTCAGCCGGTAGCAAATGAGACAAAGGGTGAACAACAGATAAAAAAGGATAAAAAAGGAATGGGAGTATTGACCGAAATCTGCCAGCGTGAAAGTAGTCATGGACAGCAATATGAAATAAAACATATTGAGCAGGCTGTGTTGCACAACCTGGTCGGCACGTACGCCGCGACGGTGCAGGATGATGCCTCTCGAAATGGTGCAGGCAAAATAGCACAAACTGAAAAGAACCAAAATCTGAGGCAATGTTCCGTCAAATACTTTTTGTTCTGAATGTGTCGTCCATATGAAGTACAATGAGACGAAAAGGATATTCAGAATAGCTAAATCCCCAATAATGACTGCCGATTTTAAGGCTTTGTTAAATCTTTGAATCTGTATCATAATTTCACTCTTTTAAAATCCTTTTCCGTAATGTTTCTTGAAGGTCGTTCGGGTGGCTTTTACATGATGTTAGATAATAGTTTTTGTCGAAAGATGCCTCGGAGATTCTGACTTTACCGTTGGTATAACTTTCTTTACGGGGGCAAAATTACATATTAATAATACAATAATCAAATTTTTGATTTAGTTTTTTTATATAAATGTTAATGTTTGGATAATATTAAAAAATATTCTTTAGTACTTGAAAAATATAGAAAAAGTCTTGTATTATAAAAGAGAACGGTGTTTTTATTTCATCGAAATTCAATTTATTCATGAATAAACGCTTGGAAGGCATTTGCTTTTTTACTTATCTTTGCAATTAGAAACTAACCATATAAAAACATGTTAATAGACCTATTAAAATCCTCTTATTTTTCGCTCTTCCTCATTGTGGCGTTGGGCTTTATGTTGGGAAGAATCAAGATTAAAGGGCTGTCGCTGGATGTGTCGGCCGTTATTTTCATCGCGTTGTTGTTCGGACATTTCGGTGTGATTATTCCCAAGGAGTTAGGAAACTTCGGTCTGGTGTTGTTTATCTTTACGATTGGTATACAGGCAGGCCCGGGATTTTTCGATTCTTTCAGGAGTAAGGGAAAGACACTGATTATCCTGACCGTACTCATTATTCTGTCGGCCGGACTGACGGCAGTGGGACTGAAATATGCGTTTGACATAGATACGCCCAGTGTGGTGGGCCTGATAGCGGGGGCATTGACCAGTACTCCGGGACTTGCGGTGGCTATCGACAGTACAAATTCGCCTTTGGCTTCCATTGCCTATGGTATCGCTTACCCGTTTGGTGTCATCGGTGTGATTTTGTTTGTGAAGTTGTTGCCGAAGATTATGCATGTGGATTTGGACAAGGAGGCGCGCAGGCTGGAAGCAGAGCGTCGCGGCAGTTTTCCTGAGCTGGGTACTTGCATCTTCCGTGTGACAAATCGTGCCGTATTCGGACGTACGCTGGCACAGATCAATGCGCGTGCCATGACAGGGGCAGTGGTGTCACGTGTGAAGCATGAAGAAAAAATTCTGATGCCGACAGCCGGAACGCTGTTGCAGGAAGGAGATTATGTGCAGGCGGTGGGCAGCGAAGAGTCGTTGCAGCAGTTTGCGGTGCTGGTGGGCGAACGCCGGGAAGGGGAGTTGCCGCTGGACCATACGCAAGAGATAGAGTCATTGTTACTGACTAAGAAAGATATGATAAACAAGCAGTTGGGCGATTTGAACCTGCAACGAAATTTCAGTTGTACGGTAACTCGTATTCGCCGAAGCGGTATCGATCTTTCTCCGTCGCCCGAACTGGAACTGAAGTTTGGTGACAAACTGATGGTGGTGGGTGAGAAGGAAGGACTGAGAGGCGTGGCACGCTTGCTGGGTAACAATGCCAAGCAGCTGTCCGATACGGACTTTTTTCCTATTGCCATGGGTATCGTGCTGGGCGTGTTGTTCGGCAAACTGAATCTTTCTTTCCCCGGCGGGCTTTCTTTTTCTCCGGGATTGACGGGAGGCGTGTTGATGGTGGCATTGGTGCTGAGTGCCGTAGGTAAGACAGGACCTGTCTTGTGGTCGATGTCCGGACCTGCCAACCAGTTATTGCGCCAATTGGGTTTACTGCTGTTTCTGGCAGAAGTGGGAACATCGGCAGGAAAGAACCTCGTGGCTACGTTTGAAGAAAGCGGTATGCTGCTGTTCGGAGTGGGAGCAGCCATTACCCTTGTACCTATGTTGGTGGCCGTTTTGGTGGGACGACTGGTGTTTAACATCAGTCTGCTGGACTTGTTGGGTACCATTACGGGCGGTATGACGAGTACACCGGGACTTGCCGCCGCCGATTCGATGGTGGACTACTAACCAATATACATAATTATATAGCTGATTATCAGTGTAAAATATAAGTTATTATTATTTCAAGTAACAATAAAGAAACAAAATATTTTTTTATCTGTATTTGTTCTAATCTTTTTTCCTGTTTTAACAAAATTACTATGAGGCTGTCCAAAAAGTCAAAACATCCCCTTGTAGAATCGGATATTTGATTTCAGTCTCCAATAGGGATACGAATAAATC
>OJPS01001406.1_pt1 | contig 15962 bp, 10 predicted proteins | sample 1598551 | NCBI WGS metagenome assembly OJPS01 (sample SAMN03922488, study PRJEB24848) | human gut metagenome | isolation source: stool sample | host: Homo sapiens | place: Germany | collected 2011-05 | reverse complement strand
CCACATACGGAGTACGCTCCATAGTGGTGCTTCCTGCTGGAAAAGCGAATAATCCTTCGCTGAATTCCGGATTATTTTTGTCATTCAAACTTCCATAGATTCCCCGACAGGACAAGACCTCACGCCACTTCAGTTTTTTCAACAACGGAATACGGTTAAAGAGAAAGCCATTCAAAAAATAAGTCACGTCCCACGAAGCATATTCATCATTCATAAATTCCATCGCATTCATCAGCGAATAAGACTCCGGCTGGATTGTGTAAGACAAGTTGGCGTTGGGAATGATAAGCAGAGGAAAAGGAACTTTGTTCCACACTTTACCGGCCTTCAGTATCACATCCGTATAGCCAAAGGCCGAGAACCAAAAGCGCTTCTGAAAACCGGCTTCCGTATAATGATAGGTATAATCTCCTCCTAGAACTCCTTTGGCCGCCATTGTATGTGTCAATGTAAAAACCGGAGCGTCCAAAGACACCGGAAAACGGTTCCATTGAGTCTGAAAAAACTTTTCATTCGGGGCATAACGCAGTTTCAGCTCCAGCTCGCTGGTAGAAATACTTTTGACAAACGACTTGTCATCATCTTGCTTGACGAAAGGAATGAGATGTGAAGATTCATCTTTTCGCAAACGTGTGGTCAGCTGAAAGGAGAAACCCGAATGAAACTCATTCGTATACGTCAATTCAGCTTTACGCTGATAGCCTATACGGTCGTCTTTTTGACGCTTCAAAGCAAGGAAAACATTATCCTGACTGGTATAAAGATAATGTTGTCCGTACTGATTAACGTCGGACAGGTAACGCAGTTTCAAAGAATGAATCGGGAACTCGTTGGCATACTCCTTTTTCCGGTGGAAAGAGTATTCCAGTTCCGCCAGCCCTTTCACACGTTCATCACGAAAGCCGTATGCCACATACCCCCTTCCAAACAGATGGGGATTAAGCCAAGCCGTTGTCATACCCCCAGCACGCACACGCACACCTTCCAGCGCATTACCGCTAATCGTGGTGTTCATCATACCTATATAGAATAAAGGCGCTTTCTCTTTGGGAGCGGGAATATACCCTGTAAACAACACTTTCAGCACCTTCTCTGTCCAATAGTATACCGGGTAACTGCGCAGCTGCGCCATCATCTTATCTACGGATGTCTCCTTTTTGCTCACCTCTGCAAGCCGATTGGCATCCCAATAAGCATCGGAATGGGTGGAAGAATCCATACCCTCAATTACTTTCTCCGGCCTACGAAACGCCTGCAAAGCATCATCATCAGGTTCGTAAATATAATTCCGGTAATAGACATCACGCTTCGCATAAATGCCATCGCTGTTATCCACCAGTTTAAATTCCGTAGTGATACTCTCATTTATGAGCTGCCTTGTGCCGTCTTCCGCACGATCGAAATTCTGTTCAATCTTCATGTAGTCCACAAAGTTCAGATTGATTTTCTGAGGAAAATTCATCACCACGCGGCGCACGAAATATGTGCTGTCCAACATGACGTACAGATGTCCTGTAAAACCAAACGATTCGGAATTGAAAGGCACGAAAGTCAAGTCCACACAAGACTTCCCGGCAACAGTCAGAGTGTCCATAAGATAATACTTATAGAATGAAGGTCCCAAGGAAGAAAGCGGACTGACAAACTTATTGGTGAATAACGTTATGTTATTTTGGTAAATATCCACGTCCGTCATAGTGACACTAATAGCCTGCTCCATGCCCTGTTGGGACAACATCTCGTCTACACCTGCCTGGCGACGCGCCTTCACCCGTTGCTTTTCGCTATGGGGCGATTTACGGTAATAATCCGTAGCCAGCAACTCGCGGTTGGACACAGCCAATACCGGTTTACCCGTAACAGCGGAAGTGTCCACGTAGTCGGTCAAGAACTTGAACTTGCGATACAGCCATTTCTGCTGCTTCAGGCTATCGAAATTATTAATGGCAAACGTCATTTTCTCATAACGTTCCCGTTGCCAAAAATCACGTTCATCCGGCGAATAATCATCCCGATGTTCTATCATTTTCCGCACGAACTCCACTGCCGGATTATCCTTCTTCCTGTAACGCTCGCGCTTGGGCTTAACCACCACCTCGTCCAACGCATAAGTAGTAGGAGCAAGCGTAACCATTATACGTCCTCCGCGTGCCGGGTGAATCAACCGGGTGTATTCATGATAGCCCACAGCCGAAATCACCAGCCGGGCCTCAGGACGATAGGTTTTAAATGAAAAAACACCCTTGTCATCGGTCATTCCTCCCTCTGTGGTTCCCTTTAGATAGACCGAGGTATATGGCAATGGTTCCCTTGTCAGCGAATCAGTGACAACACCTTGCACTATGTATTGCGCTTTCAAAGGAGCAACAATTATCTGCATCAGCAGAAACAGCCTTATAAACAACCTCATACCTAACCTATCTATCATTCAGTGCGCAAAGGTACGGAAGAAAACTTTCCCTAAAAGTTCGGTTTCGCGGAATAAATGTTCTAAAAAACCACTTTTATTCCAAACACTTCCCGTTAAAACCCGTTGTATAGCGAGAACGACTTACAAAAGACGTACAAACCGACCTAAAAACTTAATTATGGAATGGATTTTCAATCAACTCAGGGAACGTCCCGAATTAGCCATTTTCCTCACTATTTTCCTGGGGTTCTGGCTGGGTAAGCTGCGCATCGGCAAGTTTTCTTTAGGAACAGTTACCAGCGTACTATTGGTGGGCGTAATGGTAGGACAACTGAATATTGCCGTACCCGGTCCTATCAAGTCAGTATTTTTCCTACTGTTCCTATTTGCCGTAGGCTATAAAGTGGGTCCGCAATTTTTCCGCGGACTGAAAAAAGACGGATTACCACAAGTAGCCTTCGCTGTGCTGATGTGCATATCTGTCTTGGGAGTGACCTGGTTACTTGCCTTGCTCATGGGATACAATATGGGAGAAGCGGCAGGGCTGCTTGCCGGCTCGCAGACCATATCCGCCGTCATCGGAGTGGCAGAAGATACAATGGCAAATATGGGTCTGGACGAAGCGCAGCGGCAAAGCTACACCAATATCATCCCGGTGTCTTATGCCGTAACCTACATCTTCGGAACAGCCGGATCCGCGTGGGTATTGTCGTCCATAGGTCCGAAAATGCTGGGCGGACTGGATAAGGTAAAAGCCGCATGCAAAGACATGGAAGCCCGGATGGGCAATTCGCAGGCAGATGAACCGGGCTTCATACATGCCGCACGCCCCGTCACATTCCGCGCTTACCGCATTGAAAACGAATGGTTCAAGAATGGAAAAAGAGTAATAGACCTTGAAGTATACTTCCAGCAACAGGACAAACGCCTGTTCGTAGAACGGATACGCAAGGCAGGGACAATCCGGGAAGTAAGCCCGAATGTCCAACTGGAAATCGGAGACGAAGTCGTACTAAGCGGACGCCGGGAATACGTCATCGGTGAAGAAGACTGGATAGGGCCTGAGATTCTGGACCAGCAATTACTCGACTTTCCGGCAGAGAAACTTCCGGTTATGATAACCAAAAAGACTTTTGCAGGAAAGACAGTATCTGCAATCCGCAACGAAAAATTCATGCATGGTGTCAGCATCCGCAACATCAAACGTGCAGGAATTGACATTCCGGTCATGGCGCAAACCATAGTAGATGCCGGTGATGTAGTGGAAATAGTAGGAACCAAACAGGAAGTGGAGGCAGCCGCCCGACGCCTGGGTTACATAGACCGTCCCACCAACCAGACAGATATGATCTTCGTAGGACTCGGCATACTTGCAGGCGGGCTGTTCGGAGCATTGTCCGTCCACATCGGCGGCGTACCAATCAGCTTGAGTACCAGTGGCGGTGCATTGATAGCAGGATTGGTATTCGGCTGGTTGCGCAGCAAGCATCCCACATTCGGTCGTATTCCCGAACCATCACAATGGGTACTGAATAATGTCGGACTGAATATGTTTATTGCCGTAGTAGGTATCTCGGCGGGCCCCAGTTTCGTACAAGGCTTCCATGATGTCGGTGTCAGCCTATTTCTGATAGGTGCGATTGCCACCACCCTCCCGTTGATTATCGGACTGCTGCTAGCAAGATATCTGTTCAAGTTTCATCCTGCCATTGCGCTGGGATGCTGTGCGGGTGCAAGAACAACAACAGCAGCCCTCGGAGCCATACAAGATGCCGTAGAGAGTGAAACACCCGCACTGGGCTATACAGTGACGTATGCCGTAGGCAATACCCTGCTGATTATATGGGGAGTGGTGATTGTCCTGCTGATTTAACAGCCTAAAGGCTCTGAAAAAACAACCGATAAGTAACAAACTATTTCAGTATGTACGAAATCGGTTTATACAGTCTGCCATTCAAAATATGCCGAAGCATCCGCCAAAATCATAACGCTTATTAAAAAACTAAACATCAGATTATATGGATACAAAACTTTTAGAAAAGAAAATGGAGAACATCAGCCCTTTCGAGCTGAAAAACCGTCTCATTGATATGGCAGACGAAAGTCTGAAAAAAACAGCCCGTACCATGTTGAACGCCGGGCGCGGTAATCCCAACTGGATTGCAACCACCCCACGCGAAGCATTCTTCCTTTTGGGAAAATTCGGACTGGAAGAATGTCGTCACGTCATGTTCCTTCCCGAAGGAATTGCCGGAATACCCGAAAAGCAAGGCATTGCCTCCCGCTTTGAACAATTTCTCAAGAGCAACACCTACCAGCCCGGAGCCAAATTACTGGAACAAACCTATAACTATATGTTGATGCAGCATGCCGTCGATCCCGACAGCCTTGTGCACGAATGGGCAGAAAGCGTCATCGGAGACCAATATCCTGTGCCCGACCGTATTCTACAATTCACAGAAATGCTGGTACGCGACTATCTCCATCAGGAAATGTGCGACAATCGTCCGCCTCGCGGAGCTTTCGATTTGTTTGCCACCGAGGGTGGGACAGCAGCTATGTGCTACATCTTCGACTCTTTGCAGGAAAATTTCCTACTGAACAAAGGTGACAGCATAGTCCTCATGGTTCCTGCTTTCACTCCCTACATAGAGATACCCCGGCTAAACCGTTACCGGTTCAAGGTCACCGAACTGCATGCCAACCGCATGAGTAAAGACGGTCTGCATCTTTGGCAATACAGTGACGAAGATATCAACAGATTGAAAAACCCGGCGATAAAGGCTCTATTCGTCACCAATCCCAGCAATCCTCCCAGTTATACGCTAAGTCCTGAAACGATGGAGCGCATCGTAACTATCGTCAAGGAAGATAACCCCAATCTGATGATCATCACAGATGATGTGTACGGCACTTTCAGCCCGCACTTCCGTTCGTTCATGGCAGAAATTCCATATAACACGCTATGCGTATATTCTTTCTCCAAATATTTCGGAGCTACCGGCTGGCGCAACGCCGTCATTGCCTTGCATGAATACAACGTATTCGACAGGCAAATATCCCGCTTGCCAAAAGAGAAACGCGAAATCCTCAACCGTCGCTATGCTACGTTGACCCTGCATCCTGAGAAATTGAAGTTCATAGACCGAATGGTAGCGGACAGTCGCCAAGTAGCATTGAACCACACCGCCGGACTATCATTACCTCAACAGATGCAAATGAGCCTATTCGCCGCTTTTTCCCTGTTGGACAAGGGAAACAGCTACAAACAGAAAATGCAGGAAATCATCCGACGCCGCCTGAAAACTCTTTGGGATAATACCGGATTTACATTAGTGGAAGACCCTTTAAGGGTAGGATATTATACGGAAATTGATATGCTGGTCTGGGCTGAAAAGTTCTATGGAGACAAGTTTGTGGAATACCTCAAAAAGACGTACAGTCCGCTGGATGTAGTGTTCCGCCTTGCCAAAGAAACCTCCTTAGTGCTTCTGAACGGCGGCGGCTTTGACGGACCGGAATGGAGCGTACGTGCTTCTCTTGCCAACCTGAATGAAAATGATTATGCTACAATCGGTCAGGGGCTCAAACGGATATTGGATGAGTATGCAGAAGAATGGAAGAAAATCAAGAATTAAACAAGATCCGGAAGCGGGTCAGTCCATCATTGTATGTACGCAGAGAAAAGGTACAACCATGACGGCTTAGCACTTCCCTGATAAATACCAAACCGATTCCCTGCCCGTTCGGCTTGGTGGAGAAGAAGGGACTGAAGAGTTTAGCTTCAGTCTCTTTGCTGATTCCGGGACCATTGTCAACGATTTCTATGGAAGCGGGGGCAATGGTCCTCACCGTTATTTCGCCTTGTCTATCTGCCGCTTCACCGGATTCCTCTATGCTCTCGGCAGCATTCTTTATGATATTCACCAGAACTTGTTCGAATAATGAAGCATCCAGCCTAACCTGTCCCACTTCCGGATCACACTCCAAACGGAGAATGATGTTACGGTCATTGCACATACCCTCCATGAACCGTTTGCACATGCACACCAGTTCATTCAACCGGACAGCAGCCACCGTAGGCTCAGGAATCTTCACCACATCCGCAAAACGGGTAATGAAACGGCTCATGGAGAAACAACGTTCCATACAGACACGCATCACATCGCAAATATCTTCCATGCCCTCTTCGGTGGAAAGAGCCTGTTCCACCGTATCCAATGTAGACGTAATTCCGGCAGTGGTATTGTTCACTTCGTGGGCTATCATGCGGATTACCTTTTCATAAGCACGCTTTTCAGCTTTCATCACCTCGTCCGTCATACGCTCTATCAGAAAGAAAGGATGTTTGAACCCTCTGTCTATAAACGAAGAATGGGTACACTTATAAATATTCGCATCGTTCAGCCGCACCACCGAAGTTACGTCTTTCGGAATGGATGCCAGTTCTTCCGCCAAAGGAGAGTCAATATCCGCAAGTTTCTTATTCTGGGCTTCTTCCCTACGGACTCCCAGCATCTTCACAGCCATAGGATTTAGTTGTGACACCTCACCGTCCAATGTCATAATAACAACTCCCATAGGCGATGCCTGAATCAACAAATCAAGAAAATGGTTTTGCTCACGCATGTGCAGACGCTCGTTCTTGAGCTGCTCCATCATACGATTAAAGATGTTCACAATGCGGTCTGCTTCGTACTGTCCTACCCTACTGAGCCTACTGCTGAAATCCTGCTCGCGCAATAACTCCATACCGCTTCCAATCGTACTCATCGGCTTGACAATCTTGCGATAGAATACCCCCAGGTAAATTAGTATAAATGCAATAATAGCTTCTGCAATATATAAATGCATAGCTTGCATTTTGCCAACCAGATATACCAATGCTATACCCAGTCCGAACAAAAACAATACAAGGATAAAAAAGTAAAACTTAATACGCACGTAAGTTAGTGATTAGGGATTAGCAATTAGGGATTAGGGGTTAGCAGTCAACGATTAACTGTTAGGATTTAAACGGATAAATACTAATCGCTAATCCCTATTTTATATTTTTCCAACCGTCTGTACAGAGCCGCCCTGCTGATGCCCAGCGCCAGCGCAACCTGACTAAGGTTACCTTTATGCTGCTCCAATGTTTGCAGAATTGTCTGCCGTTCTATCTCATCAAGCGTCATGCCGGCAAAGGAGGTGCCTTCGGCTGCTTTGGCCGGTTCATCATGACGCTGATATTGCGATTCAAAGTCAGCAGCGTCCAATGTTTGTTTTCCACTGACTAGTATGGTACGTTCCACCAGATTCTTCAGTTCGCGAATATTACCCGAATAAGGCAAACGAGAAAGGAAATTCAGTGCATCCGCCGAAAACTCCGTACGGGGTAAACCGTTTGCGGAAGCCTGACGATCGGCAAAATGACGTGCCAGCAAAGGTATATCCTCACGACGCTCACGCAAGGCGGGCAACTTTACGGTTATCAGATTGATACGATAAAAAAGATCTTCACGAAATGTATGCTCGGAAACCATCTTGCGTAGGTCGGCATTGGTAGCAGAGACAACACGCACGTCCACCTTGCGCGGTCGGCTGTCGCCCAATACTTCAAAAGTCTGGTCTTGAAGCACACGCAACAGTTTCACCTGGCAGGATAAATCCAAATCGCCTATTTCGTCCAAGAAGATAGTGCCTTTATTGGCCAACTCAAAACGACCTATACGGTCGGCACTCGCATCGGTAAAAGCACCTTTCTTATGACCGAACATCTCACTTTCGAACAAACTCTGTGAAATACCACCGAGATTGACTTTCACAAAAGGCTGATTGATGCGCTGACTGTTGATGTGAACAGCTTCAGCAATCAGCTCCTTGCCCGTCCCGCTCTCACCGGTGATCAGTACGGAAGCATTGGTACGTGCAATGCGCGCTACAGTATTCAACACTTCCAACAATCCCTGCGATTTTCCTATGATATGGCTACGGTTCAAGCCTTCCGCCTGCTCCTGAGACGTTTCTTTCGGGGCAGCACTCAACTCCAAAGCAGTTTCGATGCGCCGCAAAAGAGCCGCATTATTCCAAGGCTTGGTGATGAAATCGAAAGCACCTGCCTGCATACCCTGTACAGCCAGTTGGATACTTCCCCATGCTGTCATCAATATGACGGGAACATCGGGACGGAACACTTTTACCTGCTTCAACAAAGTGAGCCCCTCCTCTCCGGTGGTGGAGAGCGTAAAGTTCATGTCCATTAATATCAGTGCGGGAGATTCTGCACGAACTACGTCCATTGCTTCACGAGGTCCCGAAGCTGTTTTTACTTCATAACCGGCACGCTTCAGCATAAAGCTAAGCGAAGAACGTACGGCGCTATCATCATCGACTATCAGTATCATAGGAATTGGTAGTTTATTGTTTGCAAAAATAACAAATTCACCACAGAGGACACAGAGTCTCACAGAGTTTTTTGCATTACAGCCACAAATTAAAAGGTATTTCTTCAACAGAAGCTTTTCGGCAAGAGCCCGGTGAGACTTTGCGCATCCTGCGGTGCAGTCTATCCTTTAATTATATCTTCAAAATCGGCTTCCAACTCCATATTCCGTTCAAAATCCCAAAGAGTCAGACTACGAAGCTGATAGAAATAGTACCAATAATAATAAAGTTCGGAGATATGTTTTTGCCGGGCTTCGTCTTTGGACTTCTGTGCGTCGTTCAGGTCGAGAGTGCTGATTTTACCAATCATAAAAGTCTCCACACTTGTCTTGTAACGTTTTTCAGCTATCAGGTCAGCTTCTTCTGCAATGTCCAGCTGCTGTGCCTGATTATTGAAGTTTGCCACCAGCAAGAAGATGTCCTGATTGAAATCCATTTGTTCCTGACGGATTTTGGAGAGCACCACTTCACGATTGCTCTTGGCTACCTTCACTTTGCCGCGACGCTTTCCCCAGTCGAGAATGGGGATTTTCACGCCTACCTTGACAATCTGGTTGTCCAGCAAATCCTGATAGGCAGAGGAGAACTCATGATTTTGTCCGGTATAGCCCACACTGGCAAACAGGTCGATGCTCCTCAAGTTTCCACGTGCAGCCGCCACTTCATAATCAGCTTCCAACTGGCGGCGGCGTATATTCTGTGCAAATGAATTACGCTCCAAAGCCTTGTTCAGAACGCGGTCGTAGTCCATCTTAATGCCGGAAACAGAAGCGGGTATAACAGGATTCAGCCCCTCACTTTCCGATACGCCGAGAAAAGAACGCAGCTGAAACATTTTGGCATTCAAAGTACTTTCAGCTTCAGTCACATCCGCTTTGCCTTGCAGGGAATTCAGTTTGAGCTGCAACAGGTCATTCTCTGAAATCTGTCCCATTTTACGTTTGGCAATAGCCACTTCATAAAGGCGGTCTGAATTCGCTTTGTTCTGTTGTGCTGTGGCGAGCGCTTCCCTGGCAAGCAATAGTTCAAAAAAATAGGTGATGGTTTTCATCGTCACTTCTTCCGTAGCCGAGATAAAGGCCGCTTTTGCTTCTGCATACCGGACAGGCTCAATACGGCGGTTCCACTTCAAACTGTTTACGCCGAATATCGGTTGTGTCAGCTCAAGGCTTACGGGTACGGACATGAACTGCTTGTCACCTCCGGAACCCAACTGCTTGATATAGTCAAGAGAAGAAGCCAGTGACAATTTACCACCTGTGAACCATATATTCTGGTCGATAGAAAGCGCACCTGACAATCCCAATGTATTATTGCGGACAAAACTATAAGAACCGTCTGAATTTTGGTAGGTACTGTACGACTTATTATAATTGGGCAGGGTTCCCGTAAAGTTTACTTCAGGCAACAAGTCCGCGCGGAAAGTACGATATTCCCAATAAGCTGTTTTCAACTCATTCAATGCCACCGCAGCATCTACAGACTGTGTACGGGCCAATGCAATAGCTTCCGCCAATGTGATGTCGCGTTCGTTAGCCAATGTATCATTCTGCGCAGCAACAGTCAGTGTCATCAAAAAACAAGCTGCAAGTAAAATACTCTTTTTCATGTTCAATCTTTAAAATTATCGCTGATAGAAAGACAAAGAGTGTGCCAAGCGGTCAGGAAGGCATTACACAAGGGGGAGTGTCCGATTTCGGACACTCCCCCTGTTCATTTGCGGACGATAAATGAATGTGATAATTATAATACCCCCTTTGAGCTTGGCAATTCATAATGATAGATATCCCGCTTTACAGCCATCTTCAAGGCTCTCGCCAGCGCTTTAAAGATTCCCTCTATCTTATGATGCTCATTCTGCCCTTCCGCCTTGATATTAAGATTCATTTTGGCTGCATCGCTTAATGATTTAAAGAAATGCAAGAACATTTCCGTAGGCATCTCCCCTATTTTTTCACGTTTAAACTCAGCATCCCATACCAACCAGGGGCGCCCGCCAAAATCAAGGCATACTTGACACAAACAATCATCCATAGGCAAAGCATAACCATAACGCTCTATGCCTCGTTTATTCCCCAACGCCCGATAAAGGCAATCACCTAAAGCAAGGGCAGTATCTTCTATCGTATGATGCTCATCCACTTCCAAATCACCTTTTACATGAATGGTCAGATCCATGCCGCCATGTTTTCCTATCTGTTCCAGCATATGGTCGAAAAAGCCCAGTCCGGTATGAATATCACAACGACTGTTACCGTCCAGATTTACGGCTACATAAATATTCGTCTCTTTCGTGATACGGCGCACCTCTGCCTTTCTCTCACCGGCAAAAAGGAACTCTGCCACCTTATCCCAGTCTTTGGTAGCCAATGCACAGACATCTTCCAAGCCTTCACAGGCGGCTTCACCACCGGCAGACTTCGGTTTCAGCATGTTCGTATCCTCCTGCAAGAAAATAGCGCGGCAACCCAGATTCTTCGCCAATTCCACATCCGTAGTGCGGTCGCCTATCACAAAACTATTCACCAAGTCGTAATCGGGATTTCCAAGATACTTCGTCAGCATACCTGTGCGCGGCTTACGGGTTGGCGCATTGTCTTCGGGCATACTACGGTCTATGCATATATCATCGAACGTAACTCCTTCGCCTTCCAAGGTTTTCATCATCAGGTTATGTGCCGGCCAAAAAGTTTCTTCCGGAAAAGATGCTGTACCCAACCCATCCTGATTGGTAACCATTACAAACTCAAAATCCAGTTTGCTGCGTACAAAGCCAAGATTACGCATTACTTTCGGATAAAACTCCAGTTTTTCCAACGAATCCAACTGATAATCCACAGGTGGTTCAATAACCAACGTTCCGTCACGATCTATAAAAAGTACTTTCTTCATATTTTTCTTAACGCCTCAAGCAGTTTTTCATTTTCCAATCTCGTCCCCACCGTTACCCTCAAACAGTTTCCACAAAGTGACACTGAGTTACGATTACGGACAATGATACCTTCACCTACCAGATAATTATAAATCCTCACCGCATCCGTCACCCGCACCAAGAAGAAGTTCGCATCGGAAGGGAATATTTTCACCGTACAAGGCAATTTTGCAAACTCCTCTTCCAGATTTTCACGTTCTTCTTTCAGTGTCTTCACCCAACGTTCTATTTCATAGTAACGGTGCAACATCTCCAACGCCTGTTTCTGAGTCAGTTGATTCACGTTATAGGGATACTTTATTTTGTTGAGAATCGAAATAACCTCCTGCGAAGCAAAAGCCATGCCTAAACGTATGGCAGCACACCCCCATGCTTTGGAGAAAGTCTGAAGTACAATCAGATTGGGATATTTATCCAGCTCACTCAGGAAAGAAGGTGCTTCCGAAAAGTCATTATAGGCCTCATCCAATATCACCAATCCACTAAAACCGAGGATAATTTTCTCTATTTCATTACGGAGCAAATCATTTCCCGTAGGGTTATTGGGAGAACAAAGAAAGATAAGCTTGGTGTGCCCATCGGCAGTTGCAAGCAACTTGTCGGCCGAAAACTGGAAGTCGTCATCCAACAATACTTTCCGGTATTCAACATCGTTCACATCAGCACAGACCTGATACATTCCGTAAGTAGGGTCGATAGCCACTACATTGTCTTTACCCGGTTCGCAGAAAGCACGAAAAACCAAGTCGATGGCTTCATCACTTCCGTTTCCGAGAAAAATATGTTCGGGAGCTACTTTCTTGATTTTCGACAACAACATTTTCAGCTCGCACTGCATAGGATCCGGATAACGGTTGTGAGGCGTATTGTACGGATTCTCATTTGCATCCAGGAAAACAGAAGCGGTGACTCCTTTATATTCATCACGTGCCGAAGAATAAGGCTTTAATTTCCAAATATTCGGCCGGGTTAACTCTTGTAATGTTTTCACTTATTTAAATTTTAAGTTATGAATTTTGAATTGCTTTGAGACGGACAGTTACGGCATTTTTGTGCGCATCCAACTGTTCGGGCATTCAAAAACTCATTAGCAGCCATTTCCTCAATAGCCGGGCCAATGATACGTATTCCTTCCGGCTTAATCTCCTGGAAAGTTATCTTACGTATAAAACTGTCAAGGCTGACGCCACTGTACGCTTTGGCATAACCATTCGTAGGAAGCGTGTGGTTAGTGCCCGAAGCATAGTCTCCGGCGCTTTCCGGAGTGAGAGAGCCCAAAAAGACCGAACCGGCATTAACTATACGTTCTGCAACAGACATATATTCTGCCGTTTCGATAATGAGATGCTCCGGCGCATAGGAATTGGTCAACTCAATAGCCTCGTCCATATTACGCACCACAATCAGCTTACTGTTGGCAAGAGACTTTTCCGCAATCTCTTTACGGGGCAACAAAGCCAACTGGCGCTCCACTTCTTCTTTCACCGCCTGTTGCAATGCCGAAGAGGTGGTAATCAACATCGCCTGACTGTCTACGCCATGTTCAGCCTGGCTCAGCAAGTCAGCCGCTACAAAAGCAGGATTAGCCGTCTCATCCGCCAGTACCTCCACCTCTGAAGGCCCGGCAGGCATATCAATCGCTACATCACGCAAGCTGACCAATTGCTTGGCAGCTGTGACATACTGATTGCCCGGACCAAAAATCTTATACACTTTCGGTATGCTCTCCGTACCATAAGCCATCGCTGCAATGGCTTGCACGCCTCCCGCCTTAAAAATACGGTTTACTCCCGCCACCTTAGCCGCAAACAAAACGGCCGGATGTACTTTTCCATCCTTGCCCGGAGGAGTACAGAGCACAATCTCCTTACATCCTGCAATCTTTGCCGGAACAGCCAGCATCAATACAGTGGAAAAGAGTGGAGCCGTTCCACCGGGGATATACAACCCCACTTTCTCTATGGCAACAGCTTTCTGCCAACAAGTAACTCCCGGCTGAGTCTCTATCCGTTTGCCTTCAAAGCATTGCGCCGCATGGAATGTCTCTATATTCTGCTTTGCCAACCTGATGGCCTTTTTCAGTTCCTCGCTTACCAACGCTTCCGCTTCTTTCTGCTCTTCTTCCGTTACGGTCAATGCGCCCAGCGCTACTTTGTCAAACTGTTCTTCATACCTCAACACTGCACAATCACCTTCCGCTTTTACACAGTCTATAATACCCCGTACCGTATCGAAGAGGTTCTCCGTATTCATAACCGGACGTTTTAACAATTCCGTCCATTGAGTTCTATCAGGATTGGTTATCAGTATCATATCAGTTTTTTATTTGTATTTAAAAGAAATTCACCTCATCACAGAAAGTCTCCGCGGTGAAAACTAAATTATCATTTTCTCAATCGGCAGCACCAGAATACCTTCCGCCCCCAATGCTTTCAATTTACCGATAATCTCCCAAAAACATTTTTCGTCCAGCACAGTGTGTACGGAACACCAACCCTCTTGCGCCAACGGCATCACCGTAGGGCTTTTCATGCCCGGAAGTACGGCTACTATCTCATCCAACTTATCTTTCGGAGCATTCATCAGCACATATTTCTTGTCTTCCGCTGTCTTCACCGCATCCATGCGGAACAACAGTTCTTTCAGAATCTCTTTTTTATCCTCACTCATGTCCTTATTACCAATCAGAAGAGCTTCGGACTTCATCACTACTTCCACTTCTTTCAAGCGATTGCTCACCAAAGTGGAACCGGAGCTTACAATATCAAAAATTGCATCAGCCAGGCCAATACCCGGAGAAACCTCCACCGAACCGGTAATCACGTGTATTTCCGCTTTCACTCCCTGTTTCTTGAGATATCGGGAAAGAATACCGGGATACGAAGTGGCAATCTTCTTACCCTCAAACCATTGCGGTCCCGGATATTCGATATCCTTAGGCAATGCCAGTGACAGACGGCATTTGCTGAACCCCAAACGCTTTATGATTTCAGCATCCTCAGCCTTTTCCATGAACTCGTTTTCGCCTACGATACCCAAATCGGCCACTCCCGTAGCCACTGTTTGTGGAATATCATCATCCCGCAAAAACAATACTTCCAAAGGAAAATTAGAAGACTGTACCAACAACGTACGTTTAGTCGCGCTTAGTTTTATATCCGATTCTTCGAGGAATGACATCGTCTCGTCAAAAAGACGGCCCTTAGCTTGTACTGCAATTCTTAACATGATTCGATTTACTATTTAACAATTTATTATTTTCGCTTTGTTGTCCAGCATTAAATGCCGAACGGGAGAAACAAAAAACGAGGTTTACCAATATTCGGTAAGCCTCGTCCTCTATATGCTCTTCGTTATACACATACAACCATACGCCCACCGAATTATTCGTCAGGATGATAATGATGATGATGTGCAACGATATTCTTCATACTTTTTCCATTTTCAATGCGACAAATGTAAACGATTTGTTTTAAACCACCAAGAATTTATCACAAAAAGTTCATTTTTTCTTTCATTTCATTAAATCAAGGGCAATATCTCATCCGGTTCTACATCACAATGATGAAAGAACATTTCTTTTTCCGCCTTCTCCTGCGGGAAAGTAAAATAGGTGCAGGTAGCTTCCGTACAGAGTTCACCCATACTGTTATACAGTCTCGCTTCTATAATGGCAATATTACGTTTCTGTTCACGCAACGAAGCACGCAACACCACATGTGTGTCGTTCGTCGATATGGATTTCCGAAAACGGGTCTCCATCTTTGATGTCACCCCTCCGGTCTGTAATTTACGGAATACCACCCAGCCGCAAATCTCATCCAGCAATACGGACTGAATACCTCCATGCAATGTGTTCAACCATCCCTGATACTCAGGACGTGGCTTCCAGATGCTCACTACTTCATCGCCATCTTCGTAAAACTCCATTCGTACGCCTGCCTCATTGTCGGGTGAACAACCAAAGCAATTATAGCCTTCCATGTCTTTCCATGGGTTGATAATCTTCTTCATACAATACTCCTTTTATTCCTCTCACAAAGATAATGATTCTTTATTATACAAGGCAAAAGGAGCACAAAGAAACTCATCTGTTTATCCGTATTTTCAAATAAGCACGATCATCAAACGAACAATTCCCTTCTTGTATTCCTTTCGTACTCTTATACCTGTCTCTTATACACATCTGACGCT
>OJPS01001391.1_pt1 | contig 16106 bp, 13 predicted proteins | sample 1598551 | NCBI WGS metagenome assembly OJPS01 (sample SAMN03922488, study PRJEB24848) | human gut metagenome | isolation source: stool sample | host: Homo sapiens | place: Germany | collected 2011-05 | reverse complement strand
GAAGAGAGAGAGCGTGGTATCACAATTTCTACAGCTCACGTTGAGTATGAGACAGCTAACCGTCACTACGCACACGTTGACTGCCCAGGACATGCTGACTACGTTAAGAACATGATCACAGGAGCTGCTCAGATGGACGGAGCTATCCTTGTTGTAGCTGCTACTGACGGAGTTATGGCTCAGACTAAAGAGCATATCCTTCTGTCCCGTCAGGTTAACGTACCATACATCGTTGTATTCATGAACAAATGTGATATGGTTGACGATGAAGAGCTTCTTGAACTCGTAGAGATGGAGATCCGTGAAGTACTTAGCGAGTATGACTTCCCAGGAGATGACACACCGATCATCCAGGGATCAGCTCTTAAGGCTCTTGAAGATCCAGACGGAGAGTGGGGAGACAAGATCATGGAACTCATGGACGCTGTTGACACATGGATCCCAACACCAGAGCGTGCTACAGATAAGCCATTCCTGATGCCAGTAGAGGACGTATTCTCTATCACAGGACGTGGAACAGTTGCAACTGGTAGAGTAGAGCGTGGAACACTTCACGTATCTGACGAAGTTGAAATCATCGGTATCCATGATGATGTTAAGAAGACTGTTGTAACAGGAATCGAGATGTTCCGTAAGCTTCTTGATGAGGCTCAGGCTGGAGATAACATCGGAGCACTTCTTCGTGGTATCCAGAGAACAGAGATCGAAAGAGGACAGGTTCTTATCAAACCAGGTACAGTAAACTGCCATAAGAAATTCACATGCCAGGTTTACGTACTGACAAAAGACGAAGGTGGACGTCATACTCCATTCTTCAACAACTACCGTCCACAGTTCTACTTCAGAACAACAGACGTAACAGGTGTTTGCGAACTTCCGGCTGGTATCGAGATGTGTATGCCTGGAGATAACGTAGAGATGACAGTTGAACTGATTCATCCGGTAGCTATGGAAGAAGGTCTTCGTTTCGCTATCCGTGAAGGTGGACGTACAGTAGGATCAGGTACTGTAGCTAAGATCATCGAGTAATACAATCTGAATATAGATTTGTTAACGGTTGTCGGGAGAGTGTCCTGACAACCGTTTGTGATAACAGAATGATAACAAAATATATAATTTTCGCAAATATGATAACAGATAAAGTGGATTTATCCACAAATCAGAGATGTGACTGTGGATTAAGTCAGATCATACGTCTTAATGTCATTACCTTCAGTGCCCTTCTTAACGATGGTATGACAACCTATCGTAGTTCCCATAGCACGCAGTTTCCATTCTTCCTGGGTAGCGTTGAGCTTATCCAGTTCTTCCTGTCTTTTATCTTCATTTTCGATAGCTAATATTTCAGCTTTTTCCTTTTCATAGACATTTTTAAATTGACACCATTTCCTGAAAAAGTCCTGCATTGTAGGATTATCAAACGTCAGTGAAACCTTCTGATTAGGTGTCTCAGCAAGTGAGAGGTTCACTGAATCATCAATAGAAAACAACAGGGAGAGTACATCTCCGACTGTTTCAATATTAAAATCCAGAAAAACACTTACATTTAATCCCAGTGCAGTTGCTATCTTTTCTAACTGATCCGGTTTCGGATTCCGGATTCCAAGTTCATATTTTCTGATTGTACCTACGTTAATGCCGGACAGCTCGGCTAACTGTATCTGACTGTATCCTCTGAATTCCCGGTATGCCCGGATTTTTTTACCTACCATAACGTGCTGCCTCCTTAATAATATTTGTGATTCTATTCTAGCACAAAAGTGAATGATGCGAAAGAGGTTGATTTTCACAGAGTATGAAAATGTAGAATGGAATATAAAAATAAAATTCGCAAAAGGTTATTGACAAATTCACAAAAGTGAATTATAGTAGAAAACATTAAAGGAGTCACAAAAGTGACTGGAAAGGAGGACGCTATGAGAACTAATTATATGATGACTGTTGATGATGTCATGGAAGAATTAGGTGTGAAACGCAGTAAGGCATATTCCATTCTGAAGCAGCTCAACGATGAACTGGCAAAGGAAGGATATGTGGCAGTTCGTGGAAAGATTCCACGTCCCTACTGGGAAACAAAATTTTATGGATGCTCTCAGAGAGCAGTATGAAGGAGGATTTGAGATGTCAGCTTACAAAGACAAAACACAGGGAACCTGGTATGTGAGCTTCCGCTATATTGACTGGACAGGAAAGAAAACACAGAAGCTGAAAAGAGGGTTCAAGACAAAGAAAGAAGCATTAAATTATGAAAAGGAATTCATAAGAAAAACTGCAGCGGATATGAAAATGGAGATGAACAGTTTTATTCAAGTCTATTTTGAAGATAAAAAGAATGAACTGAAAGAAAATTCAATCCGTAATAAGCAGCACATGATGAACAAGCACATTGTTCCGTATTTTGGAACAAGAAAAATGAATGAGATTACACCGGCAGAGATTATCCAGTGGCAGAACACCATTCAGGAAAAAGGATACAGCAAGACTTATGAGCGTATGATTCAGAATCAGTTAAATGCACTGTTTAACCATGCACAGAAAATTTACAATCTGAAGGAAAATCCATGTAAGAAAGTAAAAAAGATGGGGAAATCGGATGCAAATAAGCTGGAATTCTGGACGAAAGCAGAATATGACAGATTTATCGCCGGGATTGAGCCGGGGAGTGAGGATTATCTGATATTTGAAATTCTGTTCTGGACAGGAATCCGGGAAGGAGAGCTTCTGGCATTGAGTCTTTCAGATTTTGATATGGCTGGAAATCTCCTGCATATCAATAAGACGTATAACCGGATCAGGAAAAGAGATGTGATTGATACTCCCAAAACAGAGAATTCAGTCCGTACCATTGATATTCCCAATTTTCTTAAGGAAGAGGTGCAGGAGTATGCGAAGAAACATTATGGATTTCCGGAAGATCAGCGGTTGTTCCCGATTGTGGCGAGAACACTGCAGAAACGTCTTAAGAAATATGAAGCACTGACCGGTGTAAAACCAATCAGAGTACACGATATCCGTCACAGCCATGTGGCATATCTGATCTACCAGGGCGTAGAACCACTGATTATCAAGGAAAGGCTTGGGCACAAAGATATTCAGATGACATTGAACACTTATGGGCATCTGTACCCGTCACAGCAGAAAAAAGTTGCTGAGATGCTGGACAATAAACGTTAATACGGAGGAAAAGAAGCAAATGAAAACAAAGAAAGTAGTCGGAAAAATATTTGATGCAATTAACTACAGTAAAAAGTTGAAGATAAGTTCCATTTTACCTGATCGAGATTCAGATTATGTGATTCTTCTTGAATTAGAGGACGGAAGCAAATTTGAAATCATTGTTATTCCTACAAGGAGATTTGTGTAAGGAGTGGAGCTATGACTACTGACAGACAAAAAGAAAAAGCCCAGACAAAATATCTGAGCAAGTTCTCTGATAATCAGATTCACTGATATACCATCTTGGCAGATTAAGTATATCACGAATTGAAAGATACAACAATTCCCGAATATCTGTTCATCAGAGACTTGCCCGGAGGGGCAGGAGGTAGAAGTGACATTATTTGAACAGGTAAAAGAATGTGTGACAGCCAGACAGGCTGCGGAGCATTACGGGATTAAAGTAAAAAGAAATGGAATGGCGTGTTGTCCGTTTCATAAAGACCGACACCCAAGTATGAAGGCAGATAAAATATATCACTGCTTTGCATGTGGAGTGGGCGGTGATGCGATAGATTTTACAGCAAGGTTATTTGGAATATCACAGTATGAAGCTGCGAAAAAGCTGGTAGAAGATTTTGGACTGGATATTAAAGTTGGAAACAGAAGCAAATATGAAAGGACGTCCCGAAACAGGGCTCCCTTAAAACAAAAGCAGTCTAAAGTTGTTATGATCAGAGAAAAACTGGAACAGTGGTTGAAACATGCAACAGACGTGCTGATCAGATATCTGAAATGGATTCAGTTCTGGAAAAAGTTTTACAGACCAGAACCGGAAGAAGAATGGCACGAATTATTTACGGAGGCATTGGCAAATGAAAGAAAGATAAATGACTATCTGGACGTGCTGATGTTTGGAACAGGAGAAGAGATTGTAGAGTTTTTCAAGACGAAGAGAAGGGAGGTTGAAAAAATTGAAGAAAGAATTAACGAATATCAGCGAGAAGTCCTTGATGGAATTAGAAGATATTGTGAACGAGGAAATGCTTACAACAGAAGATGTCAATAATATGTTGGAGCATACGGATAAAGGAAGAACAAAGCAGACAATCAGAAATTGTGTAACCGTATTACAAAAAGATCCAGTGCTGAAAAAAGCGATTAAACGAAATGAGCTTTCCGGAAGAATGGACATTGTGAAAGAGGTGCCTTGGGAACGGAGAAATAACAGTCCTACGGTTACAGATACTGATGAAAATAATTTGAAGATGTATCTGGAAGAAAATTATGAACTGACAAGCGAGCGTGTGATCAAAGCGGGAGTAGATATTGTTTCCAATGAAAATAAATATCACCCAATCAGAGATTATCTGGAGAGCCTGGTTTGGGACGGAATTCCAAGAATAGAAAATATGCTTTCGCATTTCCTGGGAGCAGAAAAGAGCAAATACACAATCGGAGTAATGAAAATGCACATGCTGGCAGCGATTTCAAGAATTTATGAACCGGGAATAAAATATGACATCATGCTGTGTCTGGTTGGAAGTCAGGGAGCCGGAAAGTCCACATTTTTCAAGTATCTGGCGATAAAAGAAGAATGGTTCAGCGACAATCTGGATCATCTGGATGATGAAAATATTTACAGAAAACTGCAAAATCACTGGATTATCGAAATGGGAGAAATGAAGGCAACTATCACAGCAAAGAATATTGAACAGATAAAATCGTTTCTGAGCAGACAGAAAGAAACTTATAAAGTACCTTATGAAGTTCACCCAGAAGACAGACCGAGACAGTGTGTATTTTGCGGTACTTCAAATGATCTGAATTTTCTTCCGCTGGACAGAACCGGAAACAGACGATTTGCTCCGGTGATGACAGATATGTCGAAAGCAGAAGTTCATATTCTGGACAATGAGGCAGAGAGCAAAGCCTATATCGAACAGGCCTGGGCAGAGGCAATGGTACTGTATCGACAGGGAAATGTGTTCTTAGGATTTACAAAGGAAATTGAGGAAGAGGCAAAGCGTCTGCAGAAAGAATTTATGCCGGAAGATACCAATGCCGGAATCATACAGGCATTTCTTGATGACTACGATGACGATTATGTATGTACAAGAATTCTGTTCGATGAAGCGCTACATCGAACCGGAGAAATGAAACAGTGGGAAGGTAAAGAAATTGCCAATATTATGAACAATGCGATTGTAGGCTGGAAACCACATGGTACACATCGATTCGGAAAGGAATATGGAATACAGCGGTCATGGAAACGGATGGAAGATTTGGTGAAGAAAGATAAAGACGGATTTATAGAAGTACCGGAACAGTTGGAAATACCGTTTGAGTAAAGATTATTGTAAACGATGTAAACGGAACTTGATGGAAAAACTTAAAAAGTTAACTTTTAAAATCTTTTAAGCCCTGTTTACAAATTCCGTTTACAAAAAAGTCCTGCTTGTCCGAAGGAAAAAAGACCAAAAGCGCCGGAGGACTTTGACAAAAGGACGCTTTTGCCCATATCCTGACAATACTATAAAATATTCTATTACATTTTGCAACTTTCTTCAACTGTTTTTTGCCAAGAAAGCAATAAAAAATGATTTTGGCCGCCTGTTTGCCCCTTGCCTTTCATTCCGGAGGCTGGCAGCCGCAGCGGTAAAGCGTGGGGAAAAGCAGGGCGCGCCGCGCTTTGGCACAAGGTCGGAGGGGGCGATTTTCCAAAGCTTTCGCGTCATCCCGATACCGCAGCATTGTTTTAAATTTGGGCGGGAGAGGATGGCTTTTACGGCCTCTCCCGCCCTTTCGGCGCTCCGGCGCGGTTTGCAGCGCCCGGCCGGGCGCTGATCGGCCTTTTTCTTTTTTGGAAGCCGGCCGGTTTTTCTTTTCCGTTTATCGAAGAGGGAAGCGGAGGTTCTTTTTTCCTGCTGTGTTAAAAATGTATGAATTCCCTGTTTTTTCGTTGACAATGCCCGGTCAAAAACCTATAATGTCTTAGAGACAGGCGCGCTTTTATATAAGGTAGAGGCTTCCCGATCGAAGGGTTTTGCGCCTTTTGTCAGCCGACGCAAAGGATTTTGGTATGATTATTGACTTTCACACCCATATTTACCCGGACAAAATTGCCGCCCACGGGGTGGAGTACATCGGCAGTTTTTACGGCCTGCAGCTGGACACCGCCCGGGGAACCAAAGCACATCTGGAGGCCTGCTGTGCGGCCGCCGGTGTAGATTATACGGTGCATCTGGCCGTGGCCGTCAAGCCAGAGCAGGTGCAGAGCATCAACAACTGGCTTTCCTCGGTGCTGGACGACCACAGCTTTGGCTTCGGCACTCTCCATCCGGAGATGGAGGCACCTCTGGATGAGGTGGAGCGGTTCGCGCCGCTCGGCCTTTCGGGGGTGAAATTTCACCCGGATATGCAGGGGTTCGCGGTCGACGATCCGAAGCTGATCCCGATTTATGAAAAGCTTGCCGGCCGGTACCCCGTCCTCTTTCACGCGGGGGACAGGCGGTACGATTTCTCCGGCCCGCGGCGGATCGCCCGCGTGCTGGATGCCTTCCCGAAGCTTACGGTGATCGCCGCACATCTCGGCGGCTACACCGAGTGGGAGGCGGCCTTCGAATGCCTCTGCGGCCGGGATGTGTATTTCGACACCTCCAGCGCCGTCGGCTTTCTTCCGAAGGAAAAGGCGGTGGAGATGATCCGGTCGCACAGGCCGGATCGGCTGCTGTTCGGCACCGACTATCCCGTCACGGCGCCAAAGGAGGCGCTGCAGGCGTTCTATGCCCTCGGCCTCGACCACGAGCTGGAGGAGAAGATCCTTTGGAAAAATGCGGCGGCACTGCTGCATATGGATTTGAAAAAAACGGACTGTCCCGACCGTCCGGCCGGTTAAATAAAGAAACGGAGTTAACGCATTATGTTTGTTGGTATCGACGTGGGTTCCACCACGGTTAAGGTTGTCGTTCTGGACGACCGGAAGAATATTGTCTATAAATCCTACGACCGGCATTACTCCAAGGTGCGGGAGAAAACGGCCGAGATGCTGCGTGCCGCCGCCCCGGTGCTGGAGGGGCAGCCGGTCAGGGTGGCCATTACCGGCTCGGCCGGACTCGGCGTGGCCAAGGCGGCCGGCATCGACTTCGTGCAGGAGGTTTTCGCCTGCGCGGGTGCGGTGGAGCGGGACTATCCCGACGCCGACGCCGTGGTCGAGCTGGGCGGCGAGGATGCCAAGATTATCTTTTTCAAGGGCGGCCTGGAGGAGCGGATGAACGGCTCCTGCGCAGGCGGAACCGGCGCCTTTATCGATCAGATGGCCACGCTGCTCGGCATTACGGTTGACGAGCTTGACCGCCTCTCTCTGCAGCATGAGAAGATTTACTCGATCGCCTCCCGCTGCGGGGTGTTTGCCAAAACCGACATTCAGCCCCTGCTCAATCAAGGCGCGAAGAAGGAGGATATTTCGGCCTCCATCCTGCAGGCGGTTGTGGACCAGACGGTTGCAGGCCTCGCCCAGGGGCGGAAGATCGAGGGGAAGGTGATCTTCCTCGGCGGGCCGCTGTTTTTCCTGGCGGGACTCCGCGACCGGTTTCAGAAAACGCTGAAGCTGGATGACGAGCATGCCGTTTTCCCGAAAAACGGCGACTGCTTCGTCGGGTACGGCGCGGCGCTTTACGCCGCAAATCTGCAGGACACGTCGTATGAGGAGGTTCTGCAGAAGATTGAAAGCGCCACCGAGGTAAAGACCGAGTCAATCACCCTCTCGCCTCTTTTCAACTCGGATGAGGAGTATGCCGCTTTCCGGGCGCGCCATGCCAAGGCCGACGCCCCGCGGCGGGAGCTTGCCTCCTACACCGGGAAGGCCTACCTCGGCATTGACGCCGGCTCGACCACGACCAAGCTGGCGCTTTTGTCCGAGGACGACGCGCTTTTGTACAGCTACTACGCCTCCAACAACGGCAACCCCGTCTCGGTCGTAAAGACCCAGCTGGAGGAGATTTACAAGGCCATCGGCGACCGGGTCACCATCGCCGGTGCGGCGGTGACCGGCTATGGCGAGGATCTGATCAAAAACGCCTTTAACTGCGACCTCGGCCTTGTGGAGACGGTCGCCCACCTGAATGCCGCCCGCCATTTCAACCCCGATGTTGACTTCATCATGGACATCGGCGGGCAGGATATGAAATGCTTTAAAATCCGAAACGGCGCGGTCGACAGCATCATGCTGAATGAGGCCTGCTCCTCCGGCTGCGGCTCGTTTTTGGAGACTTTTGCAAAAGCCCTCGGCTACACCATCGCCGATTTTGCCGCGCTGGGACTGAAGGCCAAGCACCCGGTCGACCTCGGCTCCCGCTGTACCGTGTTTATGAACTCCTCGGTCAAGCAGGCGCAGAAGGAAGGCGCCACGGTAGAGGATATTTCTGCCGGCCTTTCGATGAGCGTGGTCAAGAACGCGATTTATAAGGTCATCCGTGCCAGCCATGCCGACGATCTGGGTAAGCACCTGGTTGTGCAGGGCGGTACCTTCCTCAACGACGCCGTCCTTCGCAGCTTTGAGCTGGAGATGGGGCGGGAGGTTACCCGTCCGGTCATCTCGGGCATTATGGGAGCGTTCGGCGCTGCGCTGGCCGCGAAGGAGCTGGGCCTTGCGCGCTCGGCCATCATCGGGCCGGAAGAGTTGGCGGCGTTTGTGCACACCTCCCGTCCGGCCGTATGTAAGCAGTGCACCAACCGCTGCAACCTGACGATCAACGAATTTTCCGGTGGCCGGAAGTTTATCTCGGGCAACCGGTGCGAACGCGGCCTCGGCAAATCCAAATCAACCGGCCTGCCGGATATGTATAAGTTCAAGCACGACTTCTTCCGCTCTCTGCCCGCAGTGGGAGAGGGGAAAACCGGCGCGCGGGGCAAAATCGGCCTCCCGATGGGGCTGAATATGTATGAGAACCTGCCCTTCTGGCACGCGTTTTTCACCGCGCTGGATTTTGAGATTGTGCTTTCTCCCGATTCCAACCGGAAAATCTACATCAAGGGACAGTATACCATCCCCTCGGACACGGTCTGCTATCCTGCCAAGCTGATGCATGGACATATTGAGGCGCTGCTGGATGCGGGGGTCGACACCATTTTTTATCCCTGCCTGCCCTACAATTTTGATGAGGGGCTGGGGGATAACCATTACAACTGCCCGGTTGTGGCCTACTACCCCGAGCTTTTGCAGGCCAACGTCGAGCGCCTGCGGGACAAACGGTTTTTGATGCCCTACTTCGGCCTGCATCGCAAGAAGGATTTCAAAAAGCGGGCGGAGGGCTATTTCGCCGATGAGTTCGGCATTCCCAAGGCGGAGGTGGCCGCCGCCGCCGACAAGGCGTACGCCGCCTATGGCCTCTACCGCAAAACGGTAGAGGAGGAGGGCCGCCGCATCATCGAGCAGGCCAGAGCCAGCGGCCGGAAGATTATCGTCCTGGCCGGGCGGCCGTACCATGTCGATCCGGAGATCAACCACGGCATCAACTCTCTGCTGACCTCCTTCGGCCTGTGCGTGGTGACCGAGGACGCGGTCGCCCACCTGATGCCCAAGTCTCCGACCCATGTGCTCAACCAGTGGACCTATCACAGCCGCCTCTACAGCGCCGCGCGCTATGTCGCCACGCAGCCGGACATGGAACTGATCCAGCTCGTCTCCTTCGGGTGCGGCATTGACGCCATCACCGGGGACGAGGTGCGCGAAATTCTGGAGAGCAGCGGCAAGCTGTATACCCAGATCAAGATTGATGAAATTTACAATCTGGGCGCGGTGAAGATTCGTATACGCAGTCTGCTCGCCGCCAGCGAGAAAAAGGAGAATCATTAGATGGCAGAGCTTGTCTATGACAAAAACGGACGTCTCCTCTTTACCGAGGAGATGAAGAAGGAATACACCATTTTGATGCCGCAGATGCTGCCGGTGCACTTCAGCATGATGAAAAAATGTCTGGAGCTGGAGGGGTTCAAATGCGACATGCTGACCTCCAACCACCGGGGCATTGTCGACACCGGGCTGAAATACGTCCACAACGACACCTGCTACCCGGCGCTGCTGGTAATCGGTCAGCTGATCGAAGCGGTCGAGTCCGGCCGCTACGATCCGCACAAGGTCGCCCTGATCATCACGCAGACCGGCGGCGGCTGCCGTGCCTCCAACTACATACACCTGCTGCGCAAGGCGCTGAAAAAGGCGGGGCTTGAGTATGTGCCGGTCATTTCCCTCAACCTGTCGGGGCTGGACAAAAATCCGGGATTTAAGGTGGGGCTCAAATTCCTCGTCCGGATGATTTACGCCATGATGTACGGTGATATGATCGTGCAGATGGCCAACCAGTGCCGCCCGTATGAGCTGGAGCAGGGGGCGACGCAGCGCACGATTGACAAATGGGTGGACGAGCTGGTCGAGCAGTTCAAGGATTTGAAAGGGGTCACAAAAAAATCCTTTTTGCAGAATCTTGACGCCATCGCCGACGATTTTGCCGCCATCCCCGTCACGGGGGAGAAGAAGATCCGTGTCGGCGTCGTGGGGGAGATTTATATCAAATACTCTCCGCTCGGCAACAATAATCTGGAGGATTTCCTCCTGGCGGAAGGGTGCGAGCCGGTTGTGCCCGGCCTGATCGACTTCGCCATATTCAAGACAAACAACCGGGTGGTCGACGTCGAGCTGTACGGCGGAAATCCCTTTAAGCGGCTGGTCTGCACCATTCTTCAGAAGTTTATGGAAAAACGGCAGAAATGGCTGATCGCCGCGATCAGAAAGAAGCCGCGTTTCTGCGCGCCCGAGCCGTTTTCGGAGATTTATAAAAAAATCCCCGGGTATCTCGGCTATGGCAACAAGATGGGGGAGGGCTGGCTTCTGACCGGCGAGATGCTCGAGCTGATCGACGACGGCATCACCAACATTGTCTGTACCCAGCCGTTCGGCTGCCTGCCCAACCACATTGCCGGAAAAGGCATGGTTCGTGCGATCAAGAACCGCCATCCGGAGGCGAACATTGTCGCCATTGACTACGATCCCGGCGCGACTCGGATCAATCAGGAAAACCGCATCAAGCTGATGCTGGCCAACGCCCGCATGATGGCCGAGAAGCAGGCCGCCGCGCAAAAAGCGGAAGAAGGCACAGCCTCTTCCAAACGGGAGACGGTCGGTGCCTGATGACGGTCGGGGGCTGAGGAAGCCCTCCTTTCTGCCGCCGCCTTTAAAGCTTTCCTAAAAAAATCGGACGGCCGAAGCCTCTTCTTTTCGCAAAGGAGACTTCGGCCGTTTCCCGCGCTGACAGTGTGGCCGGAGCGGGTGGCTTTACAAAAAGAAAATTTGTCTTTCTCAAAATAAAAAAGTCAGCGATCCCTTAAGCATACAGCCGAAGGATCGCTGACTTTTTTAAGCTTTTTATAAAATTTGCCGGCGGCAGCTGCCCGCTTTTTTTAATAGGAAAGCGCCGGACCGGTGAGGTCGGCCGCAAGATTCGGGCCGGCGGCCGACAGCTGCGCGGTCGGGGTCACTTCCGCCCGGAGAAGGTTGTAGCCGAAGGCCGATTTTGTGTTCTGCACAAAGGTGTAGGCAGCCTGAAGCTCTGTATCCTCCCCCCAAGGGGAGCAAAGGGTCAGCCGGACATTGGCGGTGATCACGCCGTCCCGGCCGACCGACAGCGAGGTGATTTCACTGTCGATGGTATCATAGCCGCGGGGAATGATGTTGAAATACCCGCTCGGCGCACCGGCCGTGTATACCTCCGGCAGGGCGAGGGGGTCAAGCACCTTCCCATACAGATCATATATGAAGGAAATGACGTAGGACTGCCGAATGACGCGGTCGCCATTCTCCAGCGTCTCGGCCGAGTCGAGCAGAATTACCGAGGCCTCATCCACCAGCACGGCGTCGGATTCCAGGCAGTCGTCGAATACGCGGTTGAGCCGAATCAGCTGAGACAGCCGGGCGTAGAGCGCCGTGTCCGTCTCATTCAAAACGGCCGAAAGCTGCGCAGTCTCCGGCATGGAGGAGGCTGCGACCGGTGCCTCTGCCGCTTTCTCTTTCGCGGAGACGCCGCCCAGCGAGGTGAAGGTGAGCGCAGCAAATACAATCGTCGCCGCAATAATCAGTATGGTCCGTTTCATAAAGTCAGCCGCTCCCTTCAAAACTCTGTATTCTTATTATATACAGTTTCGTCGAGGAAGTCGTTTCATCGCGATTACAGTTGGATTACGGTTTGCTTACAAACCGTTACATTTTGAAACTGTTTTTCCGGTATTTGGAGGATTGGGCAGCGAAGCGGCCGAACCGCTTTGCCTTGGATTTTCTGCGCGATGTTTTAAAGCCGCCTGACCGCGTATTTTCCGGGCGCTTGTACAGGGCGAGCGGATGATCCGCCGGAGGCGGTATCGCCGGCGGCCGGACAGACCGGACAGACCGGACAAATCGGAGAAAAAAGAAAAACCTGAAACCGTAGTGGTTTCAGGTTTTCGTGGTGGAGATAAGCGGGATCGAACCGCTGACCTCTTGAATGCCATTCAAGCGCTCTCCCAGCTGAGCTATACCCCCATATTTGGCTTGGCTGAAAGGACAGTACCGTTTCAGCGAGATATATATTACCATACTCATTTGCAAAATGCAAGCCCCAATTTCAAAGAATGCATAATTTTTTTCAAAACCGGTAAATCCGGCATATATTTCCGCTCGGTTTTGTTTTTGGCGGGCGTTTTTTCACGGGAGTCTTTCTCCGGTTTTCCCTTGCCGGGGCGGCGGAAGCAACCATAAGATATCCATCTTTTTCTTATGAAAACCACTTTCCATTCGGAATATAGTGTGGTATACTACTATATATTCGACATATCTTGTGCTTATGCGGGCTTTTTCGAGCGACCGGCCTTTTGTAGAAACAGTTGAACGGCCGGCCTCAAACCGGAAAATGTGTAAAAAAACGAGAGGTTTTTGAAATTATGACAAGGCAGGAAAAAAATCAGCCGGACAATACGGTTATCATCGGTCGAAACGCAGTGACAGAGGCGCTGCGCTCCGGTCGGGAGCTGGACAAGCTGTTCATCGCGCACGGAAGCTCCGGCGCGGTGCAGGCCATCGTCGCCAAATGCGTACAGCGCGGCGTCGTGGTGAAGGAGGTTCCGGCGACCAAGCTGGATTTTTTGAGCGGCGGCGGCAACCATCAGGGGGTCGTCCTGATGGCGGCGGCGCACGCCTACGCCACGGTGGAGGATATGCTCCGCCTGGCCGAATCGCGGGGGGAGGCACCCTTCCTTCTTCTTTGCGACGAGATTGAGGATCCGCACAACCTCGGCGCCATTATCCGCACGGCCGAGGCGGCCGGCGCGCACGGGGTGATCATCCCGAAGCGGCGTGCGGCGACGCTGACCTCCGCCGTGGCAAAGGCGGCCTGCGGCGCGCTGGAATATCTCCCGGTGGCGAAGGTGACCAACCTCGCGGCCGAAATTGACGCGCTGAAGGAACGCGGCCTCTGGATCTACGGGGCGGAGATGTGCGAAAGCCCCTGGTGTCAGACCGACTGGACCGGGCCGGTGGCGCTGGTCATCGGGTCGGAGGGGAAGGGCCTCGGCACGCTCATCAAGCGCAAGTGCGACGGGCTGGTTTCGATGCCCATGCTTGGAAAAATCAACTCCCTGAACGCGTCGGTCGCGGCCGGCATCCTGATGTATGAGGTCGCGCGCCAGCGGCAGGGAATTTCCGCTTTTACGAAAAGATAAAGGAGGATTACGGTCATGCGGGAAAAGGATAACGAATTCTCAATTGACGCGATTTTAAAGGCTGCGCAGGAGAATACGTCCGACGCGGCCGACCCGGCTTCTACGCCGCTGCAGCGCCCGGCCGGAACGCATTCGCGCGCGCCGCACGCCCTCACACCGGAGGAGGTGGTGTCCGGCTTTGCAAGCGATCGGGAAGCGCCCCGTCCGGTTCAGCCTTCCGCGCCGCAGTTTGTTGTGTTTGAAACCGACATCGACCCCGAAACGGTCGAGCGCCAGCCGGCCGTGCCCCGGCCGACGGGCGAAAAAGAGGCGGCCGCGCCAAGGTCCAGCCTGGTTCATGCGACCAAGGCCTGGACAGGGGAGGAAACAGCGGAAGCGCCGCAGCCTGCGCCGGCCGGCAAAGAGGCCGGCGAAGCGGACGGCAAAGCGGCTTTTGCCCCCGGGCGGCTGTCCGACGGCGAAAGCCTCTATGAACGGATGAAAAAGATTCAGGCGGCGCGCACCGAGGCGGAGCATCCCGCTCCCTCGCCCGCCCATGCGGCGGAGGCTGTGCCTGCCGCGCCCATACATACCGCCGCGCCCGCAAGGCCGGTCACTGTCCGGGTTCCTCCGGTAAAAGCGGGGGCCGGGTCAAAAAAAGCATCCGGCGCGTCCGCACAGTCTGCGGCGGCAGACGCGCCAAAATCACCTGCCGCCCCGCCGACTGCAGGTCGGAAATCCGCCTCCGCTTTGCAAGGCCGGCAAAAGCTGCCGGTGCGGCCGGCCGCCATGAGCGTCGAGGAGCTGATCCGCTACGCCGAGCAAAAGGCCGAGCGGGAAACTGAGGAAAAATACGGTCCGAGAACGCTGCCTGCCGGAATGAAGCCGGCCTCCTATTTCGAAAAGAAGTTTGAAGAGCCGGACGCAGCGCCTTCCGTTTTGAAAAAGGAGGAGGAAGCCCCTGCCTCTCCGGCGGAGGCGGTCCCGGAATACACCGCCTCCTTCGCGCCGATTCCCCGCCCGATGGAGGAGTCAGAGCCGGAGTCGGACGGCGCAACCGTCGTAAGCAAGACGCCAGATATTTCCTCCGACAGCAGGGAAGGGCACTCTCTCGCCGACCAGTCGCCGGAGGTTACCTCCTTTTCGAGCGGCGTCTTTTCACGCCAGACCCTCAAGGTCACGCCGGTCAAACGGTCGCGGATGTTTATCACGCCGACCACGCCCGGCACGGCGACGCCGGCGACCCGCGTGCTGGCGAAGGAGCATCCGATTGATGTGGATTTGGTGGATCCGGCGGCTGTGGAAAGGGAAAACGACGAGGCCGGAAAGCAGCCTGCGCCGTACGCCTCTCAATACAGCCTGGCCGACTCGGATCTGAACGGGCAGGTCTTTGTAAAGGAGAAGGCGAAAGCGCCCCGCCCGGGCGAGGATGTGGACATTGTCAGCTCGGCGGCCGCGCTTGACGCGCTCCGAGGCTTCCAGGCGCTCGACGTATTCGCTCACGTCGCGGCTGATGCCGGCGCGCCCGTCCGAGGTGATGGGGCGGGAGCGCAGCTGGGAAAGGTCGAAATCGTCGATGCCGCCGCCCTCGCCCTCGTCGAACATCTCGCGCACCAGCGGGTCTTCCTCCGCCGGCTGCGCGGCCTGCGCTTCCTGCTCGTCCTGCGCGCCGTCCACGGCGCGGCGCACGTCGCCGCGGATCTCCTCCGGCACGGACGCGCCTTCATACACGGGGCGATAAGTCGTGCGGGCGTCGTCGTCCGCGTCGGCCTGCATTTGCTCGTCCTTGCCGGTGTATGTAGTGCGGGTATAGGGCAGCGCGTCCTGCGCGGCGTCCGCTTCCGGGGCGATGCGCGGCTGCGCGGACGTATAGGGAACGCCGTCAAAGCGCCCGGCGCCGACAGGCTGCCCGCAGGAACAGACCTCGGTGCCCGGTTTCAGCGTTTTTCCACATTTGGAGCAAAACATTGGGTGCCCTCCTTGCCGCCAGACATTTCCATGGCATACCTATTGTATCTTACATGATACGGCTCCAAGGGAAGTCCGTCAAGTATATTCTTATGACTTTCCTACGACAAAAGTCCGATTTTCTTTACAAACGCCGCCTCGCGGGACAAAAATAAGGTTTAACAGAAATTTCTTGACACGCCGCCCGCCATCGAGCAAGGTTATACTCCTATTTAGGGGTAAAACAGCTCATGGCCGGTGCTGGTGTAGCCGTGGTA
>OJPS01001383.1_pt1 | contig 16182 bp, 23 predicted proteins | sample 1598551 | NCBI WGS metagenome assembly OJPS01 (sample SAMN03922488, study PRJEB24848) | human gut metagenome | isolation source: stool sample | host: Homo sapiens | place: Germany | collected 2011-05 | reverse complement strand
GAGATTACCTCCGCTATATCGCGGGCTGAAGAAGCATTGCGTACCATCGCCATTTATGGTGCGCTTCGCAGGATGTCGCGCGAGACCGTTAAGGCTATATGTTTGCTCGAAATGGCAGATACCTTTGCCGCAATTAAGATTTTTGGCAGAGAGTTCTTTGTACGTCAATTTGTGGGCATGTGGAACAAACAGCACCCGGGCGAAGAAATCTGGCTCGCGCCTGCGTTCGAAAAGTGAGGGGGGGGAACGACAATGACAGTGACTATTTACATTCTGCGCGCTGGCTACCACGATATTAACTTTCACGGCGCCGCTTTGCTGCACCCGTATGAGGACGCCCAGCCTTATTTGTATGACCTCCCGGATGGCTGGAAAGTCGCTCAAAACAACGCCGAAGAGAACATGATTTTTGATGACCATGGCGAAGGATGCGAACTGGTCGTGCAAGGTAGCGGGGTGGCCGCTGTTACCAGTCGCGGCATCACTTGGTTGCGCCGAACCGGCAGCAGCAGAGGCGATGAGCTCCGTCGTGCACGCGAGGCTGCCGGAATGACTATGAGACAACTTGCAGAGACCGCAGGCGTGTCAACTAACACTATATCTCTTATTGAGGCTGGCCGCAGCGCTCCGCGTGCCGATGTGCTAAAGGCTCTTGCCGTGGCGCTTGGCACAAGTATGGATGCTATTTGGGATTGATTGTTTGTTCTAAAAACAAAAATAGCCCCGGCATTTTCCGGGGCCTGTATTATTTCTTCAGCTGCTTTACCGCCTGGTCAATACCCGTGGCGGCAAGGCCGGACGCTACACCCACGGCCGCCGCCGTGATGGGGTCTGTTGCCGGGAAATCCGGCATGCCCACATAGAGGGCCACAAGGCCCAGCAAAAGGCCGACGAAGCCGCAGGCAATGGGAATGTACTTGTTGTTGTCAAACGGGGTTGCCTTAACGACAGTACCCACCAGGTAACACAGCACAGTGATTGCCACTACAGTGGCGATGCCGAAAACTGATACATCCATTTTCTTTCTCCTTATCCATTCCGAATTTTAAGCGATTCGCAGCGCCGGACGATATCTGCTACAGAGCGGTCTCCATTGCCCAGCGCATCATAGGCGACATAGCACCCCTTCAGTGTTTCCATTCCATAAGGGGGAATTTCCCCGGTTTCGATATAGTGCAGGCCGAGGTCTATAATTTTTGCCCGCAGAAGCATTTTAAGCCCCTGCTCTACGGCCTTGTCTTTCCTGGCATTGCTCTTCATGCGCCCCGCCGCCCACCCTGCGAAGGCCGCCACCAGAGGCAGCACTGCCGTAATGATGTCCTGCAAAAGTTCCACCTGTCAGCCCTCCAACGCCGCCTGTGCGGCCTTTATTTTGGCCTCTGCATGCTCTGCGCGTTCTGTTGCGGCCTCGGCCTTTTTCTTGGCCTCTGCGGCCTGTTGCACCGCCGCATCGCGCTCTGCCGTCATGCTGGCAAGGCTGTTGCGCAAAGCCTGCGCCTCGGCCTGTACGGCCTCCAGCTCTGCGCGCAATGCCTCCACGTCATCCTCTGCGGGCTTGTCCGGCTCCTCCGCAGACGGCGTATAGATACCATAACCCAGCCCCAGCTCTGCGGCCTTTGTCAGTACAATGCGCTGGTCACCAGCAGACGCCGGGCCTATGTACACAAGTGCATTGCCGCTGCCGTCCACAGCCCCCTCGCTGTAGCCAAGGCCCAAACTCTGCGCCTGCTTTTTCAGCGCCGCCCTGTCCCCCGCAGAGGCAGGGCCTATCTGCATCGTGATGTTATCCGGTGATAACGGCTGTTCCATTTCGGTTTCCCCTTCTGCAATTTTAAAAGTGTGCCCCATGTTGTCTTTTGCCGTGCTACCAAAATCCTTGGCGGGCTTAAATACGCCGCCAGTGTATATCTGAGTATCGGGGCGCAGGTAGCATACGTCGTACTCATGCATCTGATTTGCAATCACAAATGTACCATTACTATTCCTGTACTGTGCTGTGTTCTTTCCCCGGCTCCATTCGCGGTGCGTATGATGTGCAAAGGCATCCTTACGCCCATTTCCAAATCCGCCCTCATAACCGATAATGTCACCCTGCTTTTTATGGGTTCCGGCTGGAAAACGGTTGACATTATCGTGCATAAAGAGGAACGTCACGATGCCAACATAGCCGTTCGCACATTCCACTGGGCCTTCGCTTACAAAGTACGTCTCGTGGCTGCTGTCTGTGCGCACGCGGGCAAAATACCCGTCAAAGGGCGCCAGCACCGGGCTGTCAAAGGCCGTGCTTTTGCCGCCGTCATCGCGCGCAAGGCTGCCCGCGTGTGAGTATGTACTGTATTCATCCTGCGTGATACGCATGTGTGTGCCGGGAAACAGCACTTTTTGTGCCATACTTTTTACCTCCTACAATTTAATTCCATAGATGTATAAGGGCCGCATAACAGAATAATCTATCGTTCCAGATACGCTGGCTCCATAAGTTGCATACTTATAACTTTCCAGAAATGCAACGCCGTTTGAAGATACAGTTATGTTTCTGTGATTCTTTTGGCTGCCCGAAAATCCATTTGCGATTTGTGCCGTGCTGCCGACAAAGAAAAACGCATTGACAACATAGTTTGCACTATCACCATTCATAAAAGAAATTAAAATTAAGTCGTATTCTGAAAGGTCTAAGGCCACAGTCTGTTTGTCAAAGTCCTCCAGTGGCGCAGGGTTTGTCCAAAGCCGCTTTATTTTGGGGTTAGGTGTGGCGTAGGCAAACCCATTGTTGTGCAAACTACCCTTTTGTTCACTGGACAGCCCCCCACCGTTACCACTTTTTTCCATATGCATATTTACCAACTCCTTTTCCTCTGGGTGAAAGCCAAAATCCAAAATGCAGCATCCGACGTTTTTGTTTCTGAGGTAATTTTGGCGCTTATGGTGTCACCGGCTTTTGCATCCCCTTAGTATGCCATATAGGTGTTTTGCCATCTTGGGGCGGGTAGCTGCACAAAATCCGGCAGCTTGTCCATTTGCGTGCCGCTGGATGATTTTGAGGTTGTAAAATATCCAGACGCCGTTGGCACTGACATCACGATAAAATAGTGACAGTCGCTATCAAGCACACTAGAAATGCCCGTCGTTGATTTTTGCAGCCCGTCCCAATTTACCTCTGCCGCTGTCGCGTCTATAAGTGTCAGCGGATTTTTGCGGCCGGGGACCGCGAACGAATTACGCATCCGGTACTCCCCCTTCTATTTCCGCTTCCACCGCCGCCCGCCAGTGCTCCGGCACATCCTCCAGCGTCATACGGCCCATTTTTATTTGCAAGATATAAAACTGCACCATGTTATGCGCCTCCTATCATGCCCGCGAGCTCGATTATAGCCGCCTCCGCCGCATCCAGCCGCTGGCTCTCCGTGGGCGGCGGGTTAAGCTCATCCTGTGTGTAAGCGTGGTAATACTGGCAGGGCTCGGTGATGTCCCTTGCCGGCACAAGGCGGCGCAGGCCGTCCGTGCCCTGCATCATCTCATAGTGTGCCGGTTCCGTGCCCACCACGCGCACGCCGTCATATACATATCCCGCCGAGAGGTCGGGGGCCGTCAGCTCGGCGCCTGTGCGTTCATCATATATTTTCATGCCTGAGCCCCCGCCTTTCCGTAGAAATAAATATCTGCATCCGCCGTAGGCTTTTCCCACACCTTCAGCGCCACGTTCCCAGTCCCCGGCGTGGAGATGCCGCCGTTGATGGCACTGCACACCTCGGCCAGCGCCTCGTCCGTGGCCTGCACGCCCGTGGGCAGGTACATGGGCGGGCCAAGCTGCATGCCTTCCGTCACTGCCGGGCCGCCGTCGTAAGGCGTCAGCGCCACCGTCTGCGTCCAGCCTGCTTCATCGCTGCCAGTCCATGCATCCACCTTTGGGGTGCATTTGTATGTATATATCGCGGGCGTGCCGACCCTGGGCGCTATGGTTGCCAAGCTGCTAATAGCCAGCTCGTTTATTTTGTAGGTTTCTAGCGGAATCTCATAAATAGTCCCGCTCTGGTTTATATCCTCCTGCACTAAAGCCGGTAAGGGAGTTTGTGCCTGTGTAACAAAGGATATCGGCGCATCATCTGCCGACACGTCAATATGTATCAATAACCGCCCATCAACTTCGCCGCTTGCAGATACTGCCGCAGATACAGTTTCTGCCTCAACTGAAAAAACACGCCCCAATGCAATGCCCCATCCACTTGACACCTGCAGCTGGTTTCCGCCAAGGCTTGTTACTTCCACGCCCTGCACAATGCCTGCAGCACCGCTGCTCAACAGCTCATATAATCGGGCATCCGCAACAGGCGGCACAAGTCCGTTGTTAATTTGATATAATGTTAGTCCCAAATCACTGCCTCCTCTCCATAATCATCTTTTTTGTAAGGGCCACCCGCACACGTCCAAACGTCAACTCTATCGTGCCCACTCCTATTGTGCGCCCTGTAAGGATAGACGTGTAAGCCTCGCCGCCCGTTAAAATTCTGGCCTGTGCCCCAACGGGTATGTTTTCAGGGTGGGCAATCCCATCACCGGTCCGATATGTCAAAATAATCTCGTTGTCATACTGCTGGGGGGCCAGCTCTTCCGTTGCAGCTTCCAAGGCGTCCTGCTCCCACGTCTCGCTGTCTTTTACATTTTTCATCGCCCAAAATACCGGCACAATGCGGTTTGTGTCATTATTATCTATTGTCCCGTCCGGGTGCAGATAAAACACCGCTGTTTGTGGGTACGTCGTGTTTCCAGCTTCATCTTCCACGACTTTGCGGATATACGCTTTGTTGGCCGCGCCGTAACTGTCGCCCAGCGTTATGCTTTTATCCAGCACATTAGGCAGGTCTGCTTCCAGCGTTACCGTATCTGTCACCGCCGCAATGCTCACCTGCACCACTCTTTTTGCCATATCCAAATAACAGGTGCATACAATCCCGTATGTGGTAAGCGCCGCGGCCATCACGTCCAGCAGCCGAACGGTATCCCCCTCCACCGCAAGCGGCGCAGCGGTGCGGGCATGCGCCGAAAGCTGCACCGGCCTGTTTTGCAACTCATCTGCATTTTGTATAAATTGCTCTGTTATCTGCTGTTCCAGCCATGCCACAGCATCCGAGATGGGGCTTGCAAACACCTCCACATCAAACAACGCCTGTAATGGCCGGATACCGATATCTACCGTCCCCGCTCCCGGCTGCACATCCGATATAACACCATCGGCCACAAGGCTGCCGCCATCTGTGATATGCGTAAAATACCCCTTTTTGCATGGGATAGCTTTGGCGGTAATGGTATACGCATCGTATGCCAAAAAATCCTGGTCAATCGGCTGTTTATCTATCAGCGCCGCAGAGTAAAACTCCATCTGGTCTGTAAAAATTTCCAGTTTATACACGCTTGCGCACCTCCACAAATCCCTTCACCGCACCCACACCATCCTGCGTCAGCACAATGCGGCATTCTCCTGGTGGCAGCGCGAAAAGCCGATCCGTTGTAAAATCACTGTCCGCATACATGTCATCCACATACATGCCGTTTGCACTGTATTCCGCAATCTCCATCGTAGAGGGGTTCGCGTCTATCACTAACTTGTTTCCCTGCGGTATTGTTGCGTTTACCTTTCCCGTTTTCATGCGCCGCCCGCTTTGATACAGTGCCCATGCCGGGTTTTCCACCGGCCCGAAAATTGTAATTTTCGGGTAGCTTTCCAGCCTGCCGTTTTGCACGTCTATTGTCCCGTCTGCGCCGTTTGCATATCTGTACGGGTAGCGGTAGCTGTATATCTTACCTTCTCCGCTTTCCTGCGCTTGATATGCGGCCAGCTGCTCATACCATTGGCTTGTGCCGGAAAAATCAACCGGGCATATCAGTCGTTTGGACGCATACGCAATTTCGCTTTTGTGCACAGAAATGGTAACATCAAGATAATTCCAAACGGATAAGGGTCTATATCCAAGCACCAAACCGCCCACCTGCACAAACTCTAAAAACTCCTTATATTGCTCATATCCGGCAAACACCATTTCGCCGCTGGGCGCTGGCCGTTCCGGCTGTACATCCGTAACAATATAGGTTTCGCCAACCGGGGCTATCGTGGGGGAAAGCCCCCACCCAAGCCCATCCGGCGCGTGGAAAAAAGCATCCTTGCGCATCATGTCAAAAGTCTGGCCCAAGCCATTATGCAGCTTAAATTGCCTCACTGTCATGCGTATAGCCCCCCAAGCTGGCGGTTTAGGTCTCGCACCAGCGCGCGCCCCTGCTGCGGTGTGTATCCGTAAAAAGTAACATTTTCTATGGATACCGCAGCGCCGCATTTGGCCGTCCCTCCTGAATTGGTAAGCGGCTGCACCCGTGTTCCACCCGGCCCCACCGTAAGCAGTTCAGGCCCGGCTTCTCCCACAATCGCGTTGCCGTGAAGTACTGTGCCCCCTTTTGCCAAATAAGGTATACTGGGAATGCTCGGGATATTAAACCCGAATGATTTCCCGCCAATTCCGGGTATCCAGTCCGGCACGCTTATTTTCAGGCTGTTCAGCCCTCCAATTGCCATGTTTATGGCTCCTATCAGGCCGTTAATAAGCCCAATAATAGCGTTTATAGGTGCTTTTGCGATACCCACAAAGGTACCCCAAACGCCGCTGAATATCTGCTTGACGCCTTCCCAAGCCTGCTGCCAATTACCCGTAAAGACGCCCTGAATAAAATTTATAACGCCCTCGAAAATCTGCTTTATTCCGTTCCAGGTATTTGAGACGTTGGCAAAGAAAGCGTTTAAGATATTGCCCAAAACCGGCCCGAAAATATTTGTCCAATCTACCGCAAAAACACCTTGCAGGAAATCATCCACACTCTGTAAGATGCCGATTATTTCCTGCCCTTTGGTGACGATAAGGGCGACCAGCCCCACAATCGCCGCAATTAGCAACACAATGGGGTTTGTTGCAATAAATGATATAGCTGTACCAATCCCAGAAATAATCTTCGCAATAGGTGAAATAGCAGCCACTACAAGTGCAATAGTTACTAGCATCGAAAGAGTGCCCCCATCAAGACGTGCTATCCATGACAATATGCCAGAAATTTTATCTACAAGGTCATCCATAACTGGCAACAGATTTTCTGCAAGCGCCGCACCAGATGAAAAAAAAGCCTGCTGTGCTTTCGCTTTAAGCGTATCAATACCATCATTAAAGGCATTTGCTCCGTCTAACGCCTCCTGTGATAGTATCATTCCGCTTTTTTCAGCTTCTTCCCCCATCTCTTTCAGTGCTGCGCCACCATCGTCAATAAATCCGGCCATCTCATCAGCACTTTTACCAAACAGCTGCATAGCTAACGTGTCTCGCTGTGTTTCATTTTTAATTTGAGATAATGCCTCAATCGCCTCATAAAAAACGGTTGTCGAATCTCTCAGTTCACCGTTGCTGTCTGTAACAGCAATACCAAGTGTTTCCCATGCTGCCGTGGTTTCCTTTGACGTGGATACCATGTTTTTTTTCATTTTCCGCGCAGAACTTATAATGGTTTCCACAGAAACATCCATGCGGTCTGCGGCATATTGCCACTTTTGGATTTCGTCTGTTCCAAAACCAGATTGTTTTGCTAAGGTGTTTAGGTCATCCGCTGCCGCACCGGCGCTTACAGCCATCGCTCCAAGACCAGCCGCAACACCGCCTGCTATAGTAGATAATCCCTTCGTTGCGTCAGAGACCTTTTTTCCTCCATCCTCAATATTTTTTGCTGTGGCACTTATTTCATTTAAGATCGCATTGCTTTTCTTAGCCTGCTCTTCCAGCCGTTTTAAGTCCGCGCTTGTGGCAGCGATTTCACGTTGTAATGCGTCGTACTGCTGCTGGCTCACCTTGCCTTCCGCAAACTGCTGCTGCACCTGCTTTTCTGCGGTTTTCAGCGTGTCAAGCTTTGTCTTTGTCTCTTGTACAGCATCGCTCAGAAGGCGCTGCCGCTGTTCCAGCAGCTTTGTGTTGGTGGGGTCAAGCTTTAGCAGCCGTTCCACATCCTTCAACTGCTTTTGCGTGCTGTTGATTTCTTTGTTGACGCCAGACAGTGCTTTGCTCAGCCCTGTGGTGTCACCACCAATCACAACTGTAATGCCCTTTATCCTGTCGGCCACAGGCTCACCTCCTTCCGAAAAATGCCTCTATATCTGCCTGCGTTGCCTTGTACGGATATTTCTCCTGGTCGTTTGCGCGTTCGATCAGCATATCGTACACCATGCCCATTGTCATATCGTCAAGGTCTTGCCGAGACAAGCCCAGCTCCGCGCAGCGCAGCATAAATGTGGCCGCCGTTTCTTCTCGCACAGTAGCCCTTATTTTTTTTTAGGCTTGGCCGTGGTGTGCTGATTCGCGCCCCACAGTTCCAAAATCACGGGTAGCACCTCATACACGGAAAACGTTCCAAAGCCGTCCAACCATTCTTCCGGGGTGGAAGGTAGCGACGCATCGTACTGCTTTGCCATGATGTAAGCGGCATTTTCAAAAATTTCCAAATCCACTACATCCATTTGCGCATCCCGCACAGCCTGCTCATACGCCTCTATTTCAGCGGTTTCCGCATCGGGGCCCGGCTTTGTCAGCCCGGCAGCCTCTACTGCCTTTCCGTACGCTTTGCGCAGCCGGTTAAGGTCTTGCACCATATCCCGGCCAATCTTGTGCCTGTAAAGGCGGGGCGTCAGGGCCGAAGCCCTGAACCCCACCTCTTTGCCGTCAATCTTTACAATCCTTTCCATTTTTACGGTTCCTCTGCTGTTGTCATATAAACTTTGGTAAACCACGCAGTGCGTACACCTTCCGGCGTCTGCGCCGTTGTGCGTGCATACACATACCCGTTTTCAAGCGGCACCGCTGAAATATTGCTCGTCTGCGTCTGCGGTTCCTTGGTTTCCGTGTTGGTCGTGCTGTTGATGCCGGGGCGCGTGCCGGTGCAGTTGTACATACAATAAAGGTCATTTCCAGCATCTCCATCAATCTGGAACAGCAGCGCAAACGCTTTGGCCTCCGCCTGTGCATTCTCAATCAGCGTATTATCTGTTTGCGTCAGAATATATCCCCATACATCCTGCAGCATTTTGTCTATAAAACGCGCCATCTCCAAATCGCCGTTATAGCCATTGTTTGCAACGCTCTGGTAATACACAATGCCGTCAGCATAAAACGGCGTTAGGTCGCCCTGCGCCTCAAGCGAAAGGTTCACAGCGCCGGGCACAGGCACCGGCGTTTCCCATGTGGGCGTTGCGCCGCTGGCTGTCATCACGGCATAGTGCACATTTTTAAGGTTAAACTGCACTTTGTTTTCAGTTGTTGCCATTATTACACCTCAATTTCATATAAAATTTGGTAACACCTTTCGGTGTCTATGTAGGTCTCGGTCTTTTCCCAAAACAAAGAGGACAAGGCCTGCTCCACCTTGCCCTCTGTCATGGGTTCTTTGAGCTTTGTGTAAAGCTCTATCTGGATATGGCTGATTTGCAGATAAACGCAGCCATCAGCCGAGAAATTATTTGAATATGCAGCAAGATAGCAGATATATGGCAGCGGCGGGGCAGCTTTTTCCGGCCAAGCATAATAAGTCACCGGCAGGCCGGTGCTTTTCAGAAGTTCATCTATTTCTTTAAGCTCCACCTTTTACCACCACCTTTACACCGCTTTGCAGCTTTTCTTTTATCTGCTGTTCTACCGGGCCAATGTGCGGCCTTCCGTCCACTCGGCCACCATTTACCTTTGCGTGTCCATTTTCCAGCAGGTGAGTAAGTTGCGGCTTTTTCCTGTTATAAATGCGCACGCGGATATCTTCCGCACTCTCGTACTCAACTTTCGACGCCCAACCCTGCGCATATTTCCCCGTATCGCGCGGAGATGTACTTTTCAGGGTGCGCACCGCTTCTTTTGCAACAGATTTTACTTCCCGCTTTATCCCTTCCGCTACTTCGTCGCTATATTCCGCCAGCTCTTTGACAATTGCAATTTCAAGCTCTTGCAACGGAATTTTTCTGGCCATCCGCTGTCCCTGCCTTTCGCTCAAGGTATAGCTCGATGCTGTCCGTATCCGGGCCAAAATAGGTGCGATACACAGCATATCGCTTTGCGCTTGCCCCTTCGCCCAATTGCACAATGTTTTCCCCATCGTAATTTACAATAGGGGTTATTGCCACCAGCTGAGGCTGCATCCCTTTCTGCCCCGCGTCCGCCCATTCCGCGCGCGTCACCGATTGCAGATGTGCCCACACCTGTCTTGCCGTTTCTACAGGCACCATCTGGCCTATCTCATCTTTGACATATTCCTCTTTGATAAGCGTTATCAGGTCATCCATTCAAAGCCCCCTTTTGCGAGAACAGGCGGTTATTGAGCGCCCAGCGCAGCATGCGCGGCATCTGCACATTTTCTTCGCGGCGGCGGCGGTACAGGTATGCCGCATACATTTCCACCAGCATCCCATCGCTTTCGGTGTCGGCCAAGGTTATCCCTTCGGTGGATATATAGTCCTTGGCCGACGCGATAAGCGCGTTCAGATAGGTGTCCAGCGCTGTGCTGGACACCTGAAGGTCAACTTTGAGTATTGCTAAAATATCTGCGTCGGCCAAGGCTATCACCTCCTATCAGCCGCCTGCTTTTGTAACGGCCACCGTATACACGCGCACAGCATTACCCTGCTTCACCGTTACGGTAAGCGGATGGGCGGTGCTGTCTGCCAGCCACGTTACAGTGCCGCCATTGCGCACATTCTGCCCGTTATAGGCAATAGCAATCTGCGCGCCCGGCTGGCTGCCGGTAGCCTCAATTTTGGCGCTGGTGCCAGTCGGCGCCAGAGTATAGCTATAGGTTGTAGATGCAAATACCGGCGAAAGCGTCTCACTTCCCACCGCCAGCGCGGCAAGCTGCGCATCGTTGGCATTGTCAGCCGCAAACTCCATCACAGTAGTAACACTCTGATTATTTATATTGATTGCAACAAACGCGCCGGGAATGACGGGCATTCCGTCCGCACGCTGTTTGCCCTTAAAGACAGTGTTGTCTTGGATAAACTGTACTTCGCGGCTACTCTCGATGGTCATGCCCGCGCGCATCGCCAGCAGATACAGGTCACCATAACCGCCGATGATATCGCCATCCGGGATGAACTCCAGCACATCAATATCACCATCCACCACGGGCATAACGCCGGGATACTGAGCAATCAGGCTGCCCTCATAATTAAATGCAATCAGCTTAGAACGCAGTATGGAATAGGTTCTGCTATTCATGGCCCAAAACTGACGGCCGCGGCTGTAACGCGTGAAAGTGTTGCCCGCCGCAACGGCAAGAGCAGACCAAAACGGAATCGGCTCTTCCGAGCTGTCCACTTTAAGAACGTTGCTTGTGTGCAGGTCTACCCATTCCGGGGCATTCGCGGGGTAATCCGCAGGCTTGGAAGTCTGCGCCAAACGGGTGACAATACCCAGCGGCATCTTACTGGCCGCGCCCTTGCCGTACAGGATAGCTTTGTCCATGGCAAGGCCGATGCTCTCAGAGAGCATTTCCACAATCCAGCTTGCAAGGTTTACATCATTGTCCTCCAGAATAGAGTTGCATACCGGCACAAAGCCCGCAACCTTATAGCCGTCCAGTGTAACCTGATTAAACACAAAGTTAAGCTCGTTGATTGCCCCGCACATCTCCGTCCATACCGCTTCCGGCACAGTGCCTGCAATCGTCTGGCGCGCTTCGCCGCTTACATTGCGGATGCGTACACGGTTCAGCAGTTTGGAATAGCGATACATGTTTTCGCTGATGAGGTCAAGGAAAACGACGGGAATCGTCAGTTCCGCACCAGTCACCGCACGGCTCTGCCCCTTCATGCTGCGAATCTGCGCAAAAAATTCCTTCACGTCATCCTGCATAGTGATAGCTGTGCGCTGCTCCATCGTCAGCGCCTCAAAGGCGCGCTTGCTCATGGGCAGCGCGCGAATGTTGATTTCGTTCATATGGTTTTCCATCCTTTCAGTGTGTTTTGCGGCAGGCTTGCTGCGCACCGGCGCTTCGGCTTCAGCTTTTTCCAGTTCCGCCTCCAGCCCCTCAATTTCTCCAGCCAGTGCGGCTTTTGCATCTTCGTGGGCCTTTTTGTCAGCGTCAAACTTCTCTACTTCTTCGGTAACTGCCTGCTCCTGCTCTTCGTTTTCCGTTTCCTCAATGGCGGTTTCCAGTTCCGCTTCCCGTTTCTGGTATTCCGCGTCTTTGGCACGCAGGGCATTCAGTTCTTCTTTTTTCTTGTCAATGCTGCGGCGCAGCATCATTGTTTTAAGTGCCATTACTTTCCCCTTTCAGGCGCGCTTTCATTTTTGCGCGCCATTGCTCACGTTTTCGATTCTGTATTTGTTCGTAATCCTTCTTTCGGGCCGTCACAGAGGTGTCTTCATATGCTGGGAAGGTTACAACAGATACCTCGTACAATTTCACCTTGCGCAGCTTCCACACAGTTGTGCCGTTTTCCATCACTTCCGTGCTCTGGTCGATGATGTCAAAGCCAAAACTGCACTGGCTCACATCGCCGCGCTTTACGCGCTCGTACAGGTTCATGGCGTCCTGATCGGCCTGGTTAATAGTAATGCTCCCCCACAAACCAACACGGTCTACCCGCAGCACCAAGGTACCCGCCGTTGTTCGCCCAAGCACCAGCGTGCTGTCATGGTTTACAAGCGCCCGTATGTCGCCGTCGAGCGTGTCGTTAAAGGCATCATCGTCAATGGTTTCAATGGCGTTTTCCCACATGCGGTATTCGCTGCCAAAAACTGCAAAATAGCCCTCAATATACAGGTTCCCGTCCTCTGCGCGCGTCTGAAATTTTCCATCACGCACAAGGGCGGTGCGTTCATACGTCATTCAATTTCACCTACATTCAGTTTGTTTTGATTTCCTATCATTCCACGCGGAATATAGTTTTCCAGAATGACAAGTTCATCAAGCCCGTTCAGCGGCGGCAATCCCAACCAGTCCCTCACCTCATTGCCCGTCATAATTCCGCGCACAAATTGGTCATCCGCAACGGCAGCCATGTCCTTGATATCGTAGTTGTACAGGCTTCGGGCATTAAAGCGGAAAAACCAACCGGGGCTGTAAAGCAGTTTTTTTGTCATTTCCTGCTCAATATTTTTTGCAATGGGCATGATGGTGGAATTAATAAAGTTGTTCCACGCATCCCGGTGAAAATCGCCAATTCCCAAAACAAAAGGCGGCACGCCAAGAATGGATGCCACCGTCCGCTTATCAAGCTGTACAAAATCCGCAAGGGCCAAATCGGAAAGAGTGAGCGGCCTCACCTGTTCCACGCTGAGTTGTTCTGCCGGTATCATCCACGGCTCTCCCGCTTGCGCCGTGTCAATATATTCAGACAGCAGCTTTTGCCGCCCTTCTGGGCTGGAAAACTCATCTGTGAGCGCATCAACCCTCACAATGATGCTCGGCTTCCATTTGCTTGACATAAATCCCTTCTCTGTGGCTGCGGCTTGCTTTAGGTTGTTCGCCACATCTGCCAGTGCAATGCGGTATCCATCGCCTTTCCACGGGTAATAGCTACCGGGGTTCAGCACAAAGTGAAGCACATCTTCCGGGTCATATTCCTGCCCTGCAATTACCACGCGATAATCCCAAACGCCAACCGGCACAAACGATGTAAAAGCTGGCGGAACTGGCTTTAAATCCCGAAGAATGCCTCGCCTTGTTTCAGGCCATACCACAGCGTTTCCGTTTCCTTCCAGCATCAGCGTTTTCACAATCCAGTGCACAAATGCCGCGCGTGTCATGTTGCTGTTTGGCTCAATGTCCACCTTTCGGCTCAGTTCATTTTTCACCCGCACGTCTCCATTATCTGTGTTTTCCATTAAATGGATTGTCATGCTGGAAATAAGGCGTGCTATTGTGTCCACCGCTGTGCATATTTCCGGGTTATGCGCAAGGCTTGTATATCCCATGCACTCCAGCGTTTCCCAATTATCTTGTGTCACCCATGCAAATCCGCGTTTTTTTGCAGGCTCTGCGCGCGGGGCCGGCCTGCTGCGTTTTTTCTTGTTCATTGGCATTCCCTCCAAATCATTTCTCGCCAAACCATTGCTTTGCCGCCTTGCTCCTGTCAAGGCTCTCAAGATATCGGATACACGCAAACACCGACGCATCAAACATGTCGATTCTGTGTTCCGGCTGTACTTTGTCATACTGTATCATGTCATCCGTTTTTTCTATCGCTGATACATTTTCCACACAGTATTCAAAAGCCTCAGAATGCAAATAAAAAAGAGCGCCGTTTTTCGCGCTCTGCTCAATATATCGAAACCCCTCAGATTTTTTATAATAATACTGCGGCTGGTCTACAATCTTAAAGCCTGCCGCCTTCATGCCGATAAAATACTCGCGGCAAAATTTCCTGTCGTGCCCAACTTGCCGTATCTTAAACCCGCGCTGCCGCATGTCTATAAACCACTTTACCACGTCCGCATGGTTTACCGTTGGGCTGTTGCACATTGTAAGCCACCCATCATCAGCCCACCCAAACAGCGGAATATTATCCTGCTCGGCCTTAATGTGTGCGGCCACCACCGGGAAAAATGCGTGTGTAATGATGATGTCTACGCCCTTATAATTTCCAAATAGCGCTGCCGCCGTAAGGTCGTGCAGTTTGGAAAGGTCTGCCCCGCCATACCAGTCAATAGGCAATTTTGCAAGCTGCTCTAACGTCCAGCTATACGCCGAATCGCTTTTCCTAAATTCTTCAATTTCGAAATAGGCTTTTATGGCGTTGGTGTATACGTTCAAGCTTTTTGCAAAAAAGTCTTTTCTCTGCTGCGGGTCATTCTGCGCCTGTAAACTGTCGTTCAAAATTTCATCAGGCCGAATTGTCACGCCATATGCGGGGTTCGCCATTTCATGCACTTTCGGGCTTGTATAATCTATGTTCCCATCTTCATCTGGGTTTGCGCAGCACATAAAAATAAAATACTGCTCATCTCTTACTGTACCATCCAGCACCTTCCGGCAGTATTTCAGCCGCTGCCCAAGAAACATCTGCTCGTTGTCTCCCGCTGTTGATATCCCGATTAATAGCTTGTTAGTATATGCCTTCATGGCCTCCCGGAACAGGTTATATTGTTTCGGTTTTGTAAAGGCGTGAATCTCATCGCATATTGCAATATTGCAGTTGAGAGAATCCTGCGCATCCGGGTTCGCGGCTAACGCCCGAATAAAAAAAGAGCCGTCCGGGAGCGTGGCCTCCATAGAATGCTCGTTGTTATTATCTATAATTTTTACTGTTCCGCCGCCTTTTGCATCCTCTCCCATCCTGCGGATATTGTAATCCAGAAAATTAAAGCTTTCCAAAGACTGCATCAACGCTGCCGAGGCAATATAAGTTTTAGACCCGCTGCGGCGATACCACAAAGAGAGAGCCCACGCAAGTGCTGCGGCAAAGCTGGTCTTGATATTTTTTCTTGGCATAAAAATAAGGGCCTCGTGAAAACGCACAACATCTGTCCCGCGCAGTTTGAACCCCACCAGATTGTAGATGATAAACTTGTGAAATGGTTCAAGCAAAAAAGGAGTTCCGCGCAGTGGAGTTCCATCCAGTTTCTCACCCTGCTGGTGGCATATCGTTTTCTCAATTATTTGGATGCAAAACTCTGGCGCTTTGGCATCCATCCAGTAATCCGGGTTTTCGAGGTCTGCAAAAAACCTATCGACGGCCTGTTTCAATTCTTTGCAGGCGATTTTTCTTCCTTCACGTATACTCTCGGCGTACTCCAGTACTTCCGTCCAGTTTTTTCCTTTAACCCGCTTCAATGTTTTTCAGCGCCTCTGCAAGCCCACCTGTTTTTTCGCGTTTGGGCGCGTCCCCTGTCATTTTTTTATAGCTTGAGGGTGTCAATCCAAGTTCGCGCCAGTACGCCAATGCGCTTTTATTGAGGTCATCCCATAGCACCAGCAGAGGGTTTTTCGTCATATTTGTCGAGCCGCCCTTGTTGGTATATTGGATAACGGATTTTCCTCCACACGCCTGAAACTCGCGAAACGTCTTATCGCGCTGTTCGAGTATTCCCGCCAATGTTTCCACAGCGGAAGAATAGGCATCTTTCTGCACACCGAGTGCAGTCATCTGTTCCAGTATCAACGTTTTCCATTTGTTTTTCG
>OJPS01001378.1_pt1 | contig 16226 bp, 12 predicted proteins | sample 1598551 | NCBI WGS metagenome assembly OJPS01 (sample SAMN03922488, study PRJEB24848) | human gut metagenome | isolation source: stool sample | host: Homo sapiens | place: Germany | collected 2011-05 | reverse complement strand
AGTGCTTCTGCTGTAGAGAAACTGGTAGCACAAGTGCAGACTGGTGCAGAAAAATCGGCTTTGGATTATGCCGAATCCAATGACTGTAATCTGGAAATTGCTCTGCAGGCAGCGAAAACCAGCGAGGGCGATCATGTGACATTCTACGAGGAAGAAAAGGAACATGTCGGATACATCAATTCCGCCATTGCAGAGATGCAGTCGGATTTGGCAGAATATCGGTATCGCACCACTTTTGCCATTCACCAAGCCATTCCCTTGTACGAACATTATCTGACCAAATAAAACAACACCGCACAAAGCAAATTCAGCAGCTTTGTGCGGTGTTCTGATTTACGATTGTTTTTTCTGAAATGCTGTACCAACGGCAAGCCCCAGACAAAATCCGGCGGCTCCGCCAATGCAGATTCCCAACGGCAAACTTCTGCATAACAGACTGCCGCAAGTCACGCCCAACAGCAGCCCGAGGGATACACCAATGATAATACCGATAAGAACGCATTTTTTCTCCGGAAATTCCTGTTCCGGCAGAATCGGCTTTTTGCGTTTGTGCATACTCATACGCTTAGCTTCTTTTCCATCATCCATACAGTCAGCAGGTAACCCACTACAGAGCCTGCAATGCAGAGCAGCATAGTCGGCAGATAGATTGCCGGCTGAAACAACACGTGGAGAAAATCTCCCAAGAACACTGTGCTGGACAGTCCACTTTCCTGTGTGAGCATGATTTCTCCTTCGTTATTCAGACCAGAAGCCAGATGCGTTGTGAACAGTCCGCCCAACATGCTGACCGCATTGATAATCACAAACCAGAGAATCACTGCCAGAATGGTGCGTCCTTTCTGATTGCCCATTACAGTTTTCAGCAGAGTAATCACAACATATGCTGTAATGACCTGGAAAATAAACGAGATCACCATATTCAGAATGTACATTGCCAATCCGAAAAAGTTATAGCCGTTGAACAGAGCATCTTTCAGACCGCTTTCTGTGATCGAAGCATCAAACATGGACAGCAGAGCAACAACCGAAGTCCCATTTCTCTGCAATGCCAGAAAGACATCCACTGCGATCAGCAGGGTAAACAGAACTGTAATCCCCAACAGTGCCAGCAATGTCATGAGCAGCTTTGCTCCAACGATCTGGGCAGCACTCCGGGGCGTGGAAAAAAGCAGATAGCCCGGCTTTTTAGAAATGTCATCGTTGAACATGATAACTCCATAGAGCAAGATTGCCATTGCCCCGAATGCCAGACAGAGCACGCCGCCGATGATTCCCAGAAGCAGTGGTGTTTCAAGCTTGAAGCACCAGCCAACCAGATACAGCAGTTCTACCAGAAGCGTTACGCCGATAATCCCCAGAAAAATCACACGGGAACGGCGGAATTCATATTTTAACAAGGTACCCATAATCAAATTCTCCTTTACGTTATAGAGTTATACAGTCGGATTGACCGGCGGATTCTGCGGAAATGCCGGCTGCGAAACACCGGAAAAATACTCCCGATACAAATCGGAAATCGACTTCCCATACCGTGTGCGAATTTCTTCCAGTTCGCCCTCCAGCACCAGAGAACCGTTAGCCATCATAACGATATGGTCTACGATCGGTTCCAGTTCGTCAAACAGGTGACTGGAAATCAGAATGGTTGCATTGGGATTGGCAGCACGGAGGATACTCTGAATGATCTGGTCACGTCCGATCAGATCAATGCCATTCAGCGGTTCGTCCAGCATGCAGACTTCCGCATTGCGGGAAAGTGTTGCCGCAATTTTCAGCTTTGCCGCCATGCCAGAGGACAACGCCTTGACTTTCAGATCCGGTGTCAGCTGCATGAATTGCAGCAGGGAAGCGAACCGAGATCCGTCGAAATCCTCGAAAAAGTCCGCATAAAACTGTCCCACATCGCGAATCTTCATATAATCATAATAAAATGGCTCCGTGCTCATGTAAGAAATATGCTTTTTGGATTCCACACCAATCGGCATATCCTGATAGGTAACGCTGCCGGTGTTCGCCTTTACCAGACCGGCAGCAGCTTTCATCATTGTGCTTTTTCCGCTGCCGTTGGGACCGACCAGTGCATAGACATGACCGGACTGGAAAGAGATGCTCAGATCGTTGAGAGCCTTTTTCCCGCCGTAAACTTTTGTAACATGTTCAAATTTCAGCATGATGTGCCTTCTTTCTCCTGTTGCTGTGCCTGTGCTTCCAGCAAGTGTATGATTTCTTCTTTGGAAAAATGATAAGTTGCCATCTGGGCGAGAAATTGTGCACTTAGTTTCTCGCCGATCTCCTGCCGCAGCTGCTCCGGCATTTCCGGATTTTCCATGAGGAACGTGCCGATGCCGCGTTTGGTATAGGAGATGCCCTCTGCCTCCAGCTGGCGATAGATTCGCTGTACCGTATTGGGGTTTACTTGGTAGGCAAGAGCAAGTTCTGCATTGGACGGCAGTTTATCGCCTGCCTTTAATTCGCCGATGACAATGCGACGCTTGATGTCTTCAGCGATTTGCAGATAAATGGGGTAGTTTGCCTGAAAGTTCATTTGCCTGCTCCTTTCCAATTAACTGGGTGACTAGTTCACTAGCTATATAGTACACTATATCTGTAGATTTGTCAAGAGGTTTTTGAAAAAAGTCTGTATTTGCCGGAAATTGCGTAAAAAAACAGCTGTTGCCGCCTGAAAGAACAGACAATAACAGCTGTAAATTACTCTATGTGATATACGTTGTACAGAGCGTTCTTAGGGAAACACTGCATAAAGCCCGCCTGACGGCTTTGCACGAAATCTGCTTGCAGTGTTTCCTTAGTCGTGCCGCTGTTCCTGATTGGCAAAGGTTTCACAGAATCTTGCTGCAAATGCCGGCTCCTCATGATTGGCAAACAGGTGAGCCGTATCACCGAAAGCATTCATGCGAAACAGTGCCACACCCTCTCGCCGTTCCTCAGTAATCAGAGAAGTGACAGAAGTTGGAGCCGCACAGAAACCATGCCACAAGATCATAGGGGAAATCCCCAGCAGATGACTTAACATGACGCATGTAACGCCGAAGTGGCAGAAAAACGCCAATGTATCCTCATTGGGAGATACAGCATCATAATAATTGCCGTTCCGGACATATCCGTGCTTTGCCAGTACTTCGTCCAGCCCATTCCAGACACGATTCGCCTCATCGATCACATGTCCTTCCAGCATCGGCAAAGTTTCTGCCCAGCGGATATTGTCATAATATTTCGGCTCTGCGGTCCAGTCAGCAGGAAGCTGATCCCACGGAATACGAGGTTCTCCCGTGTGGAAATCCGGAATCGGTGCATGGAATTCCCGCAGCCACGCCAATTCTTCTGCTTCCCGCCCCATTTTTTTCAGTGTGCAGGAAGCCGTGTCTTTGGCACGTCCCAACGGAGAAACATAAAACGATTGAATTTCCAGTTCTGCCATACGCTGTGCCAGCAGTTCTGCTTCGTGCCAGCCTTTTTCCGTCAAAGAATCTTTTTCATAATCCGGATCACCATGACGGATCAATAAAATTTTCATCAGAAACCTCCTTTTATGTGCTGTGGTTCATGATTATAGAATGACAACTGCCTGATAGCCCATTTGTGCATATCGTGCTTCCACCACGCTGCGTTTATAGGCAACCAGTCCCTTGCTCTGGTACGGATCATTCATGTAGTAATATTCCGCATCATAGCCCACCAGCACCAGACAATGCTCATGCCGTTTCCAAGTGAACAATTGACCCGTTTCCGGAATGACCCACTGTCTGCCGTTGTCCACATTTACCATGTTAATTGAAGCCCAGACCGCCACTGGAATACCATTGTCAATATAATCCGTCAGCAGGGACGTGAAAGCAGTACCAGTCAGATTCTTTGCAGTCTTGCCGTTTCCAAGAATCTTGTTCATGGCTTTTGTAAGCACCGGAGCATAGCAGCCAAACCCGCTGGAAGAACGCGGATCTCCCACAAACTTGCTGTTGGGGTCTGGTCCGTACTGTATACCGTTTTTCCATGTAAAGCCGCCCTTATCCAGATACTTGTCCACAAAATCGGCAACGCTGACGTTGTAGCCGGCGTTTTGCAACAGCATGACAGCACTGGCACTTTCACAGCCGGTAGGGAATCCACTCTGGCTGATATATTTTACTGACAACTGCCGCTTTGTGATAACGCCATTACTGTCAGTGGTAATACCGTTGACTGTTTTACTGCATTGCAGAATGCCGGTATCGTCCGCAAAAAGGTAAGACTTTCCGTCAATCGCCGTGACACCATGAGCCGGAATGCCATCTTTCTGAAAATAATATCTGTTCTTATCAATGTCCAACCAGCCGATTGCCATGGAACCGTCTGCCTGAAAATAATAGCTGAAACCATTAGCAGCTTTTTGCCAGCCGATGACCGCAGAACCGTCTATCCGGAAACAATATCGTTTGCCGTCAATTGTCTGCCAGCCAGTGCAAAGCTGGGCATCTGCTCCGAAATAGTACAGCTTGCCATTTTCTTTCAGCCAACCAGTCTTTGCAGCACCGTCTTCCTGAAAATAATAGGTGGCACCACTAATGCTTTGCCAACCAGTGACCATAGAACCATTTTTTTCGTCAAAATAATATGTCTGGTTGTTCTGATAGAACCAGCCCCTGTGGAATGCACCGTTATTGTAATAATAGCGAGTCGTGCCATCCGGCATCTTCTGCATGCCCTCTTGAATAGCACCGTTTTCTTCCGAGAACGGATAATATTCTCCGTCTACCTGCTCCAGACCAGTATATTTTCCCTTTTCTTCGGAAATATAATAATTCCGGTTGTTCCAGTTGATCCAGCCGAACGTGATCACGCCGGTTTCCGGATCGTAAAAATACCGCTTACTGTCAACTGTCTGCCAGCCAGTGTGCAACGCTCCGTCTTCATAGAACCAGTAGGGATCACCGTCGATCTCATGGATCCCGCCTTTCAGCACTGCACCATCTGCTTCGGCGTAGTAGATCGGGCTGCCTTCTTCCGCACGAAAGAAACCGGTCTGCAAAACACCGTCTGCATTGAAGAAATACCGGCGGGAAATGTTGTTATTCTCCAAAACCAGCCAACCGGTTTGTTTACCAGTGTCTTCCTGAATGTAATACCGGCTACCGTTCCAGTCCAGCCAGCCGAACTGTGATTCTCCAGTTTCTTTGTCATAGTAGTACCGATTCCCATTGACAGTCTGCCAGCCGGTAAGCAGTACACCACTTTCCGAAAACACGTAATATTTGCCGTCAATTTCCTGTGTGCCAGTCAGCTTATTGCCATCGGTATCATAGTAAATAATAGAACCGTCCGCCTGATGCACCCAGCCTGTAGTCAACTGCTCCGACTGTGTTGTTGCGGTGGCAACCGGCGGGATCGTTTCTATTGTTTCATCTGCATACGCAGGAGTTGTCAGAAGCGACAATCCCAGAATCGCCGCGGCAACAGTTCCTGTCCCAATCCATATTTTTTGCATGTGATGCATAAGTGTATCCTTTCGCTGTCCATGTTGCATGTAAATGTTTCTAACTACTATTATACGAGAACAAAATTGCGTTGTCAATGCTTTGCGAATTTTCAGCATATTTCTCAAAAATGAGTAGGGTTTTCACCAGAAAAGCTGTCACTTTTTCAGGAATCCAGAATCGGAAAATCGTTCTTTCCGCCTTGACATTTTCACATCTTTCTGCTATGATAGATACTGGACAGTATTCCCCATGGGAAATTGTACTATTCTCTGTTTGGAGGAATTGATTTATGAAACAAACGGTACAGACGCTTCAGGCGATGAAAGAACGGGGAGAAAAAATTGCGATGCTCACCTGTTATGACTACACCACCGCGAAGCTGATGGACGAAGCCGGCATGGATATGCTGTTAGTCGGCGACTCGCTGGGGAATGTAATCCTCGGCTATTCCGACACCATTTCTGTGACTATGGAAGACATGATCCACCATACCGCTGCGGTTTCCAGAGGTGTACAGAATGCTATGGTTGTAGCAGACATGCCGTTTTTGTCCTATCAGACCTCTGTTTATGACGCAGTTGTCAATGCCGGCAGGCTGATGAAAGAGGGCAGAGCCGGTGCTGTGAAGCTGGAGGGCGGCAAGCTGGTATGTGAACAGATTCGTGCCATTGTCAACGCTTCCATTCCGGTAGTAGCACATCTGGGCATGACGCCACAGTCTGTCAACACGCTGGGCGGATTCAAAGTGCAGGGCAAAACTGCTGATGCAGCAAGGCAGCTGCTGGAAGATGCCAAAGCAGTAGAGGAAGCCGGAGCCTTTGCATTAGTTATGGAGTGTGTGCCGGCAAAGCTGGCTGCATTGGTCACCAAGACACTGCATATTCCCACAATTGGCATTGGTGCCGGAGCAGGCTGCGACGGACAGGTACTGGTATATCAGGACATGCTGGGCATGTTCTCGGACTACCGTCCGAAGTTTGTCCGGAAATTTGCCGAAGTCGGAAAAGTGATGCAGGAAGCATTCGCGTCGTACCGCAGTGAAATACAAGAGGGGAATTTTCCCACAGAAGAACATTCGTTTGCCATTTCTGACGAAGTAATGGCACAGCTGGAACAGGAGGCACAAGCATGAAAATCGTAGAAACAGTTGCAGAAGTACGGGAACAAGTCAAGGCTTGGCGAAAAGAGGGACTGACCGTCGGATTGGTTCCTACCATGGGTTACCTGCACGAAGGACATCAGAGCCTGATTGCGAAAGCCTGTGCACAGAACGACCGTGTTGTGGTCAGCGTCTTTGTCAATCCGACCCAGTTCGGACCCAACGAAGATCTGGAAAGCTATCCGCGGGATCTGGAACACGATGCTGCACTCTGCGAGAGTACTGGTGCCGCACTGATCTTCCACCCTACACCGGAAGAAATGTATCCCAAGGGCTTTTGCAGCTTTGTGGATATGGACGTTCTCACCAAAGAGCTCTGTGGCTTGAGCCGTCCGGTACACTTCCGCGGTGTCTGCACCGTTGTGTCCAAGCTGCTGCATATCGTCCAGCCGGACAAAGCCTATTTCGGCGAAAAAGATGCCCAGCAGCTGGCGGTTATCCGCCGTATGGTGCTGGATTTGAATATGAACGTAGAAATCGTCGGCTGCCCTATTGTGCGGGAAAGTGATGGCCTGGCAAAGAGTTCCAGAAACACTTACCTTAGTCCTGCGGAACGCAAAGCCGCACTGGTGTTAAGCAAGAGCATTTTTGCCGGAAAGCAGCTGGCAGAAGCCGGAGAAACTGATGCAGCAAAGCTGGTACAGGCAATGACCGAGATTATCGAAGCCGAGCCGCTGGCAAAAATCGATTATGTAAAAGTTGTTGACCTGATGACTATGCAGCAGATTCCGAAGCTGGACAGACCGTTTCTGGCAGCAATTGCGGTTTATATCGGAAAGACACGTCTGATCGACAACTTCATGATGCAGGCAGGAGGTACCGCTGAATGAATATCACCATGCTGAAAGGCAAGATTCACCGTGCTACTGTAACACAGGCAGAACTGAATTATGTGGGCAGCATCACTGTGGATGCAGATTTGCTGGACGCTGCCGGCATTCTGGAATATGAAGCGGTACAGGTGGTCAACATCGCAAATGGCAACCGCTTTTTGACATATACCATTGCCGGTGAACGGGGCAGCGGTGTGATCTGCCTGAACGGTGCTGCTGCACGGCAGGCACAGACCGGCGATAAGGTGATTTTGATGTCCTATGCTCAGGTAACACCGGAAGAAGCCAAAACCATGCAGCCGAAAGTTGTTCTGGTGGACGAGCACAACGCCGTGGCAAAAATCTCCCACTATGAAAAACACGGCGAACTGGCATAAGGCGGTGAGAACATGCTGCAGGGAAAAACAGTCGTTCTCGGCGTAACCGGAAGCATTGCGGCTTATAAGATCGCTTCTCTTGCCAGCAAACTGGTAAAGCTGCATGCTAATGTGCATGTGCTGATGACACAGAACGCAACAAATTTTATTACGCCGATCACTTTTGAAACACTGACCGGAAACAAATGTCTGATCGATACCTTTGACCGAAACTTTCAGTTTGATGTGGCACATGTCAGTTTGGCAAAAAAAGCAGATGTCATGCTGATTGCACCGGCTTCCGCCAATGTGATCGGAAAAATCGCCAACGGAATCGCTGATGACATGTTGACCACAACTGTTATGGCAAGCACCGCACCGGTGTTGATTTCGCCTGCTATGAATACTCACATGTACGAGAATCCCATTGTGCAGGACAACCTGCAAAAGCTGGAACGATTCGGTTACAAAATCATTGCACCGGCTGTGGGAATGCTGGCGTGCCATGACGTGGGAGCGGGAAAAATGCCGGAACCGGAAACGCTTCTGGATTGGATTCTGCGGGAAATCGCCTGCAAAAAAGACTTGCAGGGCAAAAAGATACTGGTCACTGCGGGGCCAACACAAGAAGCTGTAGATCCGGTGCGTTACCTGACAAACCATTCCACCGGTAAAATGGGATATGCACTGGCACGATGTGCCATGCTCCGCGGAGCAGATGTGACACTGGTAACTGGTTCTACGGCAATCACACCGCCGCCTTTTGTACAAACTGTTGCCGTGACCTCTGCAGAGGAAATGTATCAGGAAGTGACCAAACGGGCTGCGGAACAGAATGCCATTATTATGGCGGCTGCTGTGGCAGACTACCGTCCGGCAACAGTTTCTGCGGAAAAACAGAAAAAACAGGCAGGAGATGCAGTCTTACCGCTTTCCCGTACCAAGGACATTCTGGCATATCTGGGCGAACATAAACCAGCAGGACAGTTTCTCTGCGGCTTCTCTATGGAAACCCAGCACATGCTGGAAAATTCCAGAGCCAAACTGAAGCGAAAACACTTGGATATGATCTGTGCCAACAATCTAAAAGTTGCTGGTGCCGGCTTCGGCACCGATACCAACGTAGTAACACTGATACAGGCTCAAAAAGAACAAGAATTGCCGCTGCAATCCAAGGAAGCTGTGGGACACGCAATTTTAGATGTCATTGCAAAGACGTTATCATAAGGAAGCACTGCATAAAGCCCGCCTGACGGCTTTGCACGCAATCTGCTTGCAGATTTTCCGCCATATTGCCCAGAAATCCCTTGCCAGACATGCAGTCTGCCTGCGGAATTTCTGTACAATCCGCCGAAAAATCTGACTACACATCTTACGCACAAGCTTTATGCAGTGTTCCCTTTCATTCTTCACAATTTTTTTGCCGTGTGCCCTGTGCACAACGGAACAACATTTTTGGTTGTATATCAAATTGCTATGATTTTTCCCATTTTTTCTACTCTTATTATACCATGCCACCGAAAATGATGGTTTAGTGAAGTGGAAATAATATCGTTATGTTTTTTGAAACCTTCATATCAGCTTTGTGTATAAGATGAATAAATGACAACAGGACATAAAAAGCAACAGGAATCGTAGGGTTCGCGGGGAATGTTTGAGAGGAGATGCCTTGAAAAAAGCCTCCTCCCTTGCGAATATCTGTCATTTCGCAAGGGAAGAGGCTTATCGATAAGAGGAAATCAGTTTTGGTAAGGCAATTTGTCAACGATATGCACCAAAAATTGCATCAGCACAACGGCATCATCGCTGCCAACTTCGCTGTCGCCGTTGCAGTCGGCATTTTTCTTAGTGGCATCGTCCAGCATAACCGCACCAGCACAGGCTTTGTTCAGCAGAACTGCATCGGTGATGTCCACTCGTCCGTCGAGGTTGAGGTCGCCGTAGAGGGCGGTGGGTTCGGTTTGGGCGGAAGATGTGGTGGTTTGGTTGGTAGTTGCAGTGGTCTGTTTTGCTGTGGTAGTTTCGGTTTGTTTTGCAGTAGTGGCAGTGGTTTGCTCTGCCGTGGTGGTTGTGCTTTGTTTTGTCGTAGTTGCGGTAGTTTGCTTTGTTACGGTAGTTTCAGTCTGCTTTGCAGTGGTTGTGGTTTGTTCTGGTGTGGTAGTCGTTGTTTGTTCGGTGGTAGTCGTGGTAGTTTGTTTTGCAGTAGTGGTAGTTTCTGTAGTTGTGTCTGTGGTTGTCGTGGTAACAATACTGTTCAAGGACACAAAGGGAATCTCTTTTTCTGCCGCATAAGTTTCCGCATATGAACCGGTATAGCCGTAAATGGTCAGATCGCTACAGCTTTTAAAAACGTTATAATCGATTTTTGTCACACTGTCTGGTATGATGATTTCAGTCAGGCTAACGCAATTGTCAAAAGTCATAGCATCAATGCTCGTCATGCCATTTGGAATCGTGATCTTGGTCAAATTTGTACAATCGCCAAAAGCAAGTATGCCGATATTGGTTATGCTGTCTGGCAGAGTAATTGTTGTCAGATTGGTACAGCCATAGAATGCATTGCCATGAATACTTGTCACACTATCCGGCACGACAACACTTGTCAAGGCAGTACAATTGTTGAAAGCACCTATATTGATCGTCACAACATCTTCAGGAATTACAACATCACCAGCACAAGTACTTCCGTCAATCAAAAGATGATTGATAATTACCAATGGATTTTCTTTCTGTCTTGCTGCCAGCCAAGCAGTGCCGTAAAAAGCTTTGTTCTCTATACTAGTCACGCTGTCTGGTATCGTAATTTCAGACAAATTGGTACAGTTTTCAAAGGTGTTATGTGCAATTGTAGTCATGCCACTCGGGAGAGTTACAGCAGTCAGACCAGTGCAATTTTCAAAAGCCAACCCTGCTATTGCAGTAACGCTATCCGGTATTGTGATTTTCTTCAGTCCAGTACAATTCAAAAAGGCACTAGTTCCGACACTTGTCATGCCGTCCGGCAGCACAACTTCAGTCAGACCTGCACAGTCCACAAAAGCATACTCATCTATACTGGTCAGGCTGTTTGACATGGTAATCTTTTCTAATTTTGTGCATGCCTTAAACGCATAACGTCCAATGTTTGTTACGCTATCCGGTATAGTGATTTCCGCCAAATTGGTACAATTAGAAAAAGTATATTCTCCAATACTTGTCATACTGTTGGATAGGGTAACATCAGCCAAATTTGTACAATCTGAAAAAATAATTCCCTCCATGCTTGTCACACTGTTTGGAATCGTGATCTCTGTCAAACTAGTACAACCAGAAAAGGCAGCTTGTCCAATGCTCGTTACGCTGTCCGGTATGGTAATTGCAGACAAACTGGTGCAGCCCGAAAAAGTATATCCTCCAACACTGGTCAAGTGATCGGATAGTGTAATGCTTTCCAAGTTGGTACAATTCGAAAAAACAAAACCGCCAATATCTGTGACACTGTTCGGTATAGCGATCTTTGTCAGACTGGTACAGCCGGAAAAAGCACTTTCACCAATGCTTGTTACGCTGTCTGGTATGGTGATTGCAGTCAGATTCTCAAGATTTGAAAATGCATTTCCTTCAAAGCTTGTCACACTATCCGGTATAGTAATCGCAGTCAAATCACTGCACCCATAAAAAGCATTTTTTGCAATACTTGTTACGCGTTTTCCGTCAATTCTTGCCGGAATTTCTACTGATTCTACAGTTTCATTACAGCCGGAAATCTTTACTTCATCGGTATCTGTCACGCTATAGTACAAGTCCCCGTAGGTGCCGTCATAAGAATTTATCACATATGCACTTGCGGTGAATACTGTCTCCACGCTCTCCAACATGTTCTGCACCCCAGACACGCCAACACTACCCAGACAGAGCACGCCGGCAGTCACAGCTGCAAGCACTTTTTTCCACAGCTTCATCTTCATTCCTCCGTTTTTCTTTTGTTGCAAATTGTCTGTTTTTATTATAGCATGTCAACTTAAAAAAGTCAAATGCCTTTTCATAAATTTCCAGTTTTGTGGAACATTCTACTATTGTCCAAGTGATTTTTCCATGTCTTCCGCGAATTCCCCCTTTCGATTTCTTCCAAAATTCCAACAAATATACAAAAAGTCAACTTTAAATCAAACCTGCATTGTCAAAAACAGAGAAATCATTACAAATATATTGCATCGTTTTCAATGACGTAATATAATAAAAGCAGGAAAATTCTGTCGGAAACCCGCAGAACATGGGCAGCTGTGTTCTGCTTTTTCTTTCCCTGGAATTTGTCGAATCGTGTCGAAAAAAGGAGAATCCACCATGAAAACCGCATTCCAAAAAAAGGCATATAGTATCCTGACGGCACTGGTGCTGCTGCTGACAGCATACACCGGTGCCGTTTTCAGCAGTAGTCGGGCAGCGGCTCTGGAACTGGAGGGTACCGGCAAGGCGGACAACCCTTACTTGCTCTCAACCGCCGCAGAACTGCTGGAGTTTGCGGAAAAGGCAGCGGCTGATCCCAACATTTGTGCAATGCTGACGGCGGATATTTCGCTGGAGGGAGAAACCTGGACACCGATTGGCTCCTATGCCGGCACTTTTGACGGCAATTATCACTGCATTTCGAATTTGCAGTGCAGCGGCGGCAGAAACACAGGTATGTTTACCAACCTGGAAGGCACTGTGCAAAATCTGGGGCTGACTGATGTGCATATCCAGGGAAAAAACTATGTCGGCGGAATTGCGGCAGTGTGCAGCGGTAAAATTATAAATGTATTCTGCGAGGGGGATATTACTGCAACAAGTAGTGCAGGAGCTGCCGGTGGTTTAATAGGACAGGGCAAAAGGAAATACTACCAAGGAGCTGTTTTGCAAAACGCCTACCACATCGGCACAGTTACCGCAAAGGGGACAGTCGGCGGTCTTGCCGGACGAAGCGATGCACCGTTGCAAAACTGCTACCATATCGGAACAGTTGCAAAAACAGACGCTGCTTCCGAAGATTCTGCCGGCATGCTGGTGGGCAGACTGGGAGATATGTCAGAAACGCAATTGCAGAATTGTTTCTACACAGCGGGAAATTATTCTGCGGTTGGGCGAGATTACATAGAACCAGAGGGCATGCAGCAGGCAGAGGAGAATTTCCAGAACGGCATTGTTGCCGAACTGATGAATGCCGGCGGCGATATGTGGTGTGTCCGCGAGGGGAAAACTGTACTGAAAGAATTCGCGAACAATACTTCAGCAGCTACCACCACAACAGAGAGAACTACAACTTCTGATACAACGAACACGGCTGCTTTGGCAACAACAACTTCTGCCACTACAAGTTCAGCTGCTTCGACAACGACAACTTCCGCTACTACAAGTACAACCACTTCGGCAACCACAACTTCCGCTACTACAAGCACAACCGCTTCGACAACGACAACTTCCACCACAACAAGCACAACTGCTTCGGCAACGACAACTTCCACTACCACAAGCACGACCACTTTAAAAACCACGACTTCCACTGCCACAAGCACGACCACTTCAACAACCGCAACTTCCACTACTACAAGTACAGCTGCTTCGACAACCACGACTTCCACAACTACAAGCACGACCGCTTCGAAAACCGCAACTTCCACTACTATAAGCACGACCGCTTCGACAACCACAACTTCCACCACCACAAGTACAACGGCTTCAACAATCGCAACTTCCACTGCTACAAGCACAACAATTTCGACAGCCACTACTTCCGCCACCACAAGCACGACCGCTTCAACAGCCACGACTTCTACCACCACAAGAACAACGGCTTCAACAACTACGACCTCTACCACCACAAGAACAACGGCTTCGACAACGACAACTTCCACTGCTACAAGCACAACCACTTCAACAACGACAACTTCCACCACAACAAGCACAACAATTTCGACAGCCACTACTTCCGCCACTACAAGCACAACCACTTCGACAACCACGACTTCCACAACTACAAGCACGACCACTTCAACAACCGCAACTACTACCACAAGCACGACTGCTTCGACAACAACAACTTCTACCACTACAAGCACGACTGCTTCAACAACAACTTCCACCACCACAAGAACAACGGCTTCAACAACTACGACCTCTACCACCACAAGCACAACCGCTTCAACAACAACAATTTCCGCCACCACAAGCACAACTGCTTCAACAACTGCAACTTCCACCACTACATGCACAACAGCTTTGACAACTACAACTTCTACCACCACAAGCACAACCACTTCAACAACGACATCTTCCACCACTACAAGCACAACTACTTCAACAACCACAATTTCCACCACCACAAGCACAACCACTTCGACAACCACGACTTCCACCACATCAAGCACGACCACTTCGACAACCACAACTTCTACCACTACAAGCACGACCACTTCAACAACGACTACTTCCGCCACCACAAGCACAACAGCTTCGACAACAACAACTTCTACCACTACAAGCACGACCACTTCAACAACGACTACTTCCGCCACCACAAGCACAACAGCTTCGACAACAACAACTTCTACCACTACAAGCACGACTGCTTCAACAACAACTTCCACCACTACAAGAACAACTACTTCAACAACCACGACTTCCACCACTACAAGCACGACCACTTCAACAACCGCAACTACTACCACAAGCACGACCGCTTCGACGACGACAACTTCCGCCACCACAAGCACAACAATTTCAACAGCCACGACTTCCACTACTACAAGTACAACCACTTCGACAACCGCGACTTCCACAACTACAAGCACGACCACTTTAAAAACCACGACTTCCACTACTACAAGTACAACCACTTTAAAAACCACGACTTCCACAACTACAAGCACAACGGCTTCGATAACTACAACTTCCACTATAGCAAGTACAACCACTTCAACAACCACAATTTCCACCACCACAAGCACAACGGCTTCGACAACCACAACTTCCACCACAACCACCATACCCCCTGACGAAAATTTCCCGCAGATCACAGGCGATGCAGACCGCAATGGTCGGGTGGACTCCACAGATGTTTACATGGTAATGCTGTATTGTGCATATCACGGTGCCGGCTATCACGATTACACCTTCACGGAATATCCGGAGATCGAAGCCGCTCTGCTGACCAAGCTGGACGTCAACGGCGACGGTTCCATTGACACTACCGATGTCTATTTTATACTCCGCTACGTTGCCTATCAGGGAGCCGGCATTCCGACAGACTGGGACAAACTGTACGAAAAGCACATTTTGCAATATTGCCCAGAATATTCTTTAGATGTTTTTAAATTGTACCCACAATCTTTTTACATCACCACACAGAAAAAGTGTATAATAAAATAAGTTGTAAACAAAAAACGAAAAACAAGAAAGGACAAGCAAACACACATGAAAAAACTAATTACACTTCTGCACGGTTTCTGTATGGCACTGGCAGACAGTGTCCCCGGCGTTTCCGGCGGCACGATCGCATTCCTCATGGGCTTCTATGACAACTTTATCGGTTCCCTGAACGCCCTGATCTCCGGCAGCAAGCAAGAACGCATCCAGGCTGTCAAGTACCTCATCAAGCTGGGCATCGGCTGGGTGATCGGCTTCTGCTCCTCGGTGCTGGTGCTGGCAAATGTCTTTGAATCCCATATCTATCGGGTATCCTCCCTGTTCATCGGATTCATCATCTTCGCGATTCCGGTCGTGATCTACGAGGAAAAAAAGGTACTGAAAGACCGCTGGAAAATGAGCTTCTTCGTCCTCATCGGCATGGCATTCGTGGTGGCGATCACCTATGCCAACACTTTTGTAGGCGGCGGAAAAGATCTGAGTAATCCCGGCATCGGCATGTACATCTACGCATTCTTCGTGGGAGCCGTTGCGATCTGTGCCATGGTTCTGCCGGGCATTTCCGGTTCCACGCTGCTGCTGATCTTCGGGCTGTACATTCCGATCATTAACGGCATTCACGACCTGCTCCACTTGAATTTCCACATGCTGCCCATTCTGATCGTCTTTGGGCTGGGTGTCATTACCGGCATCATCAGCATTATCAAGCTGATCCAGAACGCCCTGACCAAACACCGCGGGGCTACGGTATATCTGATCATCGGCATGATGCTGGGTTCCCTGTACTCCGTCTTTATGGGACCTACCACGCTGGAAAATCCGCAGCCGGCAATGGGACTGCACACGTTCAGCATTGTGTTCTTCCTCATCGGCGGCGTAGTGATTCTGGGCATGCAGGGCTTGAAAATGCTCTCGGATAAGAACAGCACCCCTGCCAATGAGCCAAAAGCAGAAGTGCAGGCAAAGTAAAGGCAATACCGCACAAAGAGCGTCTGGCGACTTTGCACGCCATCTGCTTGCA
>OJPS01001376.1_pt1 | contig 16236 bp, 17 predicted proteins | sample 1598551 | NCBI WGS metagenome assembly OJPS01 (sample SAMN03922488, study PRJEB24848) | human gut metagenome | isolation source: stool sample | host: Homo sapiens | place: Germany | collected 2011-05 | reverse complement strand
ATATTATACCAATATGCACAAAACAATTCAAGCTATTATAAAAAAATAAGAAAATATAACAAATTTTGCGTTCTTACTCTTGCAGAACGGAGCGGCAATAGGTATAATATCAGTGGTAATTCATTAAAATTATCAGTTTGTACGAAGGAGAGTATTTAATATGGTTTATTCACGCGAAGTTGAAACAATGTGCCCTGTTGCTCAGGGTGTTGCTCACGGTGCTGCTCCGATTCCGGAGGAAGCAAAATGGGTAAAGGCAAAAGAAATTAAAGACATTTCCGGCTTCACACACGGTGTAGGCTGGTGTGCTCCTCAGCAGGGCTGCTGCAAGCTCAGCCTTAATGTTAAAGGCGGCGTTATTCAAGAGGCTCTTGTTGAAACAGTCGGCTGCTCAGGCATGACACATTCCGCAGCTATGGCTGCCGAAATTCTTCCCGGCAGAACAATTCTTGAGGCTCTTAACACAGACCTTGTTTGCGATGCAATCAACACCGCAATGAGAGAGCTTTTCCTCCAAATCGTTTACGGCCGCTCACAGAGCGCATTTTCCGATGACGGCCTTGCAATCGGCGCAGGCCTTGAGGACCTCGGTAAGGGTCTTCGTTCTCAGGTCGGCACAATGTACGGCACCCTTGCAAAGGGCCCCCGTTATCTTGAGATGACAGACGGCTATGTTACCAAGATTGCTCTTGATGCTGATAATGAAATCATCGGCTATAAGTTTGTTAACTTCGGCAAGATGATGGACTTCATCAAAGCAGGCGACGATGCAAACACTGCATTTGAAAAGGCTCAGGGCCAATACGGCAGAGTTGCAGACGCCGTTAAGCTTATCGACCCGAGAAAAGAATAAGGAGGAGAAGAATAATGGCTTTATTTGAATCATACGAGAGAAGAGAAAAGCAAATCCTTGAGGTTCTTGCTCAATACGATATTAAATCTATCGAAGAATGCAGAGATATCTGCCAAGCTAAGGGCTTTGATCCTTACAAAATCGTTGAAGGCATTCAGCCGATCTGCTTTGAAAACGCAAAGTGGGCTTACACCGTAGGCTGCGCTATCGCAATCAAAAAAGGCGTTAAATCCGCCGCTGAGGCCGCTGCCGCTATCGGCGAGGGTCTTCAGTCCTTCTGCATTCCCGGTTCAGTTGCAGACCAAAGAAAAGTAGGTCTCGGCCACGGCAACCTCGGCAAAATGCTTCTTGAAGAAAACACAGAATGCTTTGCATTCCTTGCAGGCCATGAAAGCTTTGCAGCCGCAGAGGGTGCTATCGGTATTGCCGAAAAGGCAAACAAGGTTAGAAAAACTCCTTTAAGAGTTATTCTTAACGGCCTTGGCAAAGACGCCGCTCAAATCATTGCAAGAATCAACGGCTTCACCTATGTTGAAACCGAAATGGATTATTACACAGGCGAGGTTAAGGAAGTATTCCGCAAGGCTTATTCCGACGGACTTCGCGCAAAGGTTAACTGCTACGGTGCAAACGATGTTACCGAGGGTGTTGCAATCATGTGGAAAGAAAATGTTGATGTTTCCATCACAGGTAACTCCACCAACCCCACCCGCTTCCAGCATCCCGTTGCAGGCACATATAAGAAAGAGCGCCTTGAAGCAGGCAAGAAATACTTCTCTGTTGCTTCCGGCGGCGGCACAGGCCGTACCCTTCACCCGGATAACATGGCAGCAGGCCCCGCTTCTTACGGCATGACCGATACCATGGGCAGAATGCACAGCGACGCTCAGTTCGCAGGTTCTTCCTCCGTTCCGGCTCACGTTGAAATGATGGGTCTCATCGGCATGGGCAACAACCCGATGGTTGGCGCAACGGTTGCTTGCGCGGTTGCCGTTCAGGAAGCTATCAACGCTTAATTGAATATAACCGATATATAACAGAATCCGGCAATACGAAAGTATTGCCGGATTTTTTGTATAAACAAAAAGCGGCACAGAGAATAACTCTGTGCCGAAATGTTTTAAGAATATTCAATTATCAAATATGTAAAAGCTGAACTATTTTGCGCTTATAAGCAAGGAACTCATCGGTTAAATTAAAATCATCACGCCGCGGCTTTTTTTCATCGATAACGATCTCGTTTGCGATTGTGCCCGGCGTGCCGGAAAGGATATAAATTCTGTCCGACAAAATAATGGCCTCGTCGATATCGTGGGTTATAAACACTGTTGAAAGGTCTATCTGCCCCATAACATCAAGATACCATTTATGAATTTTGGTGCGCGTAATTGTATCGAGCGCCGAAAACGGCTCGTCAAGCAGCGCAACACCGTTTGACGAAAGATAGGTGCGCAGCAAAGCGGCTCTTTGCCGCATGCCGCCCGAAAGCTGATCGGGATATTTAAATTCCGTGCCCTCTATATCAAACACCTTAAAAAGCGGCAATGCCTTTTCGCGCGCCTCTTTTTTCTTTGCGCCGTTTATGATAAGCGGCAGGCACACATTATCTATCACCTTGCGATAGGGAAAAAGCAAATCCTTTTGCAGCATATAGCTGACCTTGCCGGGTTTGCCCGTGATATCCTCGCCGTTAAGATAAACATTGCCCGTATCCGCCTTATAAATGCCCGAAAGGATATTAAAAAGCGTGGTTTTGCCCGCGCCGCTCACACCGAGCAGGCTCACGATTTCGCCCTTGTTCAGGGTGATGTTTACATCGCTTAAAACCTGCTTTTCGCCGAAGCTTTTGCTTATGTTTTGCGCTTTTAAAATTTCCATAACTGCCTTTTACTGAAGATAATCGTTTGAATAGCCCGTGCCTGCCGGAAGCTCTTTATCGATAAGCTTTTGATCATAGAGCCATGCATAGAAGCCGTCCCATCTTGCGGGGTCGATATAGCCCCATTTCTGAGCATCGGAAACATATTGATCTGCAAGCCATTTTTGGCTGGCAACAACAAGCTCCTCCGAGCCTACAAGAGATTTGGTGTCATCGCCGTCTATCAAAATCTGAGCGGCTTTTTCGGGATTTTCAATCGCATATTCATAGCCCTTTTTGGTTGCCGCAAGGAAAGCCTTTGCCGCGTCGGGATTTGATTTAAGAAAATCGTTGTTTGCGATAAGAATAGGAGTGTAATAATCGAAGGTGCTGTTAAGATCTTTAAAGAAGAAGAAATCTGTGTCTATCTTATTAACCTCTGCATTTATGCCGCCCCAGCCATAGAAAACCCAAATGGCATGATCGGGATTTTGCTTAACATCCTGTGCCTCATCCGTTACAGCGTTTGGAATTCTTGTTACCTTGCTCCAATCGCCGCCGTCTTTTTCAACAACATTTTGCATCATTGCAAGCTCAATCGGCGAATCCCAGGTGAGATATGTTTTGCCCTCAAGGCCCTTGGGGGTGTCCATGCCCTGACCCTTTGATGAGATAATGCCCGAAGTATTGTGCTGAATAAGCGCCGCAACGGCAGTTACCTGCATCGGGGTATCTGATGTAAAGCCTGCTGCCAAAGTGTCCTGCGCGTCGATGGCAAACTGAGCCTGGCCTGCGGAGCAAGCCTCCGTTGCGCCGTTTTCGGGAGGCTGAACGATTGAAACATCAAGACCTGCCTCATCGTAATAACCGTTTGCAAGAGCCACATACATACCTGTGTGGTTTGTGTTCGGAGTCCAATCAAGGCAAACCGTTATTTTTGTTTTTTCTTTATTATCATCGCCGGAATTGTTTCCTTTTTTGCTGCAAGCGGCAAAGCTGAAAACCAAAACGGCTGCCAAAAGAACTGCCAAAGCCTTTTTAAGATTCTTTTTCATTATATATTACCTTTCCTGTGAACATAAATGTTTACTTATTTTTGGCATGCTTCCACGGGGTTGCCGCTCTTTCAAGCAGATTAACAAGCCCCATAAGCAACAGGCTGATTACAGAAATAAAAACTATAACGGCAAACATTTTATCAAACGCATATGCTTTTTTTACCCTCGTCATATAAACGCCGAGGCCCTCAAAACCGCCGAGCCATTCGGAAATTACCGCGCCCACAACGGCATATGAAGCCGAAACCTTGAGTCCGGAAAAAAACGAAGGCATTGCATTCGGCAGCTTAACATATTTAAAAATCTGATATCTGTTTGCGCCCATTGCCCGCATAAGATTTATCGCATCGCCGTCTGCCCCTTCAAAGCCGCCGAGCAAGCCCACGGCTATCGGGAAAAATGTGGTGATAACAACAAGCGTTATCTTAGGAGCCATTCCAAAGCCCATCCACAGCACCAAAAGCGGCGCAACGGCAATGGTTGGAATTGTTTGCGTGATAACAAGGATGGGATAAATCGCTTTATAAAGAAAAGCAAATCTATCCATCAGCGTGGCAACAATAAACGCAAGCGCCACACCTATCAAAAGGCCGTAGCAAGCCTCCTGCAAGGTAACAGCCGCCTGCTTCATCATAACCGAAAAATTATCAACAAACGCTTTAACCACATCGTAGGGCGACGGCAGCATGTATGCCGGCACCACTTCCCTGTCCGAGCAGATATACCAAATTAAAATTATAACCGCAACCGCGATAAGCGGCGCCGTTTTATTGGTGATGCTTTGTAACTTTTTTGTCAATGGTAAGTACCTCGCCCTCGGGGTTGTAAACCACCTTAATGTATGCGCTTACGCTTTCACAGCCTGCTTTGATGGCAACCTTTTGGCAATTTGCCACAATCTCCATAAGCTGATCATAGCTTTCGCCCTCAATGGTTGTTTCAAACGGGCCGACATAGCAGTTTAACCCCGTGCTTTTGATATAGGCAATAACCTCATCAACGATGCGGATAAGCTCGTCCTCATCCTGCACTGACGGCAAAACCTGAATAGCCACACTTGCTTTCATAATAATTACTTCCTTTCATAATATTTCTTAGTAAGCCAAAAGAAAAACCCCGCACGCAGCGGGGTATAGAACACAATGTTATGTCTCCGCTGTCCATACTAATGCACAGGTCGAAGGGTATAATCTCAGCCGTTCGGCACCCCTGACTTATTAAGTTATACCTATTATATACAACGGCAAATATTTTGTCAACGCCAAACGGCAAAATGCTTTTATTGCCGCAGCAATAAAAACAAGAGGCAAAACCGGTTCCATAAAGCGGCACGAAAATCCGCCGCATTTATAAAATCAAAAGCAGATAGAAAAACTGTTCGTAAATATTATACTTTTTGTACTGTCAATATGTAATATTTTGGTGCAAAAACAGGTTGAGAAACTGCGCAGCGGCGGCAAATTTCGCTATATTACACAGCAAAAATCGGCCAACACAAAAATCTACATATCGTTTATTTTTTCGCGATTTAAATTTTTTAACACAAGATATTGTATTTTTTCCGATTTTGGTATTGACAGTAACACGGGATTTTGATATTATGTAAAGGCAGTAGTTAAACAATGTAATATTTTTGTAACATTTATTCGGCTTTTGTTACCGAATCAAGGGGTGAAAAAGAAATGAAAATTATCAAAAGAAACGGCTCCGAGGCGGAATTTGACATTGCCAAAATCGTGGCGGCCGTTACAAAGGCAAATGCCGCCTGCGAAAAAGAAGAGCTGACGGCTTCGCAAATCAGCGATATTGCCGAATATGTTGAATTCAAAATCCAAAAAGCGGCGCGTGCCCTTTCGGTTGAGGAAATTCAGGATATTGTTGAAAACCAAATTATGGCTCAGGGTGCATTTGAGGTTGCCAAAAGATATGTTAAATATCGCTACAACCGCTCACTTATCCGTAAATCCAACACAACCGATGAGCAGATACTTACGCTTATTGAATGCAATAACGAAGAAGTTAAGCAGGAAAATTCAAACAAAAACCCAACCGTAAACAGCGTTCAGCGCGACTACATGGCCGGCGAAGTTTCAAAGGACCTCACAAGAAGAATCCTTTTGCCGCAGGACATTGTTGAGGCGCACGAAAAAGGCATAATCCACTTCCACGATGCGGATTATTTTGCACAGCATATGCATAACTGCGACCTTATCAATCTTGAGGACATGCTGCAAAACGGCACCGTTATCAGCGGCACGATGATTGAAAAGCCTCATTCGTTTTCCACGGCATGCAACATTGCAACGCAAATCATCGCTCAAATTGCCTCCAGCCAATACGGCGGCCAAAGTATCAGCCTTTCGCACCTTGCGCCTTTTGTTGATTTAAGCAGAAAGAAATTCAGAAAGGATGTTAAGGCAGAACTTGAAGCGGCAGGCATTGAGCCTACGGACGAGCAAATCAACAAAATCACCGAGGTTCGCGTTAAGGACGAAATCAACCGCGGCGTTCAGATGATACAGTATCAGGTTATCACGCTGATGACGACTAACGGTCAGGCGCCTTTTGTTACCGTTTTTATGTATCTTGACGAAGTGCCGGAGGGCCAAACGAGAGACGATCTTAAGCTTATTATTGAAGAGGTTTTGCGTCAAAGAATTCAGGGCGTTAAAAACGAAAGCGGCGTTTGGATAACTCCCGCATTTCCCAAGCTTATCTATGTGCTTGACGAAGATAATATAACCGAAGGTTCAAAATATTGGGATGTTACCTGCCTTGCGGCAAAATGCACGGCAAAGCGCATGGTGCCCGACTACATCTCCGCAAAGAAGATGAAAGAGCTTAAAATCGATAAAAACGGTAATCCCGCAGTTTACACCTGCATGGGCTGCCGCTCCTTCCTTACTCCTTATGTTGATCCGAAAACGGGCAAGGGCAAATATTACGGCAGATTCAATCAGGGCGTTGTTACTCTTAACCTGGTTGACATTGCTTGCTCCTCCGGTGGGGATATGACCAAATTCTGGAAAATATTTGATGAAAGGCTTGATCTTTGCTATCGCGCATTGATGTGCCGCCACAACAGATTGCTTGGCACGCCGAGCGACGTTGCGCCCATTCTTTGGCAATACGGCGCTCTTGCAAGGCTTAAAAAAGGCGAAAAAATCGATAAGCTGCTTTTCGGCGGATATTCCACAATTTCGCTTGGTTATGCCGGCCTTTACGAATGTGTTAAATATATGACGGGCAAGAGCCACACCGACCCCGACGCAAAAGACTTTGCAATCGCCGTTATGCAAAAGCTTAACGACGCCTGCAACACTTGGAAAAAGCAGGAAAACATCGACTTTTCCGTTTACGGCACTCCGCTTGAATCCACAACCTACAAATTCGCTAAATGCCTGCAAAAGCGATTCGGAAAAATCCCCGGCGTTACAGATAAAAACTATATCACAAACAGCTATCATGTGCATGTTTCCGAAAAGATTGACGCTTTCAAAAAGCTTGAATTTGAAGCGGAATTTCAAAAGCTTTCTCCCGGCGGTGCCATCAGCTATGTTGAAGTACCGAACATGCAGGATAACATTCCCGCTGTTTTATCCGTTATGCAATATATTTACAATCATATCATGTATGCCGAGCTCAACACAAAGAGCGATTATTGCCAGGTTTGCGGATATGACGGCGAAATCAAAATCGTTGAAGAAGAGGGCAAGCTCGTTTGGCGCTGCCCTAACTGCGGCAACGAAGATCAAAATAAGCTTAATGTTGCCCGCCGTACCTGCGGCTATATAGGAACACAGTTTTGGAATCAGGGCAGAACGCAGGAGATTAAGGACAGAGTTTTACATTTATAATTTAAGCTTGAAAAAGCAGGAACCGACGGCTCCTGCTTTTTCCGCACCAAAAGGCTTTATACAAAAACACAAGTGTGATTAAAGAGGAGATAGCAATGAAAAATTCAATCAAAATGCTTTCGCTTGTTTTGGCGCTTTTGCTTTTGCTTTGCGGCTGCAGTTATAACGGCAATGCAAACAATTACGATTCAAATACCGATAATGATACCTCAAATGATTTTTACGACTCGGAAGAGCAAGATGACGCACAGATAAGCGAAACTGCAACCGATGTTCAATCCGAGCTTGCGACTATTAAGCGCGCCGGCTATTACGGTGCCAAAGGTGCCGAGGGATCAACGGTAACCTTTGGCTCTTATGAGCAGGATGGCAACAAGCTTAACGGCTCCGAGCCTATCGAATGGTATGTGATAAGTAAGGATGGCAACACAGCATATTTATACAGCGTTTATTGCTTGGATTGCAAACCGTATAACAACTCCTCATCCTCTTATTCCGTAAATTGGAGCAATTGCTCGCTGAGGGATTGGCTGAATGATGACTTTTATAACAAAGCATTCAGCGATGAGGAAAAGCAATATTTATGCCTGACTGCCGTGACAGGCAACAAAACAAATGATATTGACAAATCAACTTCCGCTTATGTGCAATTGCCTAATTCCGTTAATATAAGCCTTCTTTTAGGCGAGGGAGAAGATTGCGTCGGCGAATTTACGAATTATGCAGAGCGCAAGATGGGATTTTCGGATAACAAGGGATATTGGACCGCCGACACAGCCGAAGAACCCGGTGATGGATATGGCACAATAATCGATTCAAACGGCAAAATTTTAGGCAGTTCTTATTACTGGTTGGCAAGGGAAGCTACTGACGGAATTTCAATGTCGGAAAGCCAAGGGGTAAGACCTATGATTGCGGTTAAGTATTAAACGCATTGATATTTTATTCAGCGATGCTCATTACAGAGTGCCGTTAAAAGCGTGAAAGGGGTTTTAGTATGAATATTGCCGAGATTAAAACAAACGATATTGCAAACGGCGAGGGTGTTCGCACCTCGGTTTTCGTTTCCGGCTGCCGCCATCACTGCCCCGATTGCTTTAACGAAATCGCATGGGATTTTGAATACGGCAAACCGTGGAATACGGAAACCGAAGAATTTATCTTATCCTCCTGCGCGCCGCCGTGGATAGCGGGCTTATCTTTGCTTGGCGGAGAGCCGTTTGAGCCCGAAAATCAAGAGGGCTTGCTTTTGCTGATGCGCGATTTTAAAGAGCGCTTTCCGCAAAAAAACATTTGGTGCTACACGGGATTTACACTTGAACAGCTCACCGGCAAAATTCAAAGCCGCGCCACCGGCGAAACAGCGCGCGAAATGCTGAAATGCATTGACATTTTGGTGGACGGCAAATTTGAAAAAGAGCTTAAAAACATAACGCTCAAATTCCGCGGTTCGGAAAACCAGCGCGTTATAGATATGAAAAAGACGCTTGAAAGCGGCAAAATAACGCTTTATCTCGAATAACAATTACACAAAAAAGCGGCAAGCTGTTTATTTGAACTGCCCCGGATTGTGCAGACAGTATGAAAGAGCAGACTTGAAGCAGAAAATTAAATTTTAGGCAATAAGCTGATTTCGCATTTCAGGCGGAGTCAGTTTTGTTTTAGTTTGAATACGGCAATTGTTGCAGAAATTGATAACTTCTTGCCATTAAAAATCCCTCCTGATGTATAACATCGGGAGGGTTGATTTTTTCTATCATGCATTTCTTACATACTTATTCGCTTTTATTTTTCACATAATATCGATTTGCATTTCGATTTTATCGGGCATAAAAACAGCCTTAACGCCGTTGCAATCGGCGGTGGTGTAAATTTCTGCACCAGTATATTTTTTCAGCCTATGCATAACGGAGGCATGAACGGCGCGTTTTTCGTTGCAAATAACATCGATTTGCGGACTGAGATTTTTCAGCCAAGCGGCCGTGGAGGATCTGGCATAGCCATGGTGCGCCACTTTAAGCAAATCCACCCTACCGATTTTTGCGGAAATTTTCTTTTCCGCGCCGAAGCGATAATTCAAATCACCCGCAAGCACCGCCCTTTTGCCGTGCACTTCAAGCAGCACAACAACCGAGCTTGTGTTTTCACCGCTTTTGCGGGCATTTTCCGCCCTGCTGCCGTTAAAAAAGGTTATTTTAAAATTTCCGAGGGTTGTTTTTTCACCCTCAAAGTTTTCGATAATCGGCACGCTTTTTGCCTCAAGTGCCGCCTTCATCTGCCCGTAAACCACATCGTTATCCCAGCGTTTGCGTTCATATAAATTGGTGCAATCATCGCTGTACGGCTTTAAATAAGCCTTTTTAACCGTTATCGCGGGATTGGCAATAACCGTGTCAAACCCGCCTATATGATCGGAATGAGCGTGCGTGCCCACCACAAAATCAAGCGTTACAGAGCCGTTTTCATCAGCGCAGTTTTTAAGCAGATAATCGCAAACCTCTTTTTCATATCCCTTGCCTTTAAGCCACGGCATATCGGCGGGATATTCCGTATCCTCTGCCGCATCAACCATGGCAAACCTACCGCAGCTTTCCAATATAATACAATCGGAATGGCCTGTATTTAAAAAATGAACAGCATCCATGTTACTTACTTCCGTAAAATTTATTTTCCGCCCACAGCATAATATTTTCGTCATTGCTGCAAGCAATACCCTTGCTTATTTTTTTGAGCTCGGGGCAGGCGTTTGAAACCGCATAGCTGTTTTCAATCGCCTCAAACATTGTGATATCGTTTTTACTGTCCCCAAACGCAACAATATCATTTAAATCATATCCCGCAATTTCGCACAGCTTTTTAATCCCCGTGCCCTTGTTTACGCCGGGTTGGATGATTTCCAAATTGCTCCAGTGGGAAGCGGCGATGTCCACCGGCAAGGCCTGCAGCGCGGCGCGAACGCGCGCCAGCTTGTCCACATCCTGCGAAACGGCATACAAACGATACGCGTGCGGCACGCCTTCCGCGTCCGTGCGCTGCGGTTGTTCCCAAACAAACGTATAGCGTATGCCATCTTCCTCGAGAATCTTTTCCACTTTGGCCGGATCAGAATGCGCGCCAAACTCTTCATACATAGCCTCGCGCGTGACCACGTCCAAGCGCATCTTTTCCGCGCGCAAAATCGCCAGAACCGCGCGCGTCACTTCCGCTGGCAGGCACGAATCGAAGAGCAGCGGCCCCATGCACGAAGCGTCTCCCCGCGTGCCGTTTTCTGTCAGCATGGGGCTTTTCAACCCCAATTGCTTATAATAGGTGCGAATGTTGAAAAAGCTGCGCCCACTGGCCAGAATCACCTGAATGCCGCGTTCCTCGCAGGCCACGAGAGCGCGCGCCGCGCGCGGCGATATCGTGCCATCTGGCAAAAGCAAGGGTGCCGTCCATATCCATGGCCACCATGCGAATTTTCATCGTATCCCTCATTCCCCGAAAAACTTTCCCTTTGGCGCGGAATACGCTTCCACGCCGCCGCATTTTAGCCGGGCGCACCACAGTTGCGGCACAAAAATGCCCAGCGTCCGGTTGGCCGCGCGGTCGCCATATTTGTCGTCCCCCAGCAAAGGATGGCCCGCGTCCGCCAGATGCGCGCGAATTTGGTGCGTACGCCCCGTCAGCAATTCCACGCTGAGCTGCGTAAGCCACACTCCCTGTTCCTGTGATTGACCCAGCGCGCGATACCTCGTCAATACGCGCCGCGCCCCGGGAACCGGCGCATGGCGAATGGCGACCTGCGCGCGTTGGGCGTCTTTTTCCAGATACCCATCCAGCAACCGCTCGCCTTCCACGCGCCCCACTGCCACCGCGCGGTATTCCTTTTGCACGCCGCCGCTGGCAAACGCCTCCAGCAGCGCGTTTAGCCCCGTAGGCGTTTTCCCCGCCAGGAGCACGCCTCCCGTGCCCGCGTCCAGCCGGTGGGCAATGTGCGCGCCAGGCCGCAACCGTTCCAACCTGCGCGCTACAGTGTCCTCGCCGACCCCATCCGCGTCCACATCCACGGGCAAGCCGCTGGGCTTTTCCAAGGCCAGGATATCGCCATCCTCATACAAAATGGATAGCGGCTGCGCAAAGAGGCTTTCCTCCGGCAAATACACGCGCACAACGTCGCCACCCCGCACGCACTGCGCGTCTTTGCGCCCATTCACGCGCACATCGCGCTTTTTCAGCGCGTCGCGCAGCGCCCAGCCAGCTAGCATGGGATATGCCCGCGCCAAATACGCCCGAATTGGCATTTCCCGCACGCCTTTGGGCACGCAATGTTCCACCATGCGCATCCCCCTTTTTCCGAATACTACCACATTTTCGAACCAAGCACAAGGCAAATTTGATGATTTCCGGGAAAAATTGATCACAAAGCGAAGGAGCTGCCTCAACCGGCTCCATATGAGCCAAGAGAGTCAGCCCCTTTTCGTTCACTGGCCGCAACCCGCGGCGAAAAAATCATTGCGCCGGCTTTTCTCCCTCTGACGCCTCAACACTTGCCTCGCTTTTGGCGCTGCCTGCCTCCGCGTCCCCATTCCTGCCCGCCTCGGGCCAATGGATCATTCCCTCGTGCGTTTCCAACGCCGTCCCACACTGCACGCAAAAACGGTTTTCCCGGCTCTGCACCGCGCCGCAGCGCGGGCACCGCCGCTCGGCGCGCAACGCGTCCAGTTCGCACAAAAGCGATTCCATCCGCGCCTTCATGCCATCGATCCGGTTGACCAGTTCCGCCGCGCGTAAGGTGTCCTTCGCGTAATGCGCTTCGCCCAGCGCGCGAAACGCCTGCGCCATTTCATTCCTGGCCTCGCCCAGCTCGGCATTGCGCCGGGCGGCTTCCGCCAAAGCGCGGGCGCGCGCGCCTACGCCTTTCAACTTATCCATGCAACGCCCCCTCTCTTTGCCAATGTATTCCAGCGAGAAGGCGTTTCATGCATGGACGGGCCGCGCGCTCCTTACCACTCGGTTACACAGCCGTCCGCGTCGCGCCAAATGGGATTGTGCCAATCGTGCCCTTTCATCGCCATTTCGCGCACATAATCTTCGTCCACTTCCACACCGAGGCCCGGCTCGCGCAGGAGATGCACATATCCATTCTCGTAGTGGAAAACCTCTGGATTCTTGATATACTTGAGCAAATCATACCCCACATTGTAATGGATGTTCAAGCTTTGTTCCTGGATAATCGCGTTGGGCGAACAAAAATCCACCTGCAAGCACGAGGCCAGCGCAATCGGCCCCAACGGGCAGTGCGGCGCCACCGCCACATCAAACGCTTCCGCCATGGCGGCGATTTTGCGGGTTTCCCAAATGCCGCCCGTATGGCTCACATCCGGCTGCAAAATGTCCACGCCGCCGCGCATCAGCATGTTTTTAAAGCCCCAGCGCGTATAATTGCGCTCGCCTGTAGCAATGGGAATGTGGCAAGTGCGCGCCAATTCCGCGAACACTTCTTCGTTTTCACACAGCACCGGCTCTTCCACAAACATCAGGCGGAAGGGTTCCAGCTCATGTATCAACTGTTTCGCCATGGTTTTGTGCACGCGCCCATGGAAGTCCACGGCCACGCGCAACTGGTTGCCCACCGCTTCGCGCACAGCCGCCACGCGTTCCACTGCCGCGTCCAGCTTATCGTAGGAATCGATCCACTTCAATTCGTCGGTGCCGTTCATCTTCACCGAATGATAGCCCTGCGCCAGGGCCTCCCGCGCCTGCGCGCCCACGTCGCGCGGATGGTCGCCGCCAATCCAGCGATACACTTCCACGCGGTCGCGAACCTTGCCGCCCAAAAACGCGTACACGGGCAAATTGTGATATTTGCCCTTGATGTCCCACAGCGCCTGCTCGATGCCCGAAATCGCGCTGGTCAAAACCGGGCCGCCGCGGTAAAAACTGCCGCGGTAAAGCATTTGAAACACGTCTTCGATTTCGCCCGCATCGTGCCCAATGAGCGCGTTGCCCATTTCCTGCACGCACGTAGCCACCGTCGCCGCCTTGCCTTCCACCACCGGTTCGCCCCAGCCCACAATGCCGGACTGCGTGGTAATCTTCACGAACAGCCAGCGCGGCGGCACCAGGAATCCCTCTACACTGCGAATTTTCATGCGCAAGCCCTCCTTTTGCTATATCATTGCCTTGGTCACTGCTCCTCCGCGCCAATGGCAATGTTTACGCCATTTACTGCCACGCCTTCATCGGCGCGAATCAAGAGATATTTCACGCCGTCAATCACGCGGGTTTCCACCAAATCGCTCCGTTCAGGATTTACATGAACCACCACGTCCGGCGTGCGCACCTCAAAGCGCTTGGCGTCCACCAAATTCTGCGCGCTCAGCCCCACGCCGAGCCCAAATTCCTCGTTGTACTTTTCCTCAAACGCTTTTACACTTTCCTCGGAAATGCCGCAAGCTTCCAGCACGTTTTTCACTTCCGCGCGCGAAATTTCCGGCGGCTCCGCTTCTTTGTCCGAAGCGGTTTCTTCAATGCGGTTCACGATTTCTTCGCGCACGGCCTGCGCCACTTCCAGGCTCAATTCGTCGCCCAGCGCGTCCTCCAAAACGGACTGAAACGTTTCCCTTTGTTCCATGGCGGGCATGGGCGCGCCCACCTCGCCCATCACCGCGCTGATCCATTCGTCGTGGCGGTTGGCCGCGTCGCGCGTGAAATACAGCGCGCCAGAAATGTTGGGCGCGCGGTCGTCAAACCGGGGGAACAAAAAGCCCAGCTCCGGCGAGGAAACGACCCAATCCATATCGCGGCTATGGAACGCATTGTCCTGGTCAAAATAGCTCAAAGCCGGCTTGGCCAGCTTCACCGGGCAAATGGCGCACAAAATATAGGAAAACACCTCGTCGCCCGCGTCCTCGTCCATCTCCTCGCCGCGGTCGCGCACCCGCATGGGTACGTCATATGTATCGTGCAAAAGCAAGATCAGATAATTGCCTTCCATTTCCAGCGAATCGATCACTGCCTGGTAGAACGCTTCCACCGTTTCCTCTTCGCGCAACGCGCCATTGCGCAGCGCCATGAGCAACGCATGTTGCGCGCCTTCCATCACCTGATCCGCGGAAAAATCCAATTCCAACAAGTTCCTGGTTGGCACGCCAGAAAGCGTGCGCTTGAATAGAGAAAGATATTTTTCCGTTTCTTCCATGGGCAAAGTCAGCAGCGAATGGGTAAAAACGGACACAATCTCGCGTTTTTCGTTCACATAGCACCCGCGTACGCAGGAAATGGCATTTTGCTCCGGATTCAGCCGGCGGCGAATTTCCGCAATTTCTTTTCGATTCATGATTTTCTCCTCATTTGCTTCTATGGCGCCGCCAATGGACGCCCACGATACGATTATAGCACAAGTCGCTCATTTTTTCCAGCAAACAGTTTGAAACGATCGCGTCAAGCTGGCTTTGCCGTATTCAAGACCGCTTTCGAAATTGGTGCCTTCTTCCTTGCCCCTATTATACTCGATTGTACGCACAAAAACAATACGCAAACCAGAATGCATAGAATACAAAAAAGCGCCGCCATCCTGATGCTATTTGCATCAAAATGGCGGCGTTTGCTTGGTGGAGCCGAGGGGAGTCGAACCCCTGTCCGAAAACCTGGCGAAACGAGCATCTCCGAGCGCAGTTTGTGTTTTAACGTTCCCTCTGCGCCACGCCCACAAACAGGCTTAGCGCTTTAGTAGCTTCATAAAATCCCATCCGCCGCAAAGCTTAAGCGAACTGGTTCCCTGCTTTTGATGACGCCGGCTGGCCGCGCCGCAGGAGGCTCGGGGCCGACGAGGCGGCATTAAGCAGCCGCCAGAACGAGATTGTCTTCGTTCGCAGTTATTGTTTTTCCCGATTTTATGGCGGTTCGGGGCCGCCGCTCGCTTCTCATCCCTCCACGATCCCCGTCGAAACCATTACGGCCCCATATCAGGGAGTGGCGAATACCCCTAGTATTAGCGCATGCGCTCGCGCATATGCCGTTCCATTTCACGCTGGGCGCTTTGCTTGGCTATGGTTTCGCGCTTATCATAGAGCTTTTTCCCTTTGCACAATGCCAATTCCACTTTGATCCGGCCATCCTTAAAGTACACGCTCAAAGGGATCAGCGCAAGGCCTTTGAGCATTACCGCCTGCTGCAGTTTGCGAATTTCCGCTTTGTGCAAAAGCAACTTCTTAGGGCGCAGAGGATCGGTATTGAAGATGTTTCCCTTTTCGTAAGGGCTAATGTGCATGCCATACACAAACATCTCGCCATCCTTCACCTGCGCGTAGCAATCCTTCAAGTTGCACTTGCCCAGGCGAATGGACTTGACCTCCGTCCCTTTCAGCTCAATGCCAGCTTCCCATGATTCTTCGATAAAATAGTCATGCCGCGCTTTGCGGTTTTGCACCATGACTTTGACGCCCTTTTGCGGCATGCTATTCCACCTCCCTCATGGATTTATTATTATAGCACGATTTTGCGAGGAAGTCAATCCTTTGATTCGGCCCAAATTCTGTAAACGGCAGAGAACCCGTTAAAATAGACTGTAAAGCGCATTCTGGCCGAAAAGCCACCAGTGCGGGCAGCGAAAATGGCTGTCCGCAC
>OJPS01001343.1_pt1 | contig 16581 bp, 10 predicted proteins | sample 1598551 | NCBI WGS metagenome assembly OJPS01 (sample SAMN03922488, study PRJEB24848) | human gut metagenome | isolation source: stool sample | host: Homo sapiens | place: Germany | collected 2011-05 | reverse complement strand
ATTGCCGAGTATGCCAAGCATGACCGAGCCGAGTTTGTCCGTGTGGTGCAGGAAGCGCAGTCCAGCCAGCAGACGGCAGAGGTCAGGAAACAGCGGACACGCCTTGCCACAGCAAAGCAGAGAGTTTCCGAGCTGGAAGTCCTGCTCTGCAAAATCTATGAGGACAACATTTTAGGCAAGCTGTCCGACAGCAGATACGCCACTCTGGACGCTCAATACGAAAAGGAACAGTCCGAGCTTACCGCTGAAATCTCTGTTCTGGAAAAGGCTGTCAAGAGCTATGAGAAGCACGAAAAGGACGCTGACCGTTTTATCGCTCTGATTGACAAGTATGAGAACTTCGACAAACTGACCATTGCTATACAATGGACAAAAACAAGAGCGTTGCAGATTTTATGAATAGCTTCCTTAATACACCTGAACCGAAAATTGATAATGAGTATTATGAAATCGAAGAACAGTATTTTCGGCAATTCGGTCATGGTGTCCCAAGGGAAATGTTGCCTGATAGCATTTCAACGGAACAAATTAAACAAGCCATGAAAAAATGCATTCTTTCCAAAAAGGATAATCTCTTTGAACTATTAGGCATCATTATCAACGATAATTATTTATATTAAGAAAAGGAACGACGACATGGATGAAGACAACATTATAACTTTGAATGATGAGAATGGGAACGAAGTTGAATTTGAATTTCTTGACTTAATACCGTATCGCCAGAACGAATATGTTGTCCTGCTTCCTATTGGAGATTCGGATGGGCAAGTTGTTATTTTGCAGCTGAAAGAAATTGACGATGAAACAGAAGAATATGTTGGTGTTGAAAACGAATTTGTGTTAGAGACTGTCTTTGCTCTGTTCAAAGAGCGAAACAAAGATTTCTTTACATTTGAGTAATTAAACAATGCAAGCTCAAACCAACAACACGATAAAAGGGGGGTGCATTATGGATATTTGGCATCGTGTAGGCAGAATTGTTCGCTTCTCAAACTTAGGAACTCTTCTGTTCTTTACTCTTAATATTCTGCTGATTGTTGCTGTGTTCGGTTCGTCAGGAAGCATTGTTGAACTGATTTGTATTTACTTTTTCACAGTAGCTATCAGCTTATCCCCATTAGGCGAAATGTGCCTGGCTGCCTTCGCAGGAGCAAGCGATATAAAAAGAGTAGATATAAAACTTCGAGTTGTCCCGCTGGTTCAATATGTTTTAGATAAAGCAAAAGAGAACACATCATACTGTCCTAAAAAAGTGAAAGTGAAGATTATCCATGATCCTGCTCCAAATGCATTTGCTCTAGGTAGGCAAACACTATGCATAACTGACGGATTGCTTTTACTCTCCGATGATATGATACTTGGAATTCTCGCCCATGAGATCGGACATCTCTCATACGGACATACTGTTATCCAATTATTGATTGGCGGGGGCAATATATTTATATCCGGGTGCCTCCTGTTAATCAAAATATCCTACTGGATTTTTTCTGCAATCATGGGGCTGTTCGCAATATGCTCTCGTAGTGGTGTAATGGGTATAATTACCGCAGTTTTCGCAGGAATATCAACAGCACTTTCTTGGTTATGGGTAAAGTTCTGTATGCTTTTTCTGATGTGGTCTATGAGACAAAATGAGTATCTGGCTGATGAATTTGCTTATAAAATTGGTTTTGGTCTTGAATTAGCGACGGTATTAGACCAACATATCTCAGATGTTCCGCATGATGGTTTTCTCAGTGCAATATACTCAACTCATCCATGCAACGATGATAGGGTTGCAGCATTGCAAAATTTAGGTGTACCCTATTCTCGATACTAAATTCATAATCTCACAAATTGGCAAGCAGTGTAAACCTGTACAGGTTCACTCATTTTCTCGATTTTCCCTTCGGTGCAATCTTCGCAAATTTGCTTGTTGGGGAAGCATCCCCAATCCCCTTTGAACATCATCTGCCGATGATGGCTACACGATTTTCAATCGTTTCTCAAAGAACAGTAGAATAAAAATTTGCCCATGGTTGAAAGCACCGAAATCGAAAAGCAAAAAAGCAGCCACGATCCGCACCCTTTGGGGAGTGCAGACCGTGGCTTTTTGCTTTAACGGAAGTTCTTCTTTTCCTCTTTCTCTTTCTCTTTTTCCTGCTCTTTCTGCCTGTCGATATTCAAAATCGTTTCAACCGTCCGTTTGGCAATCAGCAGTTCTTCTTTCTCTTTTCTGATCTGACGGTACTCAGCGTAGTCCTGCTTTTTCTGGACTGCCAGCTGATGAAACTCCTCATACAATGATTGCATGGACGGGAGCTTTGTAATCTGCAATTCATCAAAGGCTTGCTTCGCCGCTTTATGAATTGTGATTTCCTGACGGTGTTCTTCAAAGAATTTTTTGCTATATCCAGACTTGCGGTACTCGATATAAATTTGCCTTGTGTTGCGATAATTTTTGATGTGCTGCTGCAACGCCTGAACCTCAACCATACGTTTCTCTGCGACCTTGATAGAATCAGAAAGCGCATCGAACCGGGCAGACAGATTTTCAATATGAGCAGTCAGATCGTCGTAGTTGCCCAAGCCTTTTTCTTTCAGTAGGATTACCGTTCGGGCAGCTTCTTTTCGGTTGAACTTCTTCGCCCACTTTTCATAACCGACCGTCTTGCCCTCGGCCATCTTTGCCTGAATATCAATCAGCATCTGGAACTGCTTCGGGGCAGGAGCCTTGGCAGAGCCGCCTTTTGATTTGTGCAGGTTCTTGCCGGAGATAACCGCTTGAATTTCCTCTTTGCTATATCCTTCGCCCAGGGAACGCAGCCGAATGAAACGCTTCTGATTCTCGCCCTTGAACGCAGGCTGCTTTCCATCCTTGAACTCAAATCCCATGTCAGCCAGAGCCTGAACAAAGCCATCAAAGCTCTTTGGTTTCTGCTTCAGCACCGCATCAATCGCATCACATAATTCGTCACGCTGGGTACGCTTCTTGGGATAAACAGTTCTTTTCTGGCGCTCCCGATACGGCTTCGGTGTAATAATGGACAGCCCGTGTTCCAGGCAAACCATATCACTGAGTCTTTGCACCGCCAGACCGGAAAGAAAGAAGTTTTTGAATTTCCGTGTGGCATCCAGCGAGGTCGAATTATAAATGATATGATTGTGAATGTGGGATTTGTCGATGTGGGTCGCAACGATGAAAGCGTGTTTTCCCTTTGTCCATCGCATCGCTGTTTCATAGCCGACTTGGTTCGCTTCTTCCGGGGTGATTTCTCCCGGCTTAAAGGACTGGCGTATCTGGTATGCGATGATATTGTTCTTCTGCTGTCTGCCGGTAATATGCTGATACTGCCGTTTGGAAAGCAGAAATTCCTCATCTGCTGTCTTTGGATCACACTCATAGGAACTGATAAATTCGCCATCATTGGTTTTTGCGGCATTTTGTGAGTAGTCGGTTCTGTCTGCCAAACATTGAGCGACCGTCTTTCCCTTATTCACATGGAGTGCAATCAATCTTGTCGCTGCCATTCCCATCACTTCCTTCCCAAAAAGAAAAAGCCACCGGTCGGTGACTTTTCTCTGATATTATCTTATGACCTGATAAATGCTCCCAGACTTTCTCGACTTTCATAACAGCCCAGACGAGCAAGAACACCGCTGCTATTGTCGCAATTCCAAGAACCACAAGAATAAGCAGGGACTGCCACAAAGCCTTTACAATGCAGTAAATCGCAGATCCGCCAATGACCAAGAGCAATAAACCAATTACATAGGACACAACATTTGTAAGCAGATTTCCAAGAATGCAAATCACTTTTACAACGAACAGCACCGGCAGTGCCAATATCTTCAATACCAGCTTCATAGGCTCAACCCCTTTCTTTTAATTATATTGTACAAGGGTATCTGCCATAACGCAATGATGTCAACCCTTATGTAAAAGCCGCAGCCGAAACTGCGACTTCCCAACAAGTTGTCGGATTACTGGATTGAGGACAGGCGAACAAGAACTTCTCTCATGTCCGTCCAGATCTCCTCCAGCCGTTTTTGCAAATCCTCAATGTCAGCACGATAGATGCTGCCTGTTTCGTTCGCTCGCTTTGCGTACTGGTTCAGGTTGTTGGAGCAGATTCGCAGGAGCGAAACCAGGGCTTTCACATCCTGCAAATCCAGTCTGATACAGTAACCATCCAGAGCCATTTTCCGCAGATAGGCTCCCATGCTGCGGATGCCAAGCTCGTCCATCTTCTCATGGATTCGCTCGACCTCCGCCTTGGATGCAAGGAAATGAACATCCTGATCTCGCTTTGCCATTACAACACCTCCTCACGGGTTTCAGAGTATTTTGCAGGCGGGATATGCTCCGCTTTGGATTTCAGATCAGCCAACACAGAAGGACGCTCTGACTCGCTTCTTTCGTCACGATTTTCCACAGAGTCCTCCATATTCAGGGCTGCATCCAGTTCTGCCAGTCGCTGACTTTTGGCTGTCAGCTCTGCTTCCTGCGGGAACGGTTTTCCAACCTCCGCCTTGGCTGCTTCCTGCTGATTGTAGAGATTATTCAACTGCTCATTGGCTCGTTCTAAGCGCTCAAGGATGCCTGCAAGGGCATTGTCCAGTCGGGTGATATTTCCTCGTGCGTCCGTTCCAAGGGCTACTCTGTGGCTCACAGCGCCCTTCAGGGTCACATCGAACTCGTTCCGGAAACTGTCAAACGAAAGCTCCATCTGAAAGCCACGGTAACTGCCAAGAGGAACCGGATCGGCACTTTTCGTGTCCTTACAAGCCGCAAGGAGGATTTCACCGGCATCTGCCTTTTCGGTGTAGGCTTTGCCCATGATTTCCATGCCGCAAAAGCCATCGGCAATCTGCGGGTGTGCTTCCACGGTTTTAATATCAGCTTCAAAGCCATGAATATAGCCTGTCTGCTTTTCAATCTCAGCCGGGAAGTATTTCAGAAGCTTATCTTCCATACGGTACTGCTGGCTCTGGTGGTCAGCTTTCAGCACCTTCAGCCTTGCCACATCAATGTCCAAGTCCATCTTTTCCTTGATAAGCGGATTGCCGGCACACAGCGCCTTGATCTCCGCATAGGACAGCGCCTGCTCATCCACATCGTCACAGGAGCGAACCGGTGATTTGGAGGTCATAATCTGAGAAATAAACTTCTGCTTGTTTTCCAAGGTCTGATACAGGTAGGCATCGAAGGTTCCCTCGGTCACATACTGATACACCTGAACCTCTTTGTTCCGGTTGCCCTGACGGATGATACGACCGTTTCTCTGGGTCATATCAGACGGACGCCAACCCACATCCAAGTGGTGAACTGCCACCAATTTGTCCTGGACGTTGGTTCCTGCACCCATCTTTTGCGTACTGCCAAGAAGCACTCGCACCTGCCCGGTACGAACCTTGGCAAAGAGGTCTTTTTTCTTTGCCTCGGTATCTGCATCATGGATAAAGGCAACTTCTTCCGCAGGCACACCGTTTGCAATCAGCTTGGTTTTGACATCATCATAGACATTGAAGGTTCCATCATTTTTCGGTGTGCTAAGGTCGCAGAACACCAACTGGGTCAATTTGTCAGCCTGACCGTCCTGCCAGATACGCAGGATATTTCCCACGCAGGCATTGAGCTTGCTGTCAGGGTCATCGGGTAACAGGGTGTTCATTAGCCGCTGATCCAGTCCCAATTTTCGTCCGTCGCTGGTAATCTTGAGCATATTATCGACGGACGGGTCTACAATACCGGCATGAACATCTGCTGCTCTCTCTGAAAGGGAAGCCACCATATCCTTCTGGTACTCAGAGGGCTGAACCACAACCGTTTCAAACTTTGCTTCGGGAACAGGGAGATGCAACTGGTCAGAGGTCTTGATGTCGGCAACCTCCTTGAACATATTCATCAGTTCAGGCAGGTTGAAGAACTTCGCAAATCGGGTTCTGGCACGATAGCCGGTTCCCTCCGGTGCAAGCTCAATCGCAGTTGTTGTTTCTCCGAAGGTCGATGCCCAGGAATCAAAATGGGTCAGGTTCTTTTGCTGGAGCGTACTGTACTGGAGATAGCGCATGACCGTATAAAGCTCGGTCATCGAGTTACTTACTGGAGTACCGGTTGCAAAGATCACACCACGCCCGCCGGTCAGCTCATCCATATAGCGGCACTTCATAAACATATCCGAAGATTTCTGGGCTTCGGAGGTGGACAGACCTGCCACATTTCGCATTTTTGTGTAGAGGAACAAATTCTTGAACGCATGGCTTTCGTCCACAAACAGCCGGTCTACACCCAACTGCTCAAAGGTAATGACATCATCTTTCTTGTCAGCGGCAAGGAGCTTGTCCAGTCTGGCTTCCAATGATTTTCGTGTTTTCTCCATCTGCTTGATCGTGAAGTTTTCGCCACGCTGCCATTTCAGCTCCGCAATCGCACCCTCGATCTCATCAATCTGCTCCCGCAGCTGCCGTTCCTGTCGTTCGGCAGAAAGCGGGATTTTTTCAAACTGGCTGTGACCGATGATGACTGCATCATAGTCACCCGTTGCGATACGAGCGCAGAACTTCTTACGGTTTGCTGTTTCAAAATCCTTCTTGGTGGCAACAAGGAGCTTGGCACTCGGATAGAGGTGCAGGAACTCGTTTGCCCACTGTAAGGTCAAGTGATTCGGCACAACGAACAGGGATTTCTGGCTCAATCCAAGCCGTTTACTCTCCATAGCCGATGCAGCCATCTCGAAGGTCTTGCCCGCACCAACTTCGTGTGCAAGCAGCGTATTTCCACCATATAGCACATGAGCGATAGCATTTCTCTGGTGTTCACGGAGGGTAATATCCGGGTTCATGCCGCCGAAACGGATATGAGAGCCATCATACTCACGAGGTCTGGTGGAGTTAAAAAGTTCGTTGTACTTGGTGGAAAGGGTTTCTCGTCTGTGCGGATCTCTCCAAATCCAATCTCGGAACGCATCCTTGATTGCCTGCTGTTTCTGCTGTGCCAGGGTAGTTTCTTTTTTATTGAGGACACGCTTCTGCTTACCATCTGCATCTTCAATCGTATCATAGATACGAATATCCTTCAGATTCAGCGTTTCCTCCAGAATCCGATATGCGTTGGCTCGCTCTGTACCGTAGGTGACATACGCCGCCACATCGTTGTAGTTGGGAGAACTCTTACCGTTGATGCGCCACTCTGCGGTCAGCTCGGAGAACTTGACCTCAATGGAACGGCGCAAGTAATACGGCGTTTCAAAGGTTTCCTCCATGAACTGCTGAATATAATCGGCATCAATCCATGTTGCACCCAAACGCACATCAATCTCGGACGCATCCAAGTCCTTCGGCTGTGCTTTCTGCAAGGCTTCCACATTGATGTGGAAGGAAGAATCCCTGTCTGCCGCCATCTGTGCGACACGCAGCTTGCTTCTTACATCACCGGAAAGGTAATCATCGGCAGTCTGCCATCCAACTTCCACAGCATCGGGAGCCATCGGGTCTTTGAAGATCACCCCTCGAAGCTCTGCCTGAATCGCATCGTATTCTCCAGGTGTTCCAAGCAGCTGTGCCATAAACGGCAAATCCACCTTGCCACGCTCACCGATAGAGATTGCCAGAGCTTCGGACGGCGTATCCACGCTCGTCACTCTGCGTTCCGGCTTGATGGTTCGCTTGGTGAACATATCCGCCTTGCTTTTCAGATTGCCGTCCTCATCCACATTTTCCAGAGAACACAGGAGATAGTAGGAGGAATCGTCAGCAAATGCCTGACCATTGGCTCGATTATTGATAAGCCCGTTCTTTGCGGCAAACGCATCGTAGGCATCATTCAGTTCTGCCTGTTTCTGAGTAATCATTTCATCCGGGTAATCCTCAAGCTGATATTCGATCAGCTCGTTGACGATACCACGAAGTTCCACCATGCCCATCACACGGTCTTTTGCTTTCTCATTCAGGTCTACACGGCGCATCAGGGAGTTTTCACGGAAGTACACATTGCCATCCACCACGGTATAAGAGAAATTCTTTACATCCGGGGTTGCAGGAATGGTTTCGATTTCCTTACCCTTGTCAGCTTCGGGAAGCTCCACAGCCTGATAGGTTCCTTGGATGTGGGAAACTGCTTCTTTCAGAAGTTCGGACAGTTCCATGCCCTCAATGGGACGCACTGTAATGTCCATGCCGTAGGCGGTACTTTCTTCCACCGTATCGCCCAGAACCATTTCAGGATGAGCGACAAAGTAGCTGTTCATGGTGTGTCCTTCTTCGGTGCGGTCAAGGTTTACCCATTCCGGTACAATGTCAATCGGATGGTCACGCTTTTGCAGGAACAGGATGTCTGACACGACTTCCGTGCCTGCGTTTTTCTTAAAGGCATCGTTTGGCAGACGGATTGCACCAAGCAGTTCCGCCCTCTGCGCCATATATCGCCTTGCGTCAGAGTTCTTGGAATCCATGGTGTAACGGCTTGTCACAAAAGCGACCACACCACCGGGACGAACCTGATCCAAAGCCTTGGCAAAGAAATAGTTGTGAATGGAGAATCCCAGCTTGTCATAAGGCTTATCGGACACTTTGTAGTTGCCGAAAGGGACATTACCCACAGCCAGATCGTAAAAGTCTCGGCGGTCTGTCGTTTCAAAACCGGCTACTTTGATTTCTGCGTTGGGATAGAGCTTCTGAGCAATTCTGCCGGTGATGGAATCCAGTTCCACACCATACAAACGGCTGCTCTGCATTTCAGGAGGGAGCATACCAAAGAAGTTGCCGATACCCATAGCAGGCTCCAGAATATTTCCTGTTTCAAAGCCCATCTGTCCGACCGCATCGTAGATGGAGCGAATGACCGTAGGGCTGGTGTAATGTGCGTTCAGGGTGGAAGCTCTTGCCGCAGCATATTCATCCTCGGAAAGTAGGTTTTTCAGTGTCTGATACTCCTGCGCCCAATTTCCCTTGTCCGGGTCAAAGGCATCTGCCAGACCGCCCCAACCGACATAATTCGACAAAATCTCCTGTTCTTCGGTAGTGGCGTTCCTGTTCTCGCTTTCCAGTTTGAACAGAGTTTCAATGGCTGCGATGTTTCTTGCGAATTTCTGCTTCGGTCCACCTTCACCGATGTTGTCATCCGTGATGTGGAAGTTCACCGCAGGAACAGGTGGGATTTCTCTGGTGGTGATGGACTGCTCAAGCTGAGCGATAATGTCCATGACTTCGGCATTCTGCCATCCGTCCACCTGGGCATAATCCTGAATGATGGTGTCCTTTCCATCTACGCACTGTACGAAGTCCAGACTACCCGGCAGATCTCTGGTATTCATTGCACCCAGGGCTTTTCTCTGCGTGTCAGGAAGTGCATAGTAGGCTCGCAGGGCATCATCAAAGGAACTGTATTCCTTGATGTCCAGCGCACCCCGCTTCTGAATGTCCTCGGCAACATAAAAATGATCGATGAAGTGTTCCGGTTCCTGCTGTTCGGGTTCCGCACTGGCTCTGACCTGTGCGTGTGCCTTTTCGTCAGGGTAGTCCCCATAGATACGGATGCCTTATGCTCCTGCTGATCGTAAACGGCAGCACCATCGTACTTGAATCCGTCATCCTCCATGGTTCCGTCCACATAGCCCTGGGCAGCTTTTTCCGCTTCTTCCAGAGTGTAGTAGTCCAGTTTATCATCGAAGCCGTTTTCAAAGTGATGGTAGGCGGCAACCAGATAGCGGGGAGCCATGCGCTCCTCGTAGCTGTTAATCATCTCAGGTGTCAGCCATTCTGGTTTGTCGGGAATCATTTCATACAGCTCACGCATCTTGGCAATCTGTGCATGGCGGTTGCCTGCCCACAGATGCTTTTCGCTGTGCTGTCCTGCACCAAGGAAGTATTCGCAGTCCATACGCAGACGGTCTAACAGCTGATACTCAGGGGTGTAGTCCCTCGGTTCGGTTTTGCCCAGAAAATCCTCTGTAACGGGCTTTTCTTCGGTTTGGGCATCAACCCTTACCGCATGGTTTCTTTCGTCCTGAGAGAGCATACGCTCGAAATTCTCACGATTCTCGGCACGGAAGATGGGATAAGCAAGCGTAGGGTCACGCAGCTGAACTTCTCTGTCCGTGATCTGCTCCACACGGAAAGCTGTATCGTCCAGATATACCGTGTCACCGACCTGATAATTCCATTTCGGTTCCTCGGAAGCAGATGCTTCCACAACTTCGGCAGGCTCTGCCACAGGCGCTTCTGGCTGAACCGACTCCATCGCAGCTACGGACTGACGAACTTCCTCCAAATAGTCATTGGCAAGCCATTCGTCCGTGAAGTATTCCGTAACGCCTTCCGGGTCTACATAGTAGTCATCGGTCTGATTATCCCAGATCGCATACTCGCCATCCTCGGTATCAATCACTGCGAAACGGTCATAAACATCTTCCAACGGATCAGTTTTAGCTTCTTCGATAGCCTGTCGTTCCGCTTCTTCCTCCGGGCTGAGGTAGCGTCCCTTTCGTATCAGACCGTCGATTCTCTGCACCACCTGCGCCCAGGACATCTGCAATTTATCGCAACCGCTCTTGGTGTAAGCAACACCCTTGGCATCGTGATCCTGACCGCTGTGCGTTGCACCAGAGCAGGCATGGGAATGACCACCGGTTCCGTATTCATGCTTCAGGAAGTCCATCTTTTCCTTGGCAGAATGATTCTCCTGCCAGTAGTTATAAATACGGGCTTTACCACCGGAAAAGCCGCTTCCACGGGTCAAGTCTGCATTGACTTCATCATCCGTAATGAACTGGCGGACAAGGGGCATCTGCATCATATCGGTCTGATACTCACGCAAAGGCATATTCAACTCATACAGCTGTTTCTGAATGAGATTCAGCTTGTGATAGTGAAAACGAAGCAGATCGGGATTTTCCGCAAGGGTTTTTCTAAATTCCGAATACTGCTGTACCAAGGTTGCGTGGAAACGAGGGTCATCCAACTTTTCAGCCAAGTCTGCGGTTTCGTCAGGGAAACCACGAAACGGTTCCTGATGAAGAATTGCCAGATAGTTGCTGGAACGGGCTTCTTCACTCAAATCGTGATAAAGATGCCACAGGGATTCTGCCAACTTCTGACGCTCATATCCGGATGCTTCTACCAGTTCCACATTAGTTGCGAACCGACCATTTTCAAGCAGTTCTCCAATGCGCTCGGCAACCGTTTCCCAAGAAACGATCTGCGCTCTGGGGCTGTCAATGGCAGAGGAACCTTTGGCAAGGTGGATACCGTCCTCGGCATACCACGCACAGATATTCCCGCTATCTTCTTTCAGACCATAGCCGCCGTGATAGACCTGCTTTAAGGTCTGAACGATTTCTTCCAACGGCTTCTGCTTCATATATTCCAGCGCTACGACTTTTCGGGCTTCATCGGTATTGCTACCAAGCAGAAGGAAGTGGTCGATTTCTTCCTGGGCAAAAGAAAAAGCAGAGGGCGTAAAGCTCTCTGCTCGGTCGATAAAACTGATTTGTTCATTTTCGGAGAGGAAAAGGTTCAGACTCAGCTGTTGATAAGCTCCGTCATCACGACTTCCTCCGCCTGTGCTTTCAGGCTGTTCATGTGCTGCACCCACGCCATCTGCTGCGTTTCCTTGTCCGGTGCGGGGCTGTCCTTCAGGTACTGCTCCATCAGAAACTCCACTCTGGCTTTCGCTGTTTCCTCGATCTCCCACAGGTGCGGGAACAGGCTCTCCGTCAGAATCATGTCGTTCAGGAGCATCGGATTGTTCTGTTCCAAAAATGCTCGACGCATCCTGCCGTACTTGCCCAGAGGTTTCTCTCCCTCGTTCTCCAACTGAAGGTTCGGAATCTGATAATCTCCGGCCTGTCTGTAAGTCATCTCGCTCATAATCTGTACTCCTTTCGGTAGCTTTAATCTGCTCATGTTCTCCAATCGCTTTTTCGATTTCCTGAAACATCCTTGTGCTGATGGCATTCACCGCAGTACCAAGGGCATTTACCGTCTGTCTGGTGTTAAAATCAAACACCTTCTGGAAATCCTCATGCTCGAAGTAGTTGTCGGGACTTTCCACGAACCGGCAATACATCGTATAGGATACGCTGTTTGCCACCGCATTTTTGAAAGCTACTTCGATGTTGAGTTCATCATACTCCTCAAGGAAGCTGTTGGCAACGATGTCGAGGAACTGCTTTTTGTAATCGTCCCAATACTCAGCCGCCAGTGCGGATGCAATATCTTCAAGCTGTGCTTCCAGTACCCCGTCAGCGGCAACACCGAAGGTACGCTCCATCGCTTCCATGACATAGGAGCGGTTTTCAGGCGTCACCTCCCACGGTTTCAGTTCCGGGGAAGAACGGCGAACGCCGGTATCCGCCACATCAAACACATAGCGCAGATACGGTTTATCCCTGTTCATCACAAACAGAGCAATGCCGGTAGAGCCACGCTTTACATATCTGCGGTAATTTTCAGCGTTCCAGTCCTCATAGGGCTTGCAAAAGGTCGCATTGGGGCGCTGAGCATAAATCATCACCTGTTCCGGATAGGTGAACTCATAGTTGCGGGACATCGTTCTCAAAAACGAAGTCCAGTTATCTGTGTTCGAGGTGATTTTCCCAATCGTTTCTTTTGCTAATCCGGAATAAAATCGCTCTTTTGCGTTCATTGTATCCCTCCAATCCTATCAATCCGGATAAAGGTTCAGCTTCTCAAAGGCGGCATCGTCCATGGCTGAAACTTTACGGAGAACCGAGTCTGCCAAAGCAAAAAGCTCTGACTCGTCCTCCGAAAGCTGTTCCTTCATCAGTGTCAGTGCTTCACACAGCCCTGACCTTGTGCCAGGGCTGTAAAGCATCATCATGTTCCGCTCATCCTGTGTGAAATCCATCATTCAATCTCCCTTTCCGGGTGGCTCTTGGGCGGCTTATGGGAAACATCCGGCACGGGCTTTTCCTTTAACTGCTCCAACACCGAAGGACGTTCCTCTAATCCGGACGCTTTTCCGTTATTGATGATACCGTCAATCATCCCATAATCATCTTCCATTGCCATCTCTGCGTTTTTCAGGTAGTTTTCGGACTTCATAAAGTTTTCCAGCTTCTGAAACCCAACAGAATCTACATAGTGAAAGGATACCTCACCGACTACCTTTAAGGCTACGATGTCGCTGACCGACATACTGTGACCACGGAAATCATCCGGGTGGTCAATATTGAACTTTACATACAAATCTTCCAGCTGCCGATTCACATCCTCGGACATAGAAATGGAGCCATGATAGACCACCTCGTAACGGTCAATCTCAGGCTCCATTTCTTTCTTCTGAAGGTAGCTGTAATTTGCAAACATGAGCGGGATATTATCGTCTACATCTTCCCGCAGCTGAAGAATCGCATAGGAATCCGTGGGGCTTTCCAGAAAAGCAACCATTCTGTCATCCGGGGTGGTATTTCCGTGAACATCATCCCATTTTTCGTTTTTCATATCCGTGTCCTCCTTATCGTTCAGGCTCTTTGCGTTTGGGAGAGGGACTGGCAGGCGCAGCTTTTTCTGCGGCCTGTGCCAGTTTTTCCATGACCGACTCACGCTTCGGAGAGTCGAGCTTATCCAGCTGACTTTTCAGCACTTTGGCAACCTCAACCGCAGTTTCCTCACGGGCTTCTTCAATGGCTGTATTCAGGAACTCACGATACGGAGCCGTATTACCAGCGGCAAGATCTGCCTTGATTTCTTGGATATGCGCCTGCACATCATCGACCTGATCCATATATTCATAGGGGTCGAAGTTCTCTGCAAAACGGTCGAGCTTAAAAGCAAGCTCAGCGATAGGGTCATTGACCACCACCGCCTGTCTGCCGACTTCAAAAGCCTGCTCCATGACATCCTCATAGAACATTGCCCGCAGTTCCCGGCGCTCCAGCCCGAAGGATTCCAGAATATCCCGGCGGACTTCGAGCATGGACAGTTCAGGGTTATCAACCTGACCGCCATCAATCTCGTTGTAGTTTTCATCCAACAGGGTGTAGTCGTAACCATCTTCGCAGGTCTGCACCGCAAGGATTCTATCCTTTCCGACCTTCCATGCGGCTTCATCGCCCATAATCTCAGGCTCCGGCATATAGCTTGCGCCGTTGCGCTCCATAATTTCTGCAAACTGGCAGATATGAAACACATTGTATCCGATCTGCGTATGATACTCGTCAATGAAGGTGCAGGGCTTCACAACCATTTCATCCGGGTAGTGAATCTGCACACAGCTGCCATCGGGGATATGAAACAAATCCTTATAATGGCTGTCGATAAATCGGATTTCCTTACCATCCGGGTTGTACTCATTTGTCATTTGCGCTTTCCTCCATTTTCAAATTCCATACTGAACTTCGTTTTGCCATCATCTGATACCTCCATAAAGACGGTGGCATCAAAGGTGTTGCCCGTTCTTTCGGACTTGCAATTCTTGAGCTTTACCTTGCCGGAACCAAGCAATTTCTGCGCCGTGGCAGAAGTCATGCTCTTGCCGATGCTCGCAAAGTAGCGATTGTTTTTCCAGAGGGCAAATTTGCAAGCTCTGTTGGAACAGAAAAATGCCTTGGCTTTGTCCTCTACAGCACTGCCGCAGAGCGGGCATTTGCCGATAGAATTGGCTTCTTTCGACATCATAACCTCGGAATCACGGATTACTTCATAGTTCTGAATCAGACCGGCAATCACATCTTTGATCTCGTCCATAAAGTCCTCGCTGGCATATTCGCCTTTCTCAATGAGCAACAATTTTTCTTCCCAATCCGCCGTCATGGATGGGGACTGAATCTGTTCCGGCATGACTGTTACCAGAGCCGTACCCTTGTGGGTCGGAATCAGGTGTTTGGTTTTCTTATCACCCTTACGCTCCAGAAAACCGATGCGAACCAGCTTCTCAATGATACCGGCACGGGTCGCAGGCGTTCCCAAACCTTTGCGCTCCACCTCATCAGGCATTTCGTCCGCACCGGCAGTTTCCATAGCAGAAAGCAGAGTATCCTCGGTAAAGTGTTTAGGGGGAGATGTTTTCCCTTCCTTGATTTCCGTGCCGCTGACGGTCATTTCGTCACCAACGGAAACAGAAGGGAGTGTCTGCACGTTTTCGTCGGATTTTGTCGAATCATTTTTCTGAACCAGAGCTTTCCATCCATCCTGCACAACAGTTTTGCCTTTGGTGGAAAACACGGTACCGCCACAGTCCAGCTCAATAACTGTCTCTGCGTATCGGTGCGGATCGCCAACAGCTACGCACAACCGATTCGAGATCAGTTGCAAAATTGCAAGTTCACCCTTGGGAAGTTCGCTCAGATTGCATTTCTGCAATTCTCTGGTCGGAATGATGGCATGGTGATCTGTGACCTTTTTGTTATTCACAACCTGCTCTGCATGAACTGGTATGTTATCCACATCCTCCACGGGGAATGTGTGGAAAGCCAGCTTTACGAGGTCGGTCAGGCTATGTGCCATATCTTCCGTCAGAAACCTGCTGTCGGTACGGGGATAAGTGACCAGTTTCTTTTCATAGAGGTTCTGCGTGTAGTCCAAGGTCTGCTGTGCCGTGTAGCCAAGCACACGGTTGGCTTCTCTCTGTAAACTGGTCAGGTCATAGAGCGCAGGCGGCTTTTCTGTTTTCTCCTTACATTCAGCTTTCTGAACGATTGCCACCGAACAGCTTTGTTTGACAGCTTCGGCTGCTGCCTTGGTTTTGAAGCGTTCGCTTGCAGCCGTAAAACCATCCAATCCAATCTGAACTGTGTAGAACAGTTCAGGCTTGAATGCGGAAATGGCAGCTTCTCGCATAACAGCCATAGCAAGGGTAGGGGTCATAACACGACCAACATTCAGGGTCTGCCCGTAAAGGGTCGAAAAAAGTCGAGTAGCGTTAATACCAACAATCCAGTCGGCTCGTTCTCGACACAGTGCTGCTTCATACAAAGCATCATATTCCGTTCCAGACCTGAGATTTTCAAAGCCCTCCTTGATTGCTACATCTTCCATCGAGGAAATCCAAAGCCGCTCAAACGGCTTTCTGCACCCGGCTTTGTGGTACACCAACCGAAAGATCAGCTCGCCCTCACGACCGGCATCTGTTGCACACACAAGACTCGCAACATCTTCTCTGGCCATGAGCTTTTTCAGAATCCCAAACTGTTTTTTCGTACCGGCAGAAACCTCATACTGCCAGTCCATCGGGAAGATAGGAAGGTCTGCATAAGCCCATTTGCTGTACTTCGCATCATAGACTTCCGGCTGTGCCAGCTCCACCAAATGCCCTACACACCAGCTGACCACATATCCGTTTCCCTCTAAGTAGCCATCCTCACGCTTGGCAGCACCTAACACTTTGGCAATACTCTGTGCAACCGAAGGCTTTTCAGCCAAAACTAATTTCATTTGCATCTGCTCCTTTCACAAAAAAATAAGCAGCCACACACCGTAGTGCATGACTGCTATGTAAAAAGTTCGGAAAGGATTTTTGCAACCTGATACAATTTTCTGTTCTACAATCTCCGTCATAATAAAAATATCTCCATCATTTCAAAAGAGAATGACGGAGATATTTCACCTTGCTTATTCTTGTAGCAACCAATCGGCTATATC
>OJPS01001328.1_pt1 | contig 16677 bp, 11 predicted proteins | sample 1598551 | NCBI WGS metagenome assembly OJPS01 (sample SAMN03922488, study PRJEB24848) | human gut metagenome | isolation source: stool sample | host: Homo sapiens | place: Germany | collected 2011-05 | reverse complement strand
GTGCGGATGACGGGACTTGAACCCACATGACCTTGCGATCACTAGCACCTGAGGGCAGGGTAACGTTAGTGAAAATATAATTTTATGATATACTCAGTTGGTAGAGCAACTCATTCGTAATGCGCAGGTCGCGTGTTCAAGTCACGTTTCCAGCTCCATAGAACCCTTCTAGACATTAGGAGGGTTTTGTCATATTATGCATAAACTTTTTTAGTTTCTCAAAGGCCTCGGCTAAAAGCAAAGTAAGCGTAAAATAAATCCACGACTTTCAAACAATTGAACTTTGGTGTATAATAAAGTCCAAGCAGTTCTATAGAGCGGATGAGAAAATCTAAGTTAGTCTATAGAGTGTGTTGGATCAAATTAGACACAGGAGGAAAAGAACATGGAAGAAACAACAACCATTACCGCAGTGAAGCAGGAAGTAAGGATGCGTGACTGGGCAGAGCAGATTGAAGCGCAGCAGACAAATTGAGAAGAATGGCTTGATGCACAAAACGTCAGCGGAAAAGGCAAACTCGCTAAAGCCGTTCACTACGCACTGAATGAAAAGAAATATCTCTACACATTTTTAGATGACGGTAATGTACCGATTGATAACAATCGTGCTGAGAATGCGATTTGTCCGTTTGCAGTTGGTCGCAAAAACTGACTGTTCAACTGAAATTGTCAATATCACTTGACACATTTTTCTCAAAAATTTTGACTAAGCAGCAGATAATTCAGCATAGAACCTCTGCCGTTTCACTGCCGGTGGAAGTCCGCCGATAGATGAGCAAATTCTGCGGTTTGACCAGTAGCTCATAAAGTATCTCCAAACCATTGTTTTTAGCTCAGCTATGGTGAAGTTCTCCGATTTTCTTCCCCTTTTGTAAAAAAATTCTTCTTTCATTCTTGCCCATATGCTTTCACACCGTGCGTTGTCGTGACATCTGCCGCCGGCACTGTTCATGCTCTGAACAATGCCGTATTTTTGAATAGCAGTTCTGTACACAGCACTTGTGTATTGGCTTCCTCTGTCAGAATGGATAATCGCTCCACAGATTTTCGGATAGTGCAGGCACGCATTTTTAACCGTTTGGGAACAAAGCTCAGCACGCATATTATCCGCCATTGCAAGACCGTTTGGCATCAGGTCATAACAGTCAAAAATTGCGGAAACATAGAGCTTTCCGTCTTTTGCTTTCACTTCTGTAATATCAGTAACACACTTTCTGAACGGCTCATCAGCCGTAAAATCACGTTTGAGAAGGTCGTCCGACTTGCGTGCTTTGCGGTCAGCTTTGGTGATTCCGCCCAGCTTTCGTTTCGGCTTATGGATGAGATTTATCTCCTCCATAACCTTGCGGACTGTGGCTTCACAAGGCAGATGAACGTCCGTAAACTCTCCAATTTCCTGCCTGTAAGTGAGTGCCTGATACATACGTACTCTGCCGTAATCTGCATTGCATTCGTCTTCAGCGTGGATTTTCATCATGGCATCGGCAAGTGCCTGATACTTCCAAGGCTCATCTTTGCGCTCAAGATAGTCGTAAAATGCCTGTCTGCTGACTTCAGATGCCTTACAATAAAAGCTTATTTTACCGGTGATTCTGCCGTCATCAGTCTTTTGGGCTATGAACATCAATCGTTCTGTTTTCCTGACTTCCGACGGCTGGCTGCGAAAAAAGCGGCGGCATCCTCTAAAAATTCATTCATTTCTTCCAAATGACGATTTTTCTTTTCAAGCTCTTTAATGCGTTTATTTGCTTCTTTCAGCTGCTGTGCAAGGCTAAGAGATTCTTCTGGCGTGCGTGTGCCTGCACCTTTGTCTATCTCGCCGGCTTTGGCTTTGCTTACCCACGTCCCGATGGTTCCCTTGGGGATTCCTAGATCCTCGGCTGCCGCCTTATTCCCTATCTCTTTTGCAAGCTTCACCGCTTCTTTTTTGTATTCCTCACTGTACTGCTTTCCTGTTTCCATTTTGTTCACACCCTTTCTTCTTTTATTATATTTCGGTTTTGCTGGTTGTGTCAAGTTTTATTATACAACATCAAACAATACTGAGCGCGGCGCAAAATGCAGTGCGATTCTGTATTCGATCATCTCTACGGCTCAGGCTAACGGACTGGACGCTGAAAAATACTTGACCAGGTTGTTCTCAAAACCGAATGGCACAATTCTTTTGCCGTGGAAAAACTAATACGCTCTTAACCTCGCTGTGTTTTTCGGCGAGGTCTTTTTCTGCTGTAAATAAACGCGGGTTATTTTACGCTTACGCAGGTTTTACAACTCTAAAAAAACTATCCCCCTGCCGAATGGCAAGAGGATAGGAAAAATATTTTGGAAGAAAAAAGTCAGAAAATTAATTATTTCTTCTTTTTCGTGATAACTATTGCAGCAGCACCTGCAAGTGCGACACTTGAGAACGCAGCAGAAACAGCACCGGTGCTTGGGTTTGCAGAACTATCAGCCGAGTTTGCAGAACCACCTTTATTTGTGCTTGTTCCATTATTGGCATTTGTACCATTATTTGAATTATTGCCATTATTGGAATTGTTATTGTTTGTGTTACTACCATTTGATGAATTGTTATCCGTTGTAGAGTTTCCGTCATCTGTAGTTGATGAATTATTGTCAGTTGTAGAACTGTTGTCATCTGTATTTGACGAACTATCATCTATTGTAGAACTGTCATCTTTCGGAGTTGAGGAACTATCATCAGGAGCAGTAAGGTCTACAAATTTAAAGCCATTTTCTGTTGCATAACGTTCGCCGTTTGTGTCGGGATTGCCAAAGATTGTAAAGTTTGGATTTTTTAACGGATCTCTCATACCTGCACTGGCTAACAAAGGATCTTCATAATAATAACCAATAGCCCATCTGCTTATTTCAGCATTATCAGGTAAAGTTACGCTGTTTAAATTTGTGCAATTCAAAAAAGCTTCTCTATCAATTAATTTTACACTTTCGGGTATTACTACAGATTCAATATCCGTCTTATCAAAAAATGCTCCAGTTACAATTGTTTCCGTACCGTCGGCAACCTTAGCATTTTTAACACCGGCAGGATAATAAATCAACGCCTTTTTATCCTTAGTATATAATGCCCCGTCAATTGAACAGAAATTTTGGTTATCTTCATCTACTGTATAAGATTTATTCCAAAATCTGTACTCAACCCAATTAATGTCATCCGCAATGTAACCCCGCTCCATAAAATCAAATCTTACAACGCTAGCAGGAATTTTTACGTTATCTTTCCTTGCAGGAATAATAATCACTCTTGTTTTATCGGCTGTCATCAGCACATCATCAACAGCAGTTAACGATGTATTGGTATTGCTTGTTGATATACTTTCCAAGCTGTCGCAACCCGAAAAAGCTAATGAGGATTTAGTATAATCGCTAGGCAATATAGCAGCATTAGCCAAATCTACACTTTTTAAACCCTTGCACCAACGGAAAGTTCTATTTGAAATTTCCTTAACGCTGTCTGAAAAATTGATTTTAGTTATTTTCTGACAATCTTCAAAGGCACCGGTTTTAAACGCTTCATTTTCCTTACGACAAATACCTATGTATTCCGTGCCGTCTGGAACAGTAATTTCGCCCTCTTTACCCTCGGGACAATCATACAAATATTTCATATCCTTGGAAAAAATCATTCCGTCATATGAAGCAAATTTTGAGTTATTAGGGTCAACATTAACCTGCTTAACCGTTTTTCCCGCAAATAATAATTCTTTAACATAATAATAATCATCATAATTATCACCATCATATTCAGCAGGAATATTTACAACCTCAACTTGACTATGCCCGAATATACTTCCATCTCCATAAAAATTCCCATTAAGAAAAGTATTTGGATCAACCTGCACTCGCCTTCCGTTTATCTTTGACGGTAATGTAACTTCTGTTTCATCACCGATATATCTATAAACATATACTGTATTACCATAATCCTTATAATAAGCATATTCCCAACCGTTGTATTCTCCTGTTTCTACCTCCGACACATCGTCAGCATAAGCAACAATCTCCATATTGCTTGTACCGCCGACAATACTTTGAATCGGGGCATAAGCACCTGTGACAATAGCCAATGCCATTAATCCTGCTAAAATTTTCTTATACATAATCATACCTCCTAAAATATACAATAATCATTTAACAATGATTTCATTTGTATCAACCTTTTGTTAGATTATACCTCAAAAAAGCGAACTTTCTGTAAACATTCTGTGAATTATGCGGATAGTAGTTGATTTAGTTAAATCAGTAAATTTTGTTTGTTTTATTATTTATTTTACTTGACACAAACTATTTATTACTCCGGCAATTAAATAATTTGCCGTCTTAACTAAAATAGAAAAAATTTACTTCTTTTTCTTTATAACAATCATAGCTGTACCCAAAAGTACTATTCCTGCAGTTACAGCGGGAATTGTAATTCCGGTATTAGGATTTGCTGTTGAAGAACCACTGCCTTTGTTTACAGTTGTTGATGTCTTATTACTTGAATTGGTTGATCCACTATAATTAGACTCTTTGTTTGAATCATAGAGTTTACTTGAGTTGTCAGACTTACTCAAATCGTCTGACTTACTTGAATCATCCGGTTTGCTCGAATTATCCGATTTGCTTGAATCGTCCAGTTTGCTTGAATCGTCCAATTTGTTCGAATCATCCGATTTGCTTGAATCGTCCGATTTGCTTGAATCGTCCAATTTGCTCGAATCGTCCAGTTTGCTTGAATCGTCTGACTTGCTTGAATCGTCTGACATTATCACGTTAACGGTGGCAGGTATAATCTGATATGATGTTGCATCATAATTAGCATCAAGCACCTCAAATACTTTATTTTCATCAAACGTTACTGTATAATCACCTGGCACAGCGTCATCATCCACGGTACATTTAAACGTACAAAGATCTATGGTCTCATCTGTTGAATAAGGTTCTGCTCCATTACCGCTAAGCAAAATAACATCTTCGTCCCATAAAACATCATCAAACTGTAATGTAGTTTTAAAATTGCTGTTAATCTTAACAGAATTTTGAACGTAAGTCAGACCTTCAGGAATATTTAAGTACATCTGATAGCCTGTAAAACCATTAAGTTGACCAAAAGAAACAGTAAATTCAATCTCATCTCCTGCACTTACACTACTATTTTCCGTGGTAATATACACTGTTACATTTGGTGTTTCCGCTCTCACTCCAAGAATTGGCATTGCACCCGAAGCAATTGCCGATGCAATCATCAGCGTTAAAATTTGTTTTTTCATATTTACCTCCTGATAGTTTATTTCCACAACGAGGATTTTCCTCGCATATGTGCGTTAATTTTGGCTTTATCCGATACAGTAACCTTTCCATCGCCGTTAATATCAGCAACAGCAAAGTCATAATCTTCCAGCAACACTTTACCTCTAATATGAGAAGTAGTTTTTGCTACATCGGATATTGTAATTTTTCCATCACCGTTAATGTCTCCAATAAGATGAATTTTTAAATCTTGAACTATATCTTTATCGTCAACTGAGACTTTATAAGTCCGGGTAACATGATTCTTCTTGCTAATTATTAGCGTGTACTTGCCTGTCATAACGTTTGGTATCGAATACTTAACTGTACCTATACCACCGACTGTTATACTATATGTAGGCTCGGAGTTACCCTCCGTCATTAGTGTAATAGTGGTCAAGTCTTTTTCATTACTTCCAAAGCTTGTAACATTGCCTGCAACGTCATATCCTACATCATTAACAGAGTATGAAACTTCAATCGATCCCGTGTAGAGACCCATTCCAGTTATAATGACTGTATATTTGCCAGGATCAGTCGCGCTATAATCTCTTTCCAGATAATATGCCTTGCCCTCGGCGAGAACCTCACCGTCAAAGGTAACTACAGGCTCGACAAATTGCTCATTCCCAGTATACTCAAGGTCTCCAAGCGCCACATCTGCACTTGAAATATCCGTCTGCGTCATAGGAACAGCTAACCATACAGCATCATCATATTTCTCCGCTAGACCATAAGCCACGCTCAGCTCGCCGTTTTCGTCTGAAACCGCCTGTGTTATGTACAGCAGATTATCCGAATCAAGCAGTGTTTCTGCACTTTGTGATTTAATTGCGTAAATGTTATACACTTCGTTTGTTTTCAAATCTGAAAATGATTTTGTTGTACTTACCGACATTTCGGTAAAAAGCATAACGCTTGGTGACATAGCTGAAATTGCTGTTGTTGCAGCAGGTATTGTTATTTTTATTGGAATGGAACTATCAGTGGTTATTCCGTTACCTAACTGACCAGAGCCGTTATATCCCCAAGTATATAAGCTGCCGTCTTTTGTTATTGCTGCACTATGGGAATTTCCTAGGCTTACAGACTTTACATTATCCAATATCTTGGCTGGAATACTTCTAATTACCCATTGTGACGTTGTGCCATCTCCAAGCTGTCCATTTGTATTAGCACCCCATGTATAAAGACCTCCATCTTTTGTTATTGCCATAGCAAGAGCATGTCCTATATTAAACGAAACTACTTTATCCATTATTTTCATAGGTGTATAGCTATCTGCAGTTGTTCCATTACCAAGCAATCCACAATAATTTTCTCCCCACATATAGAGCTCTCCAGTTTCAGTTATTGCCGCACTAATAGAACCAAGACTTACCGATTTTACATTATCCATTATTTTTATTGGTACACACATATCAGTTGTTGTTCCGTTGCCTACCTCACCGTGGTAGTTATTACCCCAAACATATAATCTACCGTCTTTGGTTATCGCTGCGCTGTTTAAAGAACCAAGACTTACCGATTTTACATTATCCATTATTTTTATTGGCGTATAGCTATCAGTTGTTGTTCCATTGCCTAACTGACCACAATCGTTAAAACCCCATGTATATAAGTCTCCGTCTTTTGTTATTGCTGCACTATGGGAATTTCCTAGGCTTACAGACTTTACATTATCCAATATCTTTATAGGAGTTGCGACTATTCCATTACCATATCCATTTCCAAGTCTACCTCCATTATTATAACCCCACATATATAAACTGCCATCTTCAGTTATTGCCGCACTAACAGAACTAGAAACACTAACTGAAGCCACATTGTCCATTATTTTTATAGGATAATATCTATCAATTGTTGTGCCATCTCCAAGCGTTCCGTCACTATTATCACCCCATGTATAAAGTTCACCAATTTCAGTAATTGCTGCGCTACTTGAACTACCAAGACTTACCGACTTTATATTATCCATTATTTTTATGGGTGTATAACTATCCGTAGTTGTTCCATTGCCTAACTCCCCTCTACTATTGGAACCCCACATATACAAATTTCCACTTTCAGTAATTATGGCACTGTCACCCATTCCTAAACTTAATTTACAATCATCTGTGCTGATCTTATCGTTACCACTTTGATTATTATTAGTTGAAAGTTCAACAGGCAGACTTTTTGCATTATCTAAAACAGCAAACTTTCTCTTTACTTTGGCACTGTTTTTTTCGACAGTAACTTTATATTTTCCATTAGGTAAATATAGACTGGTCTTACCGTCCTTATTGGTTATCAACTCATTGCAAACTATGCTATCGTCTATTTCAACTTTTGCATTTTCAACAGGGTCTGCCTCTTGGTCTAATACAGTTATATTAATCTTATATTTTTTATAGGGACATCCACCCCAACCAAACTCTTTTTTATCTACTGAAAAATAAAAGTCTGCACTTGTAAACTTAAAATCAAGCATTTTAATATCAAGTGATAACTTTGAATTGTCAAGCAATTTCAGTTTCACACCCATTTCCACTTTAGGAGCAATTTCGCCATCAAAACATATGCTACAATCATGTTTTACTGAATCCGAACTCGTTGCAAGAGTTGCTTCTGCCGCTATTTCCGCTCCCGCCTTCAAATCAAGTTCCGCCTTTGCAATTTTGCTACTTATCAACGAAACATTTGGAGCTAATGAAATGCCTATAAATACTTTAATTTCAGCTTGTATTTCTTTATCAATATCCAAATTAGGCTTTTTTACTAGATTTTTAAATCCAGTATCACTGGAATATGAAAAACCTATTGATGTGTATTCAAGTGTAGCGCTAAAAGATATTTTACCTGCTATTGATGCTAAAAAATTCAAATCACAGCCTATATTGATTCCTGGAAACGGTATAAAGGTCACTTTTCCTATTGGAATTTTAATCTCGACCTTATCTTCAAAAGCCAGTTCTAATTTCATATCTGAATTAAATGCAATCTCTATGTATTGATAAGAAAATGAAATATACGTTTTAACATTAACTCCTACGCCTAAGCTAAATGATCCAGTCACCTTAGGTCCGTCTTCATCATTTCCTAAAAATTTATATGACAGTTTTGTGCTTGCTCCCGTATCAACATCAATAGCATATGTGCTAGTTCTGCTGTTTTCATTCTCGGAAATCGTACCCATATACTCCAAACTATCGTCACAGCCATTTGTATCAATTTCCGCATCGCCAGTTTCCTGCTGGGTGTCAATCTTTACATAATCAAATGTTTCCTCTAACGATGTTTCTTCCCCTTTAATCGTCACAGTAGTTCCATTGATTGAAATTGTATTAACTTTAACGATCAACACATCACCCTCGCCATACTCATAAGCAAAAGTCTCACCCGGCTGCAAAGACGTAATAGAACTATCTGCGTTCTCAATAACATAGATATTATTTTCATCATCAGCAGAAACGACCTCATTTGTGCCCTCTGCTTGCGAAATTATCTTAGTGTCTTCGCTGTAAACCGCAAAATTATTTGTCTTATCCTCGTCTAAATTCAACACTCTGTCCTGATCAAAATCATCGGTAGTTTTTTGCAAAAACTCCTGCATTTCTTGTGTGTAATTCGGTGACTCATAGGCTGCACACAGCGGACGAAAACACTCGGTGTCCACCAGAAAAGCCCTTAGATAGAAATACTCTGGCATACTATCAGTTTCAATATCTACGTATACATCTGTTTCGCCTGAAATAACCTCTGTACTACCTGAAGCTAGCATAGCTTCACCAGCTTCGTCGTAGATTCCGACTACTAGCGTACAGTCCTCCAATGTTTCAAATTCAACTGCGGCAACAGTGGTATCTGCCATTTCCACCGAGAATACATTATATCCGTTGTTAGCCTCCTGTTCATCCATCTTCTCGTCTAGAGAAGATGTCAACATATTTCCGAACGAGTTTGTACCCTCAATAGATACGTCACCGCTGCCTGTCGTGATTTCTCCATTCCTTTCCTCTGTAATATCGTCGGCTTTAGCGTTGACATTCGGAACATACGACACCATACTAAAGACTAATAACATACTTGTAAACATACTGACAATACGTTTTTTCATAACTTTACCTCCATTTTGAATAAATTTTAATTATAGTGTCTATACCTATCTTATAATATACCACTATAAGAAAAAAAGCCCCGCAATCCCCGATAAATCAAGGCTTTGCGGAGCTTTCCGACCACAATTCTGACCAGAAATAAAATAAAAAAGCTAAACGCAGGCATATAATTTTTCAAGCTGCTTACGTTTCATATCCATATTGGAATGTACATACCTCTCAAGTGTAATTTTCACACTTGCATGACCTAAAAGTTCGCTGACAGTTTTAACATCAATCCCAAGCCGAATGCATTCCGTAGCAAAGGTATGCCGCAGAACATGAAAATTCCTATACGTTACACCAATGTGTTTCAGAAAAGTTTTGTACCTGTACTGATAAGTCCTCGGTTCGGTATGTTGAACTGATTGTGTCAGGAAGCAGCAGTCAGGATTGACATTTCGTTTGATTTTAGCAATCTGCGACAGCATAAAAGTCGGAATAGGAATATCACGGATAGACTTAGCGCTTTTTGGCTCATCGATTAGCACAACTGTTTTAGGTGTTATTGCATTAGGGTTTTTAATTCTCTGGAGCGTTTTCCGTACACGAATCACCTGATTTACAAGGTCAATATCCTGCCACTTCAAAGCGCATATCTCACCTATTCTCAGACCAGTATAAAGGCAAAGCAGAATACCGAGAATTTGGCAATCATCACATAAAGCATTCTTACGAATTTTCTCTATTTCAATGCTTGTAAAAACCTCAATTTCCTTATGCTCCGATTTTGGCAGCGATACATTTTTAGCAGGGTCATCAAGCTTGTATTCAATTTCTCCGTAAGCAAATACAGATTTCATCATGATTAGAATTGCCTGCACGCTCCTTGATGAAAGTCCTTTTCCGTCATCTCTGCCGCATTCCAACAGTTCGGACACATAGCGATTGATCATAAATGAAGTCACTCTGTCAACACGCATATCTCCAAGCGGTGCAGCGATGTAATTCTGATACATGGTGCGATAACTGACATAGGTTGATGATTTAATACTATTTTTACGGCTTGCAAGCCAGACCGCAAACAACTCGTTCACAGTTATCGGGTTGTTTTTTGGCAACAAATCAACTTTAGCAAGCTGTAGCTTCTGCGAACATTCCACATAGCTGTAAGCGTAAACAGACGAATACTTTGCTCTACCGTTTTCCATGTAACTTGAAATATACCTGCCCTCCCAGCGACCGTCCTTGCGTTTGAATATGTTTTCTCCTCGTCTTGACATGGCGATACCTCCTTAAAATATGTACTTTAAGTATACACCCGTTTTGACGAGATTTTTGACCAGAAATAGAAGAAAAAAGAGTTATAAACATCTCGAAATCCTTGATATTTTACCGTCAATTATATAGATTGACAGAAAGCTATCATTGAATTTGTACAAAATATATAATTAGTTTTGTCAGTTTTAGTCAATCCGTGGATTGACATTTTTATCTTTTAGTGGTATATTATAAGATAATTTCGGTGTATACTGCACATTTTGTCGTATGTTAACTCTGTTTTAGGGAGAAGTCAAGTCCATTTTAAAGGTTTATTGCTTATGCTTTAAGTTGGTTACTGAATTTTGTAGCATTATGTAATATACTTATAGTTCAAAACAAAGCGTGCTCCGAGAGTAAAAAATCTTGGAACGCAAAAAAGTTTTTTATTAGCTGTTGACAAACGAATGTGCCAGTGATATAATATTAAATAGGGCCGACATAGTTCAACATAAAATTAAACAGTAAGTGCCTCTTACTTAGATAAACATATCGGCAAATACTTTTAGAGCTTTAAGCTCGTACATATTTCAGGCACGATTTTGGTAACAACGGGATAACTATATCCTTTTGTAAAAATCGTGAAACTGAAAAGTGTACGGGCTTTTTTGTTTTGGTTACATATTGATATCGGAAATTTAATTAATGTGCGTAAAAAATTTGAATGCGATTTACAAAGTAAATTAAAACGAAAAGCAACAGAAACTTGAAAATTGAATAGGAGGCTTGATAAATTGAAAAAGTTCAACTCAAAGTCCTGCGAGGAAATCATGACCACAGTGTACAAACCGATTGAATTTGTAGTTGACAATCTGCTTGCACAAGGTCTGTATATCTTAGCAGGAGCACCGAAAGTCGGTAAATCGTGGCTGGCTCTCGATATGTGCCTGTCCATTGCAAAAGGAGAAAAGGTGCTTGGAAAAGAAACGTTATGCGGTCATGCGGTATATCTTAGTTTAGAGGACAGCCTGATACGTCTGCAAAACAGGTTGTACGAACTGACAGACGAGCCGTCCGACAATCTTAACTTTGCAATTATGGCGGAGTCTATTTCAAACGGTCTGCCTGAACAAATCGAATACTGCAGGAAACGGTTTGACGATTTGAAAATTGTGTTCATTGACACTTTACAAATGGTGCGTAACGAATCGGAGTCGAGCTACAGTTCAGATTACAAAGAGTTATCTGTGATGAAAGCTCTTGCCGATAAACTTGGCATAGCTATAGTTCTGGTTCATCACACACGAAAGTGTTCTGACAGCGACCCATTTAATATGATTTCGGGCAGTACAGGTTTAAGCGGTTGCGTTGATGGCAGTATGGTTCTGATTGAAAGCAAGCGTGGAAGTCGTACAGCAAAGCTTCATTGTGTAGGTCGAGATATTGAAAATCAAGAGATCAATGTTGTGTTTGAAAGCAGCAGATGGAAAGTGTCTGATGAGATTAAAAATATCGAACCCGACTATTTTTCATTTGCTGTTCACGATTTTATGGTAACTCAGAAAAAGTTTAAAGGCTCTGCTACTGAACTTGCTGAAAAGTTATCGGCTCTGCTTCACAAGGAAGTGTTCTCAAATCGTGTCAAAAAAGATCTGATTCAGCACGCTTATGAATTGCTGAATTACGGAGTGACGTTTGAATCCAAACGCAGCAACGGACAGCGAATAATTATTCTGAATTACGATATGAAAAGTGACAGCAGTGACGGCAGAAATCTTATGCCGGAGGTGTGTGAAAACGCTGACCCTGCTGTCACTTGCGGTAACAGTGAAATGCTTGAAAAGCCTTTAAATACGTTGCTTGCGATTGATGAGTACGAAGTTGAGGCAGAAAAATCCGCTGTCACTGTTTGTGATTCTGCCGACCCTGTTGATGACGTTACTGACCCTGCCGCTAATGAAGTTTATGAAATCGAGTAAATGAGCCTTGATGAAGTACTGCATATGTCTGCTAATAAAATAAGAAGTCAGCTTGCGAATAAGGGGATTGAAATTCCGCCGTTTGAAACGCAAAGAAAGGCAACGTAAGCCGATTTGCGTGGCTTGAATTTTTGTCGGGTAAGTCTAGCAGAAACAGCTTAAAAGCCGACACAGGCGATTTGTTAGCCGCTGTGGGCGATATGTGTGAGAGGTTTTAATTCTGATAATAAAAAGGCAGTTGTTAATCTGCACAAATACCAGATATGCAGCAGTTAAAGCAAAGTAAAATATTTCATTGCAAGTTAAAGTTTCGGGGTCGTAGCCCCCTAAACGTTCACAGCGGACGAGCAAAGCTCGCTGCAAAAATGCCGAAAACACGCAGTTTCAGCAAAATGATTGTGCATAATTTTTATGGGGTCATAAATTTGAGCTTTGAATGATTGAGGGGTCGTAAGTGCAGAAGACTGCACAAAATCGGCATATTTTCAGGCGTTGTAATTGGAAAATGTGAATTTACGACAAGAAAAAAGCTGTATATTAAAAAACAGTTAAGATGGTGCGTAACTAATTAGCACCATCAAAATTTAAATATGAAAGGACTGAACTGATTTGTTTATACGAAAATTAACAATCGACGTAATGAAACGGAGCGTGATAAGCGAATGGCAGAAGAAAAGACTAAAAGATACAGCCTTGATAAACCTCTGTGTCAGGACAACACAGAGGTGCAGTCGGCTGAATATACCGATCACTACATCAACGGTGTGACCTATCGTGTGTGGTCTGCATTTGAGGGTAAAACCAATGTAGCTGATAGTCTCAGCAGACTAATGTTTCGCAAACTGGAATCAGGCGAACAGGTCGGAGAGGTAGTCGATGAATTTCAAAAAGGAATAGAGCGTATCAATAACAGCTCCTTAGTAACAATGTAAAATTTCAATAATCGGACTTAGCAACATTCAACAAATATTTTTACAGACAGCGGATTTTACTGGCATTTACAGCATAGTTGTGATATACTTGTGGAGCGGAAGATACCGCAAGGCTTATTAAATCCGCTGCTGAGAAAGGAGTTACTATGAAAAAACAGCAGCATTACAAGGCAGCACTTTATTGCAGACTTTCGGTTGATGACGGAAACTTTGGAGGAAGTGTTTCTATCGAAACTCAGAAAATTCTGCTTGAGCAGTACTGCAAAGATCATAAAATTACAGACTACAAATTCTATTGTGATGACGGTTGCAGCGGAACGAACTTTGACAGACCGTCCTTCAAAAAAATGCTTTCGGACATTGATGAGGGCAAAATCAATCTTGTTATCGTCAAAGACCTTTCTCGGTTTGGACGAAATTATGTCGAGGCAGGTATGTATGTTCAACGGTTTACCGACAGCAATATCCGATTTATTGCGGCGGACGATAACTATGATTCTCTTGTGAACAGCGACGATTTGCTGTTCCCGATAAAGAATGTAGTCAACGAAATGTACGCTCGTGACGTTTCAAAAAAGACCAAAGCGGCGAAAAAAGCTAAGGCGAGGGACGGACAGTTTATCGGATCAAAAGCTCCGTTCGGCTACAAGATAGACCCAAATGACCGTCATCATTTAATCGTGGACGAGCCTGCCGCACAGGTTGTTAAAAGAATTTTCAGACTTGCATCAGAGGGTGTTGGCTACAACAAAATGGCAAAAATATTTAGAGAAGAAAAGGTACTAACTCCCATTGCCTACTTCAACCTCAACAATCCGGATTACTTCAAATCGGATTACTGGCGCAAGGAATTTGACTGGCACGTTACTTCAATCCGCGCGATACTCAACAATGAAGTCTATCTAGGCAAGCTTGTTTACGGCAAGCAGAGAAACAAATCCATGAAAAGTAAAGAAAAGGTACGCAATCCTAAAGAGGATTGGATCGTGGTTGAAAACTGCCACGAGCCTATCATTACGCAGGAACTGTGGGATACGGTACACAAAATTCTGAATGCCAAGCACCGTCCTGCAAAGGCGGGAGAGGTTCAGATGTTTGCCGGACTTCTCTACTGTTCGGATTGCGGTCATTGCCTGACTTACTCGCAGAAACAGCGTAAAGACGGCAGTTATCACGGAGCGTACTCCTGTTGGATGTACAAAACTCACGGCAAAGAATACTGCGCTTCGCACTACATTACGTTTGATACAATTTACGAGCTTGTACTGATCGACATTCAGCGTAACTTGTTTCAGTACCGCAAAAATACGGATAAATTCAAGTCGATTTTAAGTCGGAAATATCAGTCTGATTCACAAAAGCAAGCGGAACAAATCACACTCGAATATGAGCAAAAGCAAAAACGCTGTGAGGAACTGGATAAGATTATCAGCCGACTTTATGAGGACAATGTTCTTGGGAGGATAGGCGATGAGAGATATGAGTCTATGTCGCAGAGTTACGAGTTGGAACAGGTGGAAATCAAAAAGGCGTTACCTATTCTCAAATCGAAAATTGACGAGTTGAAAAGACAATCAGATTGTGCGGATAACTTTATTAACGTTATAAAAAAATACACCATAATCGACAAGTTGGATGCCGCAATACTAAATGAGCTGATAGACAAAATTGTTGTTCATCACAAAGAACAAGCTGAGGACGGAAGAACATTTCAGCAGATTGAGATTTATTACAGATTTGTCGGAAAACTCGGCACGGAGAATGAATTATCCAAGGCGGCATAACCGTGCAAATACAGCGGTTACACACGAAAAATCAAAATACGATATGACGTCGCTTTATCGACAGCCCATGGTCGTCGGTTCGAGTCCGACTATCAGCTCCATATTGGTGATACCAAATGGATATTCACCTGAAAAAGCCCGTATTTACGGGCTTTTTTGATGTTTAGAAAGCGGAAAATTTTAGTGTAAAACCGTGGATGCTTTTCACCGGTTTTCACGAAAAAAGGGAGTCGAACCCTACACAACAAAAAATATCGAACATAACGGCAGACTTTGAGCAGATTTCGCTCTGAGCCTGCCGATTTGTTATGAAAAAATAATCACAAAGTTTTAAAGGCTGTTTTGTCTATTGTCACGAATTTAAGTGACGATGATAAAACAGCCTTTTTTCATTTCTAAGGAAAGGTTGTGATACCAATGTGGCAGCTATACTATTAAAAAACAAAAAACTATACGAACGGAGGAATGACAATGAATGAAAAACTTGTGATCAATGCAAATCTGCTCCGCAAAGAGCCAGAGTTCGGTACAAGAGTTTGCGTGGTGGAAAAGGCAGAAGCAGTCACCCATGACAAATTTGAACGCCTGAAAAGGCATCCGATGCAGGACAATGATCTGATCGCAGAAAACACAGACCTTATGTTCTGCGACGTAAATAATCAGTATCATTGCCTGCTCATATACGATGACGATCAGGGCGACGGACTGCTGATCGAATCAGAGGGCGCACCTTATGCACGATATGCTCAGTATATTCCAAATGCAAAACTGCTTTACGAAAATCATATGCAAATGCATTTGCAGGAAATGAAATTTTACTGCCCTCTTGAGATCAGCAGATGGGACGATGATGAATACAATGAAATCTCACCCAATGAGGCTTCTGCTTACGAATCGGAGATAAATTATTTTATCAGCGATTTTAATCTGCCTGAGGAAAAAGAGCGAGGTCTGATGCATTGGTACAATAGAGGAAATTCTGTTGACCAAAAGGTGTTTTCGGCATTTATGTCTGTCGAAGAAAATGACGAAGAACTTGTGGGAGTTGTTACAGCAAGCGTTTACGGTCAGCTTACGAAAGATGAACTTGAAGATCTCCGTGAATATTTTATCGGTCAGCTCAGCGACGGTGCAGGAGAGAGTCTGGAACAAAGACCGATAAAAACTCCTGACGGCGAGATCTATGTCAGCTTTTGGAGTTTTGATGACAGCTGGTCATTGCAAACGACGGAGGAAATGGATCGCACTCAATCCAAAGAGCTGACCGAAGAACCTGAAATGACATTGTGAGGTGATTTATGATGTATTACGAAAAGAAAGTAGAATGGCTGAAAGAACGGTATCCCGAAGG
>OJPS01001326.1_pt1 | contig 16706 bp, 15 predicted proteins | sample 1598551 | NCBI WGS metagenome assembly OJPS01 (sample SAMN03922488, study PRJEB24848) | human gut metagenome | isolation source: stool sample | host: Homo sapiens | place: Germany | collected 2011-05 | reverse complement strand
CAGCGGCGCCACCGAAACCGTCACCATCTTTTTGGAGGCCGCCAGATACGGATTTTCCACGGTATCTGTGCTGATAAGCATCTCTATCGGGCTTTCATCGATGCGTTTTACGCCCTTTTCGCGCAGCATGTTATGCCCAAGGCAGGCCAGAATGCGCTTTGCTCCCTTCTGTTTGAGCACCTTTGCGATATCCGCAAGCGTGCCGCCGGAGATGGTAAAATCGTCCACAATCATGCAGTCTTTGCCTTCCACATTGCCGATCAGCTCCAAAATTTCGGCCTTCTCGTCGTGGGCGACACGGGTTTTATCCCCAATGGCCACGGGCGTGCCCAGGTAATCGGCATATTTGCGGGCAGTTTTTGCAAAGCCGGCATCCGGAGAGATGACCACAAGGTTTTCCGAAAGGCCCATACCCTTTACCACCTCGCACAAAATGGGCAGGGAGTAGAGATGATCCATTGGAATCCGGAAAAAGCCCTGAACCTGCGGGCTGTGCAAATCCATGGTAATGACGCGGTCTGCCCCGGCAGTTTCGATGCAATCCGCGCAGACTCTCGCGCGGATAGAGACGCGGGGTTCATCTTTCTTATCCCCTTTGGCATATCCAAAATATGGGATGATCACGGTGATAGAGCTTGCGCTGGCGCGCTTGAAGGCATCGATCCAAAAGAGGATTTCCACCAGCTCGTTATTTGGGTCAAGCCCGATGGGCTGAATCAGATAGACATCGTGATCGCGGACTGTCTCCTGTATGCGAACGAAGATATTGCCATCCGAAAAGTGGATCACTTCGCTCTTTCCAAGGTCTGTCCCCAGATATTTGCACATTTTTTTTGCAAAAGCGCCGCCCGTGCTTCCGGCAAATATCTTGATAATATTTCCCTGTTCAGAATGCATTTTCTACCCCTTTATACCGCAAAAATTTCTGCGTATTTCGCTCTTTTACATATATTATATAGTAACACAACGATCCCGCTACTTCAACCGCTTTTGCTCATTTAAATAAAATTTGCAGGCAGTCTGAAAGCTCTTCATCGCCTCTCTGTTCCTTGCCCACAAATGTGCTGGGGCGGAACGAGCCGTGGGCATCGCTGCCCTGGCTGATAAACAGGCCGCGCTGCCGCCCCTGCTGCATGTAGTAGGCGCACTCCTCGTCGCTATGCATGGGATAGAACGCCTCGATGCCATCCAGCCCCTCTGCCACAAGCCGATCCAGCATGGCGGGAAAATCCTGCGCCAGGGCAAGCTTTGGGTGCGCCCAAACCGCCTTGCCCCCGGCTTCGTGGATGAGGCAGATGGCCTCCTCCTCGCTCAGGCGGTAGCGCTCTACAAACCCCGCTCCGCCCCGGTTTAGAAATCTTTGAAAGGCATCTGGGATATCCCGGGCATATCCCGCTTCCACCAGCGCCGCCGCAATATGCGGCCGGCCAATCAGATCTCCCCCGGCGTGTGCTCGAATGCGCTCCAGGCTGATGCGGTATCCCGCCCGGCAGAGCTTTTCCGCCATCTCCTGCACCCGCGTTTCCCGCTTTTGTGCCAATACGCGGCATTCCCTGGCAAACCGGCTGTGCCCTAAATCCACCCCGTAGCCCAGGATGTGCAGCTCCCCCTCATACTGAACAGAAAATTCCACTCCCGATACAGCGCGGATGCCCAGCTGCTCCGCCCTGGCCATAAATTCCTCCACCCCGGCAACGCAATCATGATCCGTTAGCGCGGCATAACAAAGGCCGGCCTTCTGGCATTCTTCCGCCATTTGCGAAGGAGTCATCGTACCATCTGAGGCTGTGGAATGCATATGCAAATCCGCCTTCATTTTCTCTTCCTTTCCAAAAAACCTCTCCCGGGCAGGGCAGAAGCCGCCCGCCCAGGCAGCCCTATTATACACGCGGCCGCAAAAAAAGAAAAGCCCATTGCTATTTTGCCGCTGCGCTTTTTGGGCGCGCCTTGACGCGGGTTTTCCCCCGCCGTATACTTATTGTAGAAAAGCAATTTTCCCGGAGGCTCCCATGCCAAATAAATCCACCAAAAATATTTTATGCTTTGGATACCTCTGCATTTTCTGCGCAGCGGCTTCGCTTGCCCTCTCCATTCCGACGCTCCATATCCCAGAAAACCGCTATTCCTTTGCCTGCGTTTTCTGCGCCGTGCTCTTTGGAGGGCTTACCGCCCTTTCCGGGCACATGGGGCGGGATTTTCGGCGCCTGCAGGGGGCCTGCCTGGTGATAGGCGGCGCGATTTGGGTGGCATTTTCCATCCGCCCTGCTTTTATTTGGCTTTCGGCATTTTTTGGCCCGATGATGACGCTGGCCGGCCTTTCCCTTTTCTTTTTTAAAAGCCGGGCATTTACCGGCTATCTGGGGCTCGTTTACAGTGTCGTTTGCGCCCTGATGCTCATGATGAGCGGAATTGGCCTATATGTTGCCAGAAAAACGCCCTTTTCAGAGCTGAGCTATCTGCTGCAAAGCTTTCTGGCCTTCTGCGCCTTCTGTTCCTGCGGCATCGTCTGTTTTTTGGAATCCCGCCGCCAGCGGAGCTGATATCAAAACAGCTGAGCTTTCCCGTTCATCAATATCATTTGGAGGTAGCTTATGAAAAAGATTGGGTTTATCGGCATTGGCGTTATGGGCGCGCCCATGGCTGGACATCTTTTAAAGGCCGGCTACAGTGTAGCCGTCTACGCCCGGCGCAAAGAGGCGGCAGACGCACTGGTTTCCCAGGGCGCAGAGTTTTGCAGCAGCATCGCCCAGTGCGCCAAGGGGCGGGATGCCGTCATCACAATGGTGGGCTTTCCAAAGGATGTGGAGGAAGTCTATTTTGGCGAGCAGGGCATTTTGCAAAACGCCTCCACAGGCACAATCCTCATCGATATGACGACAACCAGCCCGCGCCTCTCGCTGCGCATCGCACAGGCCGCCGCAAAAAAGGGCCTCTGCGCGCTGGATGCGCCCGTCTCGGGCGGGGATGTGGGCGCGCGGCAGGCGACGCTCTCCATCATGGTAGGAGGAGACCCCGCCGTCTGCCAAGCCTGCCTTCCTCTATTTCAGGCCATGGGCAAACAGGTGGTATATGAAGGGCCGGCAGGCAGCGGCCAGCACACCAAGATGGCCAATCAGATTGCGCTGGGCGGCGCGATCGCAGGAGTCTGCGAGGCGCTGGCCTATGGCAAGCGCGCCGGGCTGGATCTTCCCACCATGCTGCAATCCATCAGTGCCGGCGCAGCTGGCAGCTGGCAGATGAGCAACATGGCGCCCCGCATGCTCGCCTCGGATTTTGCTCCCGGCTTTTTTATCAAGCACTATATCAAGGATATGGATATTGCCCTGCAGGAAGCAGAAGGCTTTGGCCTGCATATGCAGGTGCTGGAAGAAGTGCGCAAAATGTATGCTGCCCTGGCCCAGGAGGGGAAGGAAAATCTGGGTACGCAGGCCCTCTACCAGTATTATGAGCAGCAGGAAAAATGAGCATGGTTCCTCTGGATGCAGGTGCCACAATCCGCCCGGCGGTGCAGCAGGATGCCTCGCGGCTGGCGGAAATCCTCGTCTTTTCCAAGCGCATGGCCTACCGGGATATTTTTCAGGACGACTACGGCTCCTTTGTCGCCCTTCAGGTGCTTCCGCTGGCCCAGCAGTTTCTTTGCAGGCAAAACCTTGCGGGGTTTTTTGTCTATGAGGAAGCGGGTATTTTGAAGGGGCTGGCGCGCTGGAAAGAGCCCAAATCGGGCGTTGCAGAGCTGCTCTTATTGTATGTCGACCCGTTTTTTCAAAGGTCGGGCATTGGCAGCGCCCTGCTTTTGAAATTTTTGCAGGCAGCGCGGCAGGCAGGGGCTGCCTGGGCAAAGCTCTGGGTGCTGGAAAAAAATCCGGCTGCCCGCCGCTTTTACGAAAAGGCGGGGTTTTCCCCCACCGGGGCCGCCAAAAGGGAAGAAGGGTATTCGGTTTTTCAGCTGGAATACCAAAGAGCGCTCTAAAAAGAGCCGGAATCAGGATTCCGGCTCTTTTTCTTCTTTTTGCACCTGGGCACGGCGCTTTCTCTGCAGAGAAGAGCGTATGAGAAAAACAGCACTTACTGCCAACATGCCTGCCAGGCACGCTCCTGCCCAAAAGAGAGAATGCAGCACCTCCCCGGCAAAGCCTTCTGGCCGCACTTCCACCAGCACATTGCAGAACACCTGGCTGTAATTGGCGGTATCCTGCGGCGTATAGCAGGCGATATACTCCTTCTCTCCCAGCCAGAGCACGGCATCCGGTTCCTGCCAGCTCCAGCCATCCGGCAGAGGGATATCCTCCAGTTTCGCCCCTTTTTCAAAATCCCGGGCGGAAATGGCCGGAGCCTCCACCTTTGGCTCTGCCTTTGCCACCACAAGGGGCACCCGGCAGCGGATAGTGCCCGAACGGGCGTCCCACCCTGGCTGAGCGGAATAGTCGTAGTTATCCGTATCCCTGGGCGTATAGATGGCATCATAGCCCTCGTTGCCCACAGAGGGCACCTGAGCGCCATCTTCCCACGCCCAGCCTTCTGGCAGCGCAATCTGCGAAAGGTTGACAGAAGGGTCATATTCCACTGGCTCCAGCAGCGGGACAGATACCTCCCCCTCGCCCTTTTGCATTTCCACCTGCACGCGGCGCACCACGGCGCCCCGGGCTTCATCCCACCCTGCCAATCCGGAATAATCGTAATTGACGGTATCGCTCGGATAGTAGGCCATATCGAAACTATGGCCATTCTGCGCCCATTCCAGAACGAGCGCGCTGTTTATAAAGGCATATTCCCCGCTCTCTTTTGGGCGGGCAAACCGCGCCTGGGCAAGGGGCTTACCATAGCGGATGTTCGCCCGCTCGGGGAAGGCGATTTCCTCTGCCGCGGCTGGCTCCACCCGCAGGGCGACTCTACCCGTAAGCCTGCTTTCGCCATCACTGTTCCAGCTGTAGTTTGCTGCGGAATTGGGAATAAAATCCACAAGCAGCATGGCGCCCGTATCCGAAACATCCGGGCGGGAAGAGAGGTTTTCCTCTGCGCTCAGCACAAACCTGCCCGCGCCCTCTCCGCCTATAAACCTGCCTTCCTGCAGCGTCTGCCCATAGGTTACGATCATCTCATCGGGGAAACGCACGCCCGTGCCAGCATAGCCATCTGACAAGGCGATAACGGAGGCCTGCTCCAGGGCGCTCTTTTGATAGAGCGCCAGCGCCGGGGATTCCCCATCCTGGCACTCCTGCCCAGGAAGGCCGACGCTATTTAGAGATGCGAGAAAGCTGCTTCGGCTATCATCACTTGCAAAGGCCGCTCGCAGGGGCGCTTCCACTTCCGCCAATGCAGCCGCAGGAAAAAGAGCGCAGCAAAGCAGAGCGCAAAGCGCCAAGCAAAGCTTTTTTCCCCTGCCCAAGTTTTCTCTCACTTTGCTTTTCACCCTCTCTTTCTTCGTTCTTTTATTTTATCCACCCCACCCTGGAAAAACAAGCACCTTTGCCAGCAGAATGTATCCGCCGCGTTTCCCGGTTGTAACAATTCATAAAAAACGGCACAGCCTGCCTGGCCGTGCCGTTTATGCCTATTAAAAGGAAAAGCCCCATGTATCCACCATTTTATAGCCCATATAGCCAAGGCCCATGCCAAGCACGGCGCCTGCCAGCACATCCGAGGGATAGTGTACATACAAATAGATTCTGGAAAAGGCGATGAGCGCCGCCAGCACCAGCGCCGCGCTGCCCAGTTCCCGCTCCGCCAGAAAGAGCGAGGTGGCTGCGGCAAAGGATGTAAGGGTATGCCCGGAAGGGAAGGAAGAATCCCTGGGGGCGCGCACAATGAGGTTTATCCCTGGCTTTTTGGCAAATGGGCGCGCTCTTCCAAAGAGCGGCTTAAGCAGCGCGCTGCCCACAACCAGCCCCATGAGAAGCGAGATGGCCATGGAAATGCCGGTCATGCGGTAGCGCTCCGTATAGAGGAAGGCCGCAATGGCGCAGATCCAGATAAACCCTCCGCTGCCCAGCGCGGAAATAAAGGGCATCACCAGATCCCCCGCCAGGCTGTGCAGATGCTTGCGCACATAATCTAAAATGGAAATATCCAGCTTCAACGCTTTCCCTCCAGGATATTTACTGATTTTGCTGTGAGTTCTATTATACCATGGCCCTGCCAGAACTCAATAAAAAACTGATAAACAATTTGTTTCGCGCAGCAAAAAAGAACTTCATCAAGCGGGGGCAAGCCAGAAATGCCCCGGGCCGCTCTGTTTCCAAACTCCGCCGGGCGGGCAGTTTGCGAGCGCCTCCCTCTCGGGCAGGGGCGCCCCCGGCTCCAGCGGCAACCTGGATGCCAAAAGCCTTCGCGTATAGGGATGCAGCGGGCGGCAAAAAAGCGATTCTCCCGGCCCCAGTTCCACCAGCCTGCCCTGCCAGAGCACGCCGATGCGGCTGCAAACCTGGCGCACCAGGGCGAGATCGTGGGCAATTAGCAAGCAGCCCACGCCCCTTTCTTTGCGCAGTTTTTCAAAGAGCGCCATAATCTGCGCCTGCACAGGGGCATCCAGCGAGGAGACTGGCTCATCCGCCACCAGATAATCCGGCTCCATGGCCAGCGCCCGGGCGATGACAACGCGCTGCCTCTGGCCCCCGGAAAGCTCTTTAGGAAAGCGGGCCAGGTGCTGCGCGCCCAGGCCCACCGCGCCCAAAAGCTCCTCTGCCTTTTTCTCCCGCGCCGCTCTGCCCCCGCCAAAGCGCCCAAGCTTCAGCGCTTCCATCAGGCTTTTTTCCACAGTAAGGCGAGGGGAGAGGCTGGCTGCCGCGCTTTGAAAAACCACCTGGGTTTTTTGCCGCCAGAGCCGCCGTTCCGCCCGGCAAAGGCGCGCCGTCTCCTTTCCCTGGTAGAAAAGCTGCCCAGAGGCTGTGCATGCCCCTGCAACGCAGCGCCCGAGCGTCGTCTTCCCCGAGCCGGATTCTCCCACCAGCCCGAAAGTTTCTCCAGCATAGAGGCGCAGGTTTACCCCCTTCAGTGCAAACGGCGCTCTGGGATTATAGCGAAAGGAGATATCTTTTAACTCAAAAATCGGGCTGGGCAATGCAAAATTCCTCCTCTATCCACACGCTGCCCTCCCGCACATATACGGGCGGCGCGATTTTAGGCGAGCCCGGCTGCAACAGCCAGGTGGCCGCCCAATGCGTTTTGCTCACAAAAAAGGCGGGCGGCTGCTCCTGCTGTTCCTGGGCAAGGGCGCGGCGCAAGGTCAGTGCGGCGCTCTCCGGCCCCTTTCCTTCCCGGCGAACTGCCCGGGCTCCCGGCTGCGCGGCCAAAAGCGCCCAGGTATAGGGATGCTGCGGTTGATGCAGCACTTCCTCTGCTCGGCCTTCCTCCACCAGCCTGCCTGCGCGCATCACCGCCATTCTGTCCGCCAGCTGAGCTGCCACCCCAAGATCGTGCGTGATGAGCAGCATGGCCATATGAAGCTCCCTTTTGATTTCTCTTAAAAGCCTCAGAATTTCCACCTGAACGGCGCTATCCAGGGCGGCCGTAGGCTCATCGGCAATCAGGAGGGCAGGGCGGCATGCAAGAGCTGCCGCAAGGGCCGCGCGCTGCAGCATACCTCCCGAGAGCTCGTGAGGGTATTTGGGATACACCCCCTCCCCAAGGCGCACAAGGCAAAGCAGCTGTTCCGCCCGCCGCCTGGCTTCCTTTTTTCCCATCTTTTCATGGGCGCAGGCGGCCTCTGCGATTTGCGCGCAAATGGGAAAGGCAGGATCTAGAGCAGTGCGCGGCTCCTGGAAGAGATATGCCATTTCTGCCCCGCGCACTTTTCGCATCTGCTCTTCCTTAAGGCGGCATAGCTCTCTTCCTTTTAGCCGGATGCTCCCCTCCAGCAGGCAGTTACCCGGGCACAGGCGCATCAGGCTGCGGCAGAGGGTAGTTTTCCCCGAGCCCGATTCTCCCACAATGGCCAGGGTTTCCCCCGTTTGCACGCCAAAAGAAACGCCGCTCACTGCCCAAAAAACGCCCTCTTCGGCGGGAAAGCCTACTTTGAGATTCTCCACTTCCAGAAGAGCCATGCTTCCTCCTTCCTGCACCCATGCCCCGCGCTACTGCTCCAGCTCCCATTCTGCCACATTCCAGAAAATGCCCACGCCATGGTGCCCAAGGACGGTATCTTCCGCAATGCCCTTAAGGCGCGGGGTGCTCACATAGATGGCATCCACATAGGCGAGAAAAATATAGGGCATATCCTCTGAAAGAGCCTGCTGGAACTGGGCATAGAGCTGCTTTCGCTGCTCTCTATCCTCTGTCTGCCGGGCGCTCAGCAGCAGGGAATCCACCTGTTCGTTGGAGTATCCGCTGTAATTTGCGCCTTTTTGCGTCCCAAACACTTTGTAGGTATGATCATCCGGATCAAAGGGGCTGCCCCAGCCGATGAGGTAGGCATCCTGCCCAGCCCAATCCACCTGGGCATCCACCTTTACGCAAACATCCGCCCCGATTTCCCCAAGCTGTTGTGCGCAAATGTTGCTCATATCGATGCGCACCTGATCGCCCTGGCTGTTGTGGATGCAAAACTGCAGCCTTTCGCCCTCTTTTTGATAGATGCCATCCTCCCCTTTGCTCCAGCCCGCCTGTTCCAGAAGCTGCATGGCCTTTTGGGGGTTATATTCAAACTTTTCCATCTGCTCGTTCACATAGGGGCCTTTTTGCAGCGGAGAATACGCCGCCTCCCCGCAGCCCATCAGCACCGTATCCACAATGGCCTGGCGATCGATGGCATAGCTTAGGATATTGGGCAGTTCCCGGTGCCGGCTGAAAAAATCGCCGTTAAAATTATAGAGAATGCCGCGGTAATCCGCCGTATCCATCTGGTATACCCTGTAATCCTGGCTGTTCTGCCCCTGCCGGAACATTTGTGCATCCTCCGGGGTGACCTGAGCGAGATCCAGCTCGCCGGATTGCAGCTGCAGCGCCCTGGCCTGGGTATCCTCCACAATTTTAAAGATGATCTCATCGATTTTGGGCTCGCCGCGGTGATACTGCTCGTGCTTTCTCAGGGTGATACTCTGCCCCATATCCCACTGTTCCAGGCGATAGGGCCCGGCGCCCACGGGATTTTGGTTGAAGGAATCCAGCGCAAGATCTTTTCCTTCCAGCAGATGCGCAGGCAGAATGCCGATGGTAAGATAATCTAGAAGCGCCACATTGGGCGCGGTCAGAGAGAGGATGACGGTATAATCGTCTGGCGTCTGTATTTCCAGAATATCCTCATAGTTGGAGGCGTTTTCCGAGGCGTTTTTGGGATCCATAATGGCTTGCAGCGTAAAGCGGACATCTCTGGAAGTGAGGGGATGACCATCGTGAAAATAAACATCCCTGCGCAGCTTAAAAGTATAGGTGCAATTCTCTGCATCGTATTCCCAGGTCTCGGCCACATCGGGAACAACCTCATTCTGCCCATTGTGCGCCATCAGCCCGGCAAACAGAAGCAGGTTGATTTCCCCATGCTCATAGAGGGCCGGGTTGATGGCAGTATAATCCCCGCTTCCATAGACGAGGACTTCCGCCGCCTCTTCGGAAAGGGCAGGAGCCTGCTCTTTCGCACAAGCCGCAGACCCCATGGAGAGAACCAGCGCCAACAGCAACGCCGCCGCCTTTTTTATCGCTTTTCTCATAAGTGCATTCTCCTTTTTGGCATAGCCATGCCATGATTTTGTTTTAGGGCATTTCCCACCTGCAAAAGGCTAAGCAGTGCCGTCAGAAGCACGGCGCCCGGGATGAGCACCATCCACCAATCCCCCGTGAGCAGCGCACGCTGGGAAGCTTGCAGCAGGCTTCCCCAGGAAACCGCCTCCACCGGAAGGCCAATGCCAAGAAAGCTCAGCGTGGCCTCTGAGGCGATGGCGCCTCCCATACTGCCAATCACCAAAAATGCGATGGAGGGGAACACGCCGGGCAAAAAGTGCCGGAAAAACAGGTGGAAAAAGCCCGCGCCCATGCCCTGAGCAGCTTGAATATATTCCTGGCCGCGCATCTGGAGCACTTGGCTGCGCACAAGTTTGGCTGTGGGCATCCAGCCTGTAAGGCCGATAACCAGCGAGAGGCTCAACATATTGGCCTCCCCCAGGGCAGCCTGAAGCAGAATTGCCAGCAGAATGCCGGGCAGCGAGAGCAAAAGCTCTGCGCCGCGCATGAGCAGATCGTGCAGCCAGCCAGGAGCCAGCGCCGCCGCCGCGCCATAGATACTGCCCACCAGCGCCGAAATTCCCGCCGCGCAGGCGCCGATAAACAGGGAAACCCGCCCGCCATGCAGCAGCATGGCAAAGACATCTCTGCCAAGAGCGTCTGTCCCAAGCGGGTGGGCGGCGCTGGGCGCCTGACCTGCCGCAGTGAGGTCCATATATGAAGGGTCGCCCGGGGCCAGGAGATCTGCCAGCAGGCAGAGGGCAACCAATAAAACGAGCAGGCCCAGCGAAACGATGGGAACGCGGCTGCTGGCCCTTTTCTTTGCTCTCGCCGTCCGGCGGACACCGGCAGACATCAGACGCTCATGCATGGTGCGCCTCCCTTTGCATGCGGGGATCGGCCTTTTTCTCCAAAAACTCGGCCAACAGGGCGCAAATGGCCACTACTGCCCCTGTGAGCACACAAAGCACCAGCAGCAGATTGTAATCGTGATACTGGGCGGCTTCAAAGCAGAGAGCGCCCAGGCCGGGGTAAGAAAAAACTTTTTCCACAATATAGGTTCCCCCTGCCATATGGGGCACGGCCAGGGCCGCCATGGAAAGGAGGGAAGGAAGGATGTTTCTAAGGCAGTGTTTTAGGAGGATTTTTCCCCTCCCGATGCCCTTGGCGCGCAGCATGAGCACATAATCCATGCAAAGCTCCTGCGAAAGCCGGCTGCGCACCAAATAGGCATAGTTCCAAAAATGCCCGAGGACAATCGTGCTCGCGGGCAGGATGAGATGCCGCACTCTCCCCCAAAAATCCCCGCTTTGGCCCACAGGATAGGCGCCGCCGCTTGGCAGAACCCCCAGCGCCACGCCAAATACCGCGATGAGCAGCACCGCGAGAAAAAATGTGGGGATACAGGAGAGGGCGGCGCCCACGCGGCAGAGCAGCTTATCAAAAAAGCTGCCCTCGTGTGCGGCGCACCAGATGCCCAGCGGCACGGCCAGCGCAAAAGTCAGCACAAAGGCCGTGCCTGCGAGAATCAGCGTATTCTGATATCGCCCGGCGATGACGGCCATCACATCCTGCTTATACTGAAAGGAGATGCCGAAATTTCCGCTGAGGGCGTTTTTGCACCAGATGGCAAACTGCGCCGTCAGAGGCTGATCCAGCCCCAGCATATGCTCTGCCGCCTGGCGCTGCTGCTCGTTCATGCGCTCCACGCTCTGGCCATAATAGGCCCGAAGAGGATCGCCCGGGGCCAGCCGGGAAAGAAAAAACACCAGCACGATGAGCAGCAAAAACAGCGCGAGCATCTGCGCCGCTTTTCCCACTGCCCGCCAAACGCGCATATTCCTTCCCCCTTTCCCATAAAAAAAGCATTTCCCCGCAGAGATTTCTCCGCAGAAAAATGCCTTCGTGACACTGTTGACGCGCTTCTCATTGAAATGTTCAAACAAAACTTTGGCCCTTCCTGAGCCTTTTAGACGAGGATCATTATACTGGGTGGCAGCGGGAGTGTCAAGGTTTGACAAGCCCTTTTCGCGCCGCTATAATAAAAATAGAGGGCATGCTAGGAAGACATGCCAGGCCAGGAAGGCACGCGCAGCAGCGCCTGCTTTTCGCGGCTTTTTTTATATGGCGACCGGCCTTTGCCCCGGTGCCGGTTTTCAAAGGAGCAAATATGACGCTGCAGGATTTTTTCGAGCAACACAAAAAAGCTGCCATCGCCTTTTCGGGCGGCGCAGATTCGGCATATCTTCTATATGCGGCAATGCGGTATGGCACGGATATCCGCGCCTATTATGTCAAAACCCAGTTTCAGCCCGCCTTTGAGCTGGCCGATGCGCGCAGGCTGGCCCAGGAGCTTGGGGCAAGGCTTACGGTGCTTTTCCAGGATGCGTTGGCAGATGAGCGCGTGGCCGAAAACCCAAAGGATCGCTGTTATCACTGCAAGCGCGCCCTTTTTGACGGCATTTTACGCGCTGCCGCCCAGGATGGCTATGCGCTGATTTTAGACGGCACAAATGCTTCCGATGATGCCCTGGATCGCCCGGGCATTCGGGCGCTCAGGGAGATGGGCGTTCGCTCCCCCTTAAGGGAATGCGGCCTTTCAAAAGGCGAAATACGCCGCCTTTCCAAGGAGGCCGGGCTTTTTACCTGGGATAAACCGGCGTATGCCTGCCTGGCGACGCGCATTCCCACGGGCCAGCCCATCACCCAGGAGCTGCTTTCGCGCATCGAAAGCGCAGAGGACGCCCTTTTTGCCCTGGGCTTTACGGATTTTCGCGTGCGGGTTTTCCACGGCTGCGCGCGCCTGCAGCTTCCCATCTCCCAGATGGGGCGGGCTGTAGAGCAGCGGGAGCGCATTCTGGCCGCGCTGGGCGGATTGTTTGAAGGAGTATTTTTGGATTTTGACGGCGGGCGCGGTTAACCCCCCACCATGATTAGGATAGCGCGGCCCTTTGGCCGGCAGAAAGGAAGGCATATGCAAAAAGAGCAGCTTCTTTCCCTGCTGGAGCAGGTGAGGGAAGGCAAAATCGCGCCGCAGGAGGCGGCAGAAAAGCTGAAACTGGCACCCTTTGAGGATTTGGGCTATGCAAAAATCGACCATCACCGGGCGCTGCGCCAGGGCGCGGCAGAGGTCATCTACGGGCGCAGCAAGACGCCCGAGCAGATTCTCGGCATCGCCAAGGCCATGATAGAGGCGGGCAACAGCAATATTCTCATCACGCGCATGTCCCAGGAGGCGGCAGAGCTTGTGGAGCAGGAAATCCCCCTTCGCTATCACCCCATCGCGCAGGTGGGCATTGCGGCGCCAAAAAAGCAGGCGCTGCGGGGCGAGATTGTGGTCGCTTCGGGCGGCACCAGCGATATGGCTGTCTGCGAGGAAGCGGCGCTTACTGCCGAAACGCTGGGCAACCATGTCACCCGGCTTTACGATGTGGGCGTGGCGGGGCTGCACCGTCTGCTTTCGCACCTCCCTGCTCTTTCCAGAGCGCGGGTGGTCATTGCCGTTGCGGGCATGGAGGGGGCTCTGGCCAGCGTAATTGGCGGGCTGGTGGCATGCCCTGTCATTGCCGTTCCCACCAGCGTGGGCTATGGCGCCAATTTCGGGGGGCTTTCCGCGCTGCTCTCCATGCTCAATTCCTGCGCAAGCGGGTGCAGCGTCGTCAATATCGACAACGGCTTTGGCGCAGGTTTCCTGGCCAGCCGCATCAACCAGATGGAGGGAATTCAATGAAAACACTATATTTGCAGTGCGCCATGGGTGCGGCGGGGGATATGCTCATGGCCGCGCTCTACGAGCTTTTGGATGAGGACGGCCGCAGCGCCTTTTTAAAGGAGATCAACGGCCTTGGCATTGCGGGCGTGCAGGTTCAGGCGGTCCCCGCACAGAAATGCGGCATTTGGGGCACGCATATGCGGGTGCTGGTGCACGGCCAGGAGGAGCACTCTGCGGATGTTGCCGCCCACGATTGCGGCGAGCATACTCATTCCCACGACTGCGACGGCCATACCCATTCTCACGACTGCGATGGCCATACCCATTCTCACGACTGCGACGGCCATACCCATTCCCACGACTGCGATGGCCATACCCATTCTCACGACTGCGATGGCCATACCCATTCTCACGACTGCGACGGCCATACCCATTCTCACGACTGCGATGGCCATGCCCATTCCCACAGCCATTCCAGCCTGGCGGATATTTCCCATCTCATCTCCCATCTTCCCGTATCCCAAAAGGTGCGCCGGGATGCCCAGGCCGTCTATGGGCTCATCGCAGAGGCGGAATCCCACGCCCACGGCCAGCCCGTAAGCGAAATTCACTTTCACGAGGTAGGCGCGCTGGATGCTGTGCTGGATGTCCTTGGCGTGTGCCTGCTCATGGAGCGCATTGGCGCCCAGAAGGTGCTGGCCTCTCCCGTGCATGTGGGCAGCGGGCAGGTGCGCTGTGCCCACGGGGTTTTGCCCGTCCCCGCGCCGGCGACTGCCCATATTCTGCGCGGCGTGCCCATCTATGGTGGGCAGGTGCAGGGCGAGCTCTGCACCCCAACAGGCGCAGCGCTTTTAAAGCACTTTTCCCAGGGATTCTGCCCCATGCCCGCCCTCAGCGTTTGCGCCATCGGCTACGGCATGGGCACCAAGGATTTTGATGCTGCCAACTGTGTGCGCGCCTTTTTAGGGGAAGAAGGCGCCGGTGAAGGCGGCCCTAACGGCGAAGCGGCGCTGCTCTGCTGCAATCTGGACGATATGACGGGCGAAGCCCTGGGCTTTGCCCAGGAGGAGCTTCTAAGGCAGGGCGCGCTGGATGTCTTTACGCTGCCCATCCAGATGAAGAAGAGCCGGCCGGGCGTTCTGCTGTGCTGCATTTGCCAGGTATCCGATGCGGATGCCCTCGCCGCTGCCATTCTCAAACACACCACAACTCTGGGCGTGCGCAGGACGATTTGCCAGCGGTATGCGCTTTCCCGCAGCATAGAGGAGGTGCAAACCCCCTATGGCCCTTTGCGCATCAAGGCCGGCCATGGTTATGGCGCGGCCAAGCGCAAAATAGAATATGAAGATGCCGCCCGCATCGCCCGGGAGCAGGGCATTCCCCTGGCCAAAGTGCGGGAAATTTTGGAGAGCCTGCAAAAATAAAGGCTGCGCGCCCTGCGGCGCGGAAAATCCGGTGAGATAAAAAGATTCCATGCAGATGAGTTTTATTGGCATGGAGTCTTTTTACATTCTGTTTTTTTGCTGCCCCTCCTTCTCCCTTCCTTTATTAAGGTAGGCATCATGCGGGGAGAGGGAAATCTCGCCTACAGATGGGGCCCCTGCACGGCAGCTGCATCCTTCTGCTGCCCATAGGCGATGAGGGCATCTCCCTTCTGGACACCCAGCGTCTGTGTGAGATAAAGAGCAACGCCATCTGCCTGCGCGCATACGGCCTGCACCAGGCCGCCTTTTTCATTTCTCAGCTCGCCCAGCACTTCCCCTTTTCTCACCCGCTCTCCCGGGCACTTTTTACAGTACCAAAAGCCCGGGGCCATGGCCTGTTCATACCAGGCGCGCACAATCTCCACCGGCGGCTTTTCCGCGCATTCACCCGGCAGGATTTCCAGAAAATCCAGCATTTCGCGGATGTTTTTCTTGCAGGCGTCCACTTCCTGCCGGCTCCAGCTCCCCCGGCCGCCCCGCTCCACAAGCAGCGCAGGCACCTGGCACTTTGCAGCATAGCTATAAAGCCCATTTTCCGCCGTAGATTGCACCGCATAGCCGATGCTCAGATGCTGCACTGCTCTTCTTGCCTGGCGCTCCACCGCCTCTCCCGCCCCCACCGGTAAAAAAGCCAGCGGTTCCATGGCCTCGTTGATATCCCCGCCGTGCAAATCCAGCAGGAAATCCACCGCGCCATAGAGCTCCTGCTCCAGGGCATAGGCCATCCGCTCGGTTATGCTGCCCGATGGATTTCCGGGAAAGCAGCGATTCAGATTCTTCCCATCCTGGGGGACGACCTGCTTTGCTCCCTGGTAGAACCCCTGCGGGTTGATAAGGGGCAGAAATACGATGCCGCCCGCCAGGTTTTTGGGGTTAAGCACCTCCAAAATCTCCCGCACCGCCTGTATCCCCACAAATTCGCAGCCGTGCATGCCCGTTGTGACAGCCAGCCGCCTGCCCGGCTTTTCCCCCTCCATGGCCACAGCGCGAATGCCCTCCGCGCCGGGCACGGGAATAAAGAGCTCCCGCTTTTGCCCTCTGGGGCAAAGTTGTGAAAAATTCATTTTGCTCTCCTTTCTAGTTAGTATGCTCTAACTACATGGCAACCACCTCCCCAAAAAAGGAGGGGGCGGGGGCTTTCAAAAGGCTATTGCGCCCCCGCCTTTTTTCTTTTCATGACGGCGTTTACCAGGAGGGCCAGCAGGCGCTCCAGCACCAGGCTGCCCGCCGCCAGCGTCAGCAAAAAGGGAAGCTGGCTCATAGAGGGCAGGGAAACATGCAGCAGATCCCGGAACAGGAACACCGCCGCATAGAAACCCAGTGTCATGGTGGTAAACAGGAATACCCGCAGCTTGTTGAAGGGCCAGCAGGACTTGAACACCGCCGCCACGCCCATGAGGCCCACCAGAAGGTACATGATCGCTTCCCCCTGCGCTTCCGGGATGCCAAGAACGGGCGCCAGCGCCCAAACAAGCAGCACATCTGCCACGATAGTAAGCGCGTTGGGCAGGGCGCGCCGCATCACAGATGGAAGGAATCTCGATGTGACTTTCCTGCCATCCGGCTCGAAAGACATAAACAGCGTGGGATACCCTTCGATGGCCAGGTCTATCAGCGTAATCTGAATGGGCACAAAGGGGAAGGGGGTATTTGCCAAAATGCAGATAACGGATAGAATCGCCGAATAGATGGTCTTTACAAAGAAAATGCTGGCCACCCGGGTGATATTGTTTACAACCCTTCTCCCCTCTGCCAGCACATCAGGCAGGGATGCAAAATCCGAATCCAGCAGCACCAGCTGGGAAACCTGGCGGGCGGCATCGCTCCCCTCGCCGATGGCAATGGAACAATCCGCCTCC
>OJPS01001322.1_pt1 | contig 16727 bp, 15 predicted proteins | sample 1598551 | NCBI WGS metagenome assembly OJPS01 (sample SAMN03922488, study PRJEB24848) | human gut metagenome | isolation source: stool sample | host: Homo sapiens | place: Germany | collected 2011-05 | reverse complement strand
GTGATAGACCTGCTCATGCTGGCTGGGCTTACAAATTCCCGGGGCGAGGGCAGGCGGCTGATTGCCGGCGGCGGGATTCAGGTAAATGGGAATAAGGTGACGGATGAATTTGCCGAACTTTCCATGGCAGATCTGGAAGAGGGAGCGCTCATGATAAGAAAAGGCAAAAAAGTGTTCCACAGGATTTGCGTGCAGTAGAAAAGTTTCCCCGCCTTGCCGGCGCTGCAGGGCGAAAGGGATGGTGCGCCGGGAGGGTATCTGGTTGGAAGAGCTGAAGCAATACCGAACCATTTTAGAGCCTTGCGTCGTCGAGCAGGTGATCAAAAAATCCAAATTTTTCGGCAGGCTTTACCCTGTTGCCAGCATGGAGGAAGTGCAGGAGATCCTAGAGGGGCTGCGCAAGCAGTATTGGGATGCCAGCCACCATTGCAGCGCGGTGATCCTGGGGCAGATGCGGGAATTTACCCGGTGCAGCGACGATGGCGAGCCTCAAGGCACGGCGGGAATGCCCATGCTGGAGGCCCTGAAAGGCAGCGGGCTTACGAATATTCTCGCTGTTGTGACGCGCTATTTTGGGGGCACACTGCTTGGAACAGGCGGCCTTGTGCGCGCGTATGGCACGAGTGTTTCTCTGGCGGTGCAGGCGGCAAAAAAAGTCTGTTATCGCCCGTGCGTGGTATTTCAGCTGGTGCTGCCCTTTAAGCTTTGGGGAAAGGCAGAAGCGCAGCTTCTTAGCGCAGGTTATCGGATTGGCGATGTCTGCTATACCGATGTGGTGACGAGCACGATTTTTTCTGATTTTGGGCAGGAGGCCCGTCTCGGAAAGATGGTAAGCGAAATTTCTGCCGGAAAAGCAGCGCCGCAGGAAATTGAGCGGCGCTATCAAATTCTGGAGGAAGCATAGGCTGCCGCGCGCATAAAAAAGAGATCAAAAAATGAATATCATAAAGGAGAAGCGGAAATGAAACTGGAATTTATCAAACGCGATGTCCTGAAGGAAAAACCCAAGGACGAGAGCAAGCTGGGCTTTGGCAGGATTTTTACCGACTATATGCTCATGATGAAACGAGATGGGGAACGCGGCTGGTACTATGCGGCGATAGAGCCTTATGGCAATCTTTCCCTTTCTCCCGCGGCCACTGTGCTGCACTATTCTCAGGAAGTTTTTGAAGGGCTGAAGGCATACCGGGCGGCGGATGGCCGAGTGCTGATGTTCCGCCCGTGGGACAATGTGAAGCGCCTGGCGACTTCCGCAGAGCGCATCTGCATGGCTCCCTTTGATGAGGAATTCCTGCTCAATTCCCTCTATGAGCTTATTAAAATCGAGAAGGATTGGATTCCCACCTCCCCCGGCACATCCCTCTATATCCGCCCGACATATATCGGCGTCGATCCCTTTGTGGGCGTGCGTCCGGCAGAGGAGTACCTGCTTTATGTCATCCTCTCTCCTTCGGGCGCATACTATTCCTCTGGCCTTGCCCCGGTGGATATCTATGTGGAGAGCAAGTATGTCCGCGCGGTAAAGGGCGGAACAGGCCACCACAAGACGGGCGGAAACTATGCAGCCAGCCTGTTGGCCGGAGAAATTGCGCATAAGAAGGGGTTTGGGCAGGTTCTCTGGCTGGATGGCAAGGAGAACAGATATGTGGAAGAAGTGGGCGCGATGAATATCTTCTTTAAAATCAAGGGAGAACTTGTGACGCCCCCGCTTGCAGGCAGCATTCTGCCGGGCATCACCCGCGATTCCATCATCAAGCTGGCAAAGGATATGGGCATTCCGGTCAGCGAGCGGCGCATCGCCATCGACGAGCTGTATGAGGCCTCTAAAGATGGCTCCCTGGAGGAGATCTTTGGCGCAGGCACGGCCGCAGTCGTGAGCCCTGTGGGCAAGCTCGTTTGGCAGGATAAGGATATCGTTGCCGGCGATGGCCAGATGGGCCCGACGACAAAGCTCATGTACGATACGCTCACGGGCATCCAGTACGGCAGGCTTGAGGATAAATTCGGCTGGGTAAAGGAAATCAAGTGAGCTCCGGCTGGTTAATTATTTGTTAAAAATTTTGCCTTGAATTGACTATCCAGGGCTTTTGGTTTAGAATAATACCGTATTACTGGTATCTTTCTCGGTAATACGGTATTTTTTATTTGGTTAAAATCCCGAATGGGCATCTTATGGAGGGCAAGAATGGAGAATCGAATTTCTCTAAAAAGAGGGCTGGCTGTGCTGCTTGCGGCAGTGCTGGCTTTTGGAATCTTATGGATGCCGTCCCCTGCGAGAGCGGCTGGCATGAGTATGGATATTGAATTTTCGCCGAGCGAGCTTTCAGGAAGCGGCGAAGTAAAAATTACGGCGACGATCAAGAACCTGGGCGACGATGTTACAGATGTCACAGTGACAGTGGGCGACAGGAAGATAGCAAGCTGGAGCAGCTTTATTTCCGGCAGTTCGGATACGGTAGAATATTCCTACGCCATGCGGGAATCTGAAATTGGCTCCAATATCCCGGTTGTGCTGAGCTATGAGCATAATGGGGAGACAGGGACAGTATCCAAGAGCATCCGGGTCGCCAGAAAACAGGCAAATGTCCGGGTGAGCACGGCGGTTACAGTGGATAAAAGTGTTGTGCCCGATGGCTCTAAAGTGGAGTTTACCTTTGTTGTCGAAAACCAGGGTGATACGGCAATTGAGGACTGCACCATCACCGCGCCTACGCTTAACAGCGGCAGGGCGGTATGCGAGCCTTTCTCCGTCGCGGCGGGGGATGTTCGGCATGTGACATATACAGGGACGATCGTAAAGACGATCAATGTGGAGCCCACTTTGAGGTATACTGCGGCGGGCAAGGAATATACCGCCCAGATGGATAGCCTTAAGGTGACGATGTCCTCCGCATCCCTCTCCATGTCGGCCACGGCCGCCAGCACAACGGTGCAGGAAGGTGAGCCGGCAAGCTTCAGGTTGACGATTAAAAACGACGGCAATGTGGATCTGAAAAATTTGGTGGTGAAGGACGCTTCGGGCAATACCGTTTCCCTTGGCACTTCTATTATAAGAGAAGGCGCCACGCTGACTGCGCAGGTGGAAGATACGCTGACGGCCAGCAAAAGCTATTCCTTTACGGCAACTTGTGAAGACGACTCCGGGGAAACCTATACATTCCAATCCAATGTGATGGAAATTACGGTAGAGCCTAAGGAGGAAGTGGACTACGCCCAGGATATTTCGCTTACGGTGACTACAGATCAGAGCGCCTATGAGCAGACGGGCAAAGTCGTTTTCCATATTGTGCTCATGAACAACGGCGAGAATGTGTTTACGGATGTCACCGTTTCAGAAGAGACGATGGGCGAGCTTGGAACTTACGATGTTCTGATGCCCGGGGAAAAGGATATCGATACAGAGGCCGAAATTGCTGAAAACGCCGTGTTCAAGTTCAAAGTGACGGCAACAGATCCGGAAGGGAACGCGGTTAGCGTCTCCAGCAGCGATGTTCCCGTAGTTGTAAAAGAGGAAAAGAGCAGTACCTCTGGGCTGGGAACGGCTATCTGGATTGTTGTCATCGTATTTGTGCTTATGGTCGGCGCGGGCGTTGCGCTGGTGATCCTTGTCAATAAGGAGAAGAAGAACCAGAAGAAGCTTCAGCCTGGCAGCAAGGCCGGGGCTGTGCGGCCCGAGATGCGCCGCCCGCGGGTAGAGCGGATGGAACCCTCTTCTCCATCATCGCCTGCAATGGCCTCCGGCTTTGAGCAGGAACAGGAAGAGAGTGTGCCCGAGCAGAAGGGCAATTTCCGGGATTTTGGCATCGAGCAGAGCGATGATCAGGGCGCGCCAGAGGCCGAGCTTCCCGAGGAAAAAGAAGAGGATACCTATCAGCAGCGCCCGGCTATGCGCCGCAAAGTGCCGCCAAAGGTAGATCCGGATGAATTTGAAGATAGAAATAACTTCTAGAAAAACAAAAAGCGGGCACCCCATGCGGGTGCCCTTTGTATTGAGGAAAAAATAAAAAATGTAGATTGCAGTTGTTATGGTTCTATTTTACTGCATAATATTACAAAAGTAAATAGCACATGTAATATATTTGTAATAATTTTTGGAAAAATATCTGTAAAATGACATTTTCTATAGGAATTGCGCGCAAATATGATTTATAGTATAATTAAAAAACACACAAAAGATAGCGAGGGAAAGAGAAGGAAAGAAGATGTCGCATTTTAGTTTTGATGCTGTCGTAAAAATAGGATCGATGGCACTGATTCGAAAACAGGATAACGATCTGGATTATAATATCATTTCAAGGCTGGCGCGCGATTTGCGGCCGGGCTATATTCTCGTGAGCTCTGGCGCTGCGGAAATTGGGCGCATCGACTATATGAAGCGCAATGGCTCTGAGCTGAAAGGAGATCAGGAAGAGATTAAGACAGATTATTCCTCCCAGGGGCAGGCGATTTTGATGGGGCTATATCGGGAGTTTATCGAGCCAAAATACTCTGTGCGCCAGGTGCTTGTCGAGCACAGCCACTTTAATGAGGCGGAAAAGGCAGAGCATCTGCGCCGTTTGTTTTTCCGCGCAGCGAACCAGAATGCGATTCCCATCGTCAATTACAACGATCCGGTAAGTAAGGAGGAAACGCGGCGTTTTGAGATTGCCTCCCTGCGCCAGAGTAAAGAGGGTGGCTCTGTGGTGGAATGTGTGGATAACGATGAAACTGCCGTGGTGGTGAGCCGTTTGGTGGGAGCAGAGCGCCTTGTAATTCTCACTTCCACACAGGGAATCTACCGCGATCCGAACGATCCTTCCACTTTAATTGAAGAGGTGCGCGGCTCCTGCGCGGAGGAAATAGACGCAAAAATCGACGAGATGATCGCCTATTGCAACGGAGCCTCTCGCATTGGCGCCAATGGCGCAAAGGCCAAGTTGCTCTATGCAAAGCGTGCGCTGGAGGATGGCATTGAGGTCATCATTGCCAGCGCTGCGCACCGCCTCTCAGATATTATGGAAGGAAAAGTCCGCTGCACGCGGCTGATGGTGACACACTAAGAGAAGAATAGAAGGCCCCTGGAAGCCAGGGGCCTTTTGCATGCGGCAGGTTTGGCTTTTGCGCGCCCATAAAAGAACGCTTAAAATTTAGGAGAATAGGCTATGCCCCTTTCTTATTTGGCCGCTTTTGAAAGACGAGAAGTTCCGGCTCTCTTTTTTCTAAAAAAGGGAATGCAGGGAGAGCCCTTATAAGGAGTGGGAGCCTGAATCACATGCGTAACCGTGCAAAAGAGGGTATTGATGAAGAAATTATTTGCCAATGATAAAGGCGGGCAGGGCCTGAAAACTTTGCCCGCCTTGCTTGCTAAATACCGGCAACTTGTCCGCTTGGCCATTGCGCAGCTTATCACAAAGGCCAAAATATTTGTTGTTGATGAAGGCCACGCTCCAGAATTGGCAGGTGGTCAATACATCCTTTTTCTTTTATGCCGTTTTAGATGACAGGATTGAAGCAATGTATCAGTACACTTACAGATAATAGAACACGCGCTCGCTCTTTACAGAGATTTAATTTGACAAAAATATATCGCAGTGCTATCTTGAAGTTGATATATTGAAGTGCGATATATCGCGCTGCAAATTTTCAGGAAAGGTGTGGATGAGGTGGATATTCATATCCGTAAAGTATATGTGCCGATGACAGAAACGGGTTTTTATATCCTGCTGTGCTTTCGGGAAGAATCCCATGGCTATAACATCATTCGCAAAGTGGAGGAACTGACAAATGGTGAGATTCGAATCAGCCCCGGAACGATGTATGGCAGCCTATCCAAGATGGAGAAAGACGGCCTGATCCGCTTTGTTCGCGAAGAGGAAAAGCGGAAAATTTACTGCATAACGGATTTGGGCAAAGAGGTTTTAGCTCTGGAGATGAAGCGAATCGAAAGGCTGTACCGAAACATGATGGAGGCACGCTGAAATGAAAGAGAAGAAAACGGAGCTTCGTATCTTTACAATAGCGGATTGGGAGAAAGAGGAACAGTATCTTCAAAAGCGCCACCGGGAAGGATGGAAATTTGTGAAGGTAAGCCTGCCAGGTCTTTATCATTTTGAAAAGTGCGCATCCGAGGATGTGATTTATCAGCTGGACTATAACGAAGAGGGCCTGCAACACAAAGACGAGTATGTACAGATGTTTCAGGACTGCGGATGGGAATATATTCAGGATTTTGGGGGATATAGCTATTTCCGCAAGCCGGTTTGTCTGATGCAGGGGCAAGAGGAAATCTTTTGCGACGATGAATCCAGGTTGGATATGATGCGGCGGGTGTTTGCGGGCCGGTATCTGCCGATTCTCGTCATCCTGATGCTGCTTATTTTGCCAAATCTCTTTGAACAGTTCCAAAGTTCGGATGCAGATGCCCCCATACTGCTGGTGTTATTTCTGATCCTGCTTGCGGTTTACGCATGGGCGGTCGCATCTTTTGGCTATCGTTACTGGAAGTTAAAAAAACGGCTGCTAAAATAATATCGTGCCCGATTTTATTATCCCTGAAAGCCGAAGGAGGGAACCAATATGGATAAAGGGAAAATGGAACAGATAAGCCAAGTGGCTCCTGCTTTCAAAGCGAGAAGACAACAAATGAAAAACGGCATAGCCGCAGGCTACACCGCTTTAAAAATTAAGATTCAGTTTAGAAAAAGGGCCGCCTGTATCCTTCCGTGAGGAAGGTATCGGCGGTCCCTTTTTTAGGAGACAGGGTTAGTTCTGGCCTGCCTTGTTCTTATAGTTCTCGTAGCGCTCCTTTGCCTCTTTCTCTGCCCGTGCGAACAGATATTCGGCGTCCTGCGGGAACATCTTCTGGAGCGTGCGATACCGCGTCTCACCGGTGATAAAGTCATAATAGCTGCCGGTGGGCTCCTTAGAATCCAGGATGAAGGGATTCTTGCCCTCTTCCTTGAGCGCAGGGTTAAAGCGGAAGAGCTGCCAGTAACCAGCCTCTACGGCTTTCTTCTCTTCCAGCTGCGCCTTGCCCATGTTGATGCCATGGTTGATGCAGGGGGAATAGCAGATGACCAGAGAGGGGCCATCATAGGCTTCTGCTTCGTTCATCGCCTTTACAAGCTGTGCCTGGTTTGCGCCCATCGCGCAGGAAGCGACATAGATATAACCATAGGTCATGGCAATGGAGCCAAGGTCTTTCTTCTTGGTCCGCTTGCCGGCCGCCGCAAATTTGGCGACAGCGCCCGTCGGGGAAGATTTGGAAGCTTGGCCGCCGGTATTGGAATATACTTCTGTATCCAGCACCAGGACATTGATATCCTCATCCATCGCAAGCACATGGTCCAAACCGCCGTAGCCGATATCGTATGCCCAGCCGTCTCCGCCGATGATCCAGATGGATTTCTTGATGAACAGATCGCTATCGGCCTGGATATCCTCCAGCAGAGCCTTAGCCTCGCCGGAAGCTGCCTGAATTGCAGCGGGAAGCTCTTTTTTGATGATCTTCGCGCATGCCTTGGTGTTATCGGCATTCTTGGGATCGGCGCTCCATTTTTCCAGCGCTTCCTTGAGGGCGCCGGAGCAGCAGCCCGATTCCAGAGCTTTTGCAACCTTATCCTTGAGGGCGGCGCGCCTCTGCAGGTATGCAAGGGCCATGCCATAGCCAAACTCAGCGTTATCCTCAAACAGGGAGTTTGCCCAAGCCGGGCCATGCCCTTCTTCATTTACCGTATACGGGCAGGTGGGCGCGGAACCGCCGTAGATAGAGGAGCAGCCCGTTGCATTTGCGATGATCATCCGATCGCCAAACAGCTGGGAAAGCAGCTTTACATAGGGCGTCTCGCCACAACCTGCGCACGCGCCGGAGAACTCGAAGAGCGGCTGCAAATACTGGCTGCCAATGACGGTCGATTTGTTGACGGTGATTTCCGGGCGGGGCAGGGAAATTGCAAATTCCCAATTTGCCTCCTGCTCTTTGCAGCTCTCTGCCAGCGGCTCCATTTCCAGGGCCTTCTGCTTTGCAGGGCATACCTCTACGCAGTTTCCGCAGCCCGTGCAATCCAGCGGAGAAATCTGCATGCGGAACTTATGGCCTGCCACATCCTTGCCACGCGCATCCTTCGTGATATACGCTGCCGGAGCATCGGCAAGGTTTTCCTCTTTTGCGAGGAACGGGCGAATGCATGCATGCGGGCAAACCAGCGAGCACTGGTTGCACATGATGCAGTTTTCCGGAATCCACTTGGGAACATTTACGGCAATGCCTCTCTTCTCGAACTTGGTTGTTCCGGTGGGGACAAAACCTCTGGGATCGAAGGTGGATACGGGCAGTGCATCGCCCTTGAGTGCCGCGATGGGATGAATGACCTCTTTGAAGTAGTCGTTCTCCGCGACTTTCACCGGCTCAGCGCCCGTGGTAGCCTCTGCCCAGGAAGCGGGGTAGGCGATCTCCTGAACCTGAGAAATGGCAAGATCGATTGCCTTCCAGTTCATGTTGACGATCTCATCGCCCTTCTTGCCGTAGGTCTTCTTGACGGCGGCCTTCATATATTCCACTGCGTCGTCCTGCGGGATGACGCCGGCAATCTTGAAGAACGCAGCCTGCAGGCACATGTTGATTCTGCCGCCCAGGCCCACTTCTCTTGCGATCTTTACGCCGTCGATATTGTAGAACTTGAGTTTCTTGGAGGCAATCTCCCTCTTCATGGAAGCGGGAAGCTGGCTCTCCATATCCGCAAGCGTCCAGGGGCTGTTCAGAAGGAAGGTGCCGCCTTCCTTGATGCCCTCAAGAACATCATAGCGGGTGACATAGCTCGGGTTATGGCACGCGACGAAATCCGCCACATCGATGAGATAGGTGGACTGAATGGGCGTCTTGCCAAAGCGCAGGTGGGATACCGTGATACCGCCGGACTTCTTGGAGTCGTAGCTGAAGTAGCCCTGCGCATACATATCCGTATGGTCGCCGATGATCTTGATGGAGTTCTTGTTTGCGCCTACAGTGCCATCGGATCCGAGACCGAAGAACTTGGCGCGGAAGCAACCTTCAGGAGAAGCATCGATCTTCTCGTGAACCTCCAGGGAGGTATTGGTCACATCGTCTACAATGCCCACGGTAAAGTGGTTCTTGGGGGAAGCAGCGTCCATATTGTCAAACACTGCCTTGACAAGCGTGGGCGTGAACTCCTTGGAGCCGAGGCCGTAGCGGCCGCCGACGACGAGGATGTCGTTCATGCCCGCCTCGCGCAGCGCGGAGCAGACGTCCAGATACAGAGGCTCGCCCAGGGAACCGGGTTCCTTTGTCCGATCCAGAACGGAAATGGATTTTACAGATGCCGGGATAGCATCCACAAAGGCCTTTGCGCTGAAGGGGCGATACAGGCGGACTTTGAGCAGGCCGACTTTCTCACCTCTTGCCGTCAGGTAGTTGACAGTTTCTTCTGCAGCTTCTGCGCCAGAGCCCATCATCACGATGATCTTTTCTGCATCCGGCGCGCCGACATAATCAAACAGGTGATATGCGCGCCCGAATTTCTTTGCGAATTCATCCATCGTGTTCTGGACGATTTCGGGCGTTGCCAGGTAGTATTTATTGGCAGCTTCGCGGTTCTGAAAGTAGATATCCGGGTTCTGCGCAGTTCCCTGCTGATGCGGGTGCTCGGGATTGAGCGCGCGCGCGCGGAATTCCTTTACTGCCTGCCAATCGACCATGGAAGCGAGATCTGCATAATCGAGCATTTCGATTTTGGAAATCTCGTGGGAGGTGCGGAAGCCATCGAAGAAGTTGACAAAGGGCACCTTGGCTTTCAGGGTGGAAAGGTGTGCGATAGCAGCCATGTCCATCACTTCCTGCACGGAATTGCCGCAGATCATGGCAAAGCCCGTCTGACGCGCAGCCATGACATCGGCATGATCGCCAAAAATGCTCAGCGCGTGGGCAGCCAGCGCTCTTGCGGAAACATGGAATACGCAGGGCAAAAGCTCACCGGAGATTTTGTACATGTTGGGAATCATGAGCAGAAGGCCCTGAGAAGCGGTAAAGGTAGAAGTGAAAGCGCCGGCAGCCAGCGAACCATGCACAGCGCCAGCAGCGCCGCCCTCAGATTGCAACTCGGACATTTTCATCTTCTGCCCAAAGATGTTCAGCCTTCCCTGAGCAGACCACTCATCGCAAGCTTCCGCCATCGGAGAAGAAGGCGTGATGGGGTAGATGGCGCCGACATCGGAAAACGCATATGCGACATGCGCGGCCGCTGTGTTGCCATCAATTGTCAATTTTTGTGCCATTGAATATAGCCCTCCAATTTGGAATATTTGGATATTGCCGGTTGTCCGGCAGCCTGTGCCTGATAGCAGTAAAACGAGGCATCACAAAGAATACTTCGTTTCAAACTAGCACTTCCATTATAGCCCAATTATGAGTTTTTCGTCAAGGGAGAAGGAGGCCGCAAATGCTGGAATAAGCGCGGTTTTTCCGCCTTTTTTATAGCTGTGCGGCGTTGAAAATGGGGGCGCACAGGAAGTGGGGGAAATGGAGAAGAACGGCATAAAAAAGAAGCGGAAAATTCCGCTTCTTTTTATGCCGTTTTGCTTACTGATCGGCCGGGCGAAGGGGATCGCGCGCGGCTTTGATATTGATAAAGGGCGCGTAAATCTCCTCATATTCTGTAAGCGCCGTGCCATCCATGGTGCGGCGGTCCATCAGGAGGGTTCCATCTTTCATTTCCCAGTTGATGGCGTTTTTGGAGCCAACGCCGCAGAACAGCTTGAAGCCAGCATCCTTCAATACATAGATGCGCTCATCTCCGTTGGGAATGCGGGCGCCAAACGGGTAGATGAACACAGGCGTTTCCCCTACAATATTCTGCACTTCGTTCTGCCATTTTTGGGTATCATCCTTTACCTTTTCCAAAGAGGCATTGGTGAAATTGGTATGGCTGTAACTGTGGCTTGCAAATGTCCAGCCATTCTGTTTGAGCACCTCCACAACCTTCTTTGCCTCTTCGATTTCAGATTCCCGGTTCTCGCTTTCCCGGTTGGTCCGATATCCGAGCACGCCGGCAAACCCGGTAAGGGCAATGACGCCCTTGGCGCCGTTGTGGCTGAAATCCGGATGATCTTCGCAGAACTGCTCCAGAATCGGGATAAACTCGTTGTCGTAGCTTATGACTTCCTCTCCATTTAGATGCTTGGTATAGGAGGCCAGCTTGCCGTTTTCATCCACGATGATCTTATCGACCATGCCGCAGTGCATTTTGCGCGAATCGTACACGACATCATCAAAAGACATAATGAGAGGCTTTTTGCCCTCCGGGAGCATCAGCTTATCCACCCATGCATAGGTTTCCCCGTCCCCGCTGGGATTTGCGATGCAGATGGAAGGGTCTATCAGGATAAAGCCATAATCATAAAGCGCCTGAAGGAAGTTTTTAAATTCATAGGGAGTGATACAGTCTTTCCAGTAATAATCGGAATTCGTCTCCAGTGTGATTTCCGGGAAGGCGATGAGGGCATGCGTAAACCAATGTTCCACAACGCCTGTATATTCCACAAGCTTGACTTCCTTAGACTGCTTTATCTGCTGGTATTTCTCAAGCGCGCTTTTCAGCTCCTGGCTATCCGGCATGTAGGTAAGGCCCTGGTTAAGCGCAGCAATGCTCTTATCATAGGCTGTTTCATCTGCGGCATAGAGGCTATCCGCCCTCTGCACAGAGAGTGCAACGATTTTTTCCATCGCTGCGGAATAATTTTCGTCTTCCTGCGGTGTAGCGGCAAGAAGGGCAAGGGCACCATCGAAATCGCCGTTCTGCATCAACTCATCTGCGGAGATCAGAACAGAGGAAGCAGGCTGGGATTCTCCCTCCTGCCCATCGGGCACTTTCTTCGCGCTGTTTAAAATTAGTATTACTGCCATTGTGATAGCGGCCACAACAAAAAGGCCAATCCCGGCAAAAAGGATCTGCTTGCGCCTGCGCTGCCTGCGCCGCAAGCCAACTCTACGACTCATAGAACACCTCAAATTATGTTAGTTTCTAAAGAATAATATACACCCTTGTCGAAATAAAATAAAGGATAATATGAATCTTTTGTGAAAAAGATACAAACATTCGGGGCTGTCAGCGGGAAAGGGCGCTTTTTGTACGCCAAAAAAAGGATTTTTTATTTTAAAAGGGAATAATAAATACAAGAAACAGTATGAATAAATTTAAGAAAACCATGTGCGCCGAAATCTGAACTGGCAGTTATGGTAGGAGGGCAGCGATGGATTTGAATATGATCATCACAATCGGAAGACAATATGGAAGCGGGGGCAGAGAGATAGGCGAAAAACTGGCAAAGCGCATGAATGTCCCCTATTACGACAAGGAGCTTTTAACAGAAGCAGCGAGGGAGAGCGGCCTGAGCGAAGAACTGTTTTTGCAGAGCGATGAAAAGCCGACGAACAGCCTGCTCTATGCGCTGGCAATGGGAAACAGCTATGCCAACCGGCCGCCGCTCAACCACACAATTTTTATGGCGCAGTTTGAAACGATCAAAAAGATCGCCCAAAATGGCCCGTGCGTCATCGTCGGCCGGTGTGCAGATTATTCTTTGCGGCATATGAAGAATATGGTAAGCGTATTTGTTCATGCCAGCATGGAATACCGGATGGAGCGCGCGATAAACCAGTATCATGTTCCGGAAAAGCAGGCAAAGGGTGTGCTTGCGCGCACGGATAAACAGCGCGCCAGTTATTATAACTTCTATACCGATCAGAACTGGAGCGATGTGCGAAACTACGATTTGGCGCTGGATAGCTCGAAAATCGGAGTGGAAGGCGCGGTGGATGTCATTTTGGAATATGCGGCAATCAAGCAGAAGCTGCTGGCAAAATAGGAAAAATGGCAGAAAAACACAGCGTATAGTCTGTAAAAGGAGAAAGGCGCGGCTCTTGCCGCGCCTTTCATATGTGCCCCGCAGGTGCTTGCCCGGCCGGCCAGCACCATGGTATACTGAAGGAAAACGCAGGGAGGCGGATGCATGAGCAAGGCAGATGAAATTTTTTTGCAGAACTGCAGGGATATCCTGCACAAAGGCGTATGGGATACAGATGGCGCTGTGCGCCCCAAATGGGAAGATGGCGCGCCTGCGCATACCATTAAGCTTTTTGGAATTGTCAACCGCTACGATCTGCGGGAAGAATTTCCCATCCAGACAATCCGCAAAATCAATTTTAAGGCGGCGCTGGATGAGATTTTCTGGATTTGGCAGAAGAAATCCAACAATATCCGGGATCTGAACAGCCATATTTGGGATGCCTGGGCAGATGACACGGGCAGCATTGGCAAAGCCTATGGGTATCAGCTTGGCATAAAACACCAGTACCCGGAAGGAGAATTCGACCAGGTGGATAGAGTGCTTTACGACCTGAAGCACAATCCCCACAGCAGAAGAATTCTGACAAGCCTCTATAACTTTTCGGATCTGCACGAGATGAACTTATATCCCTGCGCATACAGCATGACATTCAATGTCAGCGGGGACACGCTCAACGCGATTTTGAATCAGCGCTCGCAGGATATGCTTACGGCAAACGGATGGAATGTCTGCCAATATGCTGCGCTGCTTGCCATGTTTGCGCAGGTCAGCGGCTTAAAGGCGGGGGAGCTGGTGCATGTCATCGCGGATGCGCATATCTATGATAGGCATGTACCGCTGATAGAAGAGCTTATGGTGCGCGAGGGCTTTGCCGCGCCCCGCCTGTGTATGGATCAGGATGTGAAGGATTTTTACCAGTTCAACACGGAAAATGTTTGGCTGGAAAACTACGAGAACTGCGGAGGCATCGGGAAAATCCCGGTGGCAATATGAGATGCAGGCGATTTTATCGGCAGATAGAAATTGGGGAATCGGCAAAGATGGCGGGCTGCTTGTGCGCGTGAGCGAAGATATGAAGTTTTTCCGCAAAAAGACACAGGGCCATGCCGTCGTTATGGGAAGAAAAACATTTGAATCCCTGCCCGGGCTGCTGCCTGGCCGGCGCAATATCATCCTTTCTCGCAGCGGCATATGCCCCCCGGGTGCAGAGGCCGCAACAGGGGTTTTGGAACTGTTGGAACTCCTTGGGCCAGAGGAGGAGCAGGCGTTTGTCATCGGGGGCGGAGAGATTTACCGCCAGCTTTTGCCATATACTGAGCGCGTATTTGTGACCAAATGGGATGCCGTTTTTGATGCGGATACATTTTTCCCCAATCTGGATGAATGCGGCGATTTTGTGCTGGAATGCCAAAGCCCGGTGCAGCAAAGCGGCGGCCTTCGCTTTACATTCTGCCAATACCGGCGCAAGCAGGGCTGATTTTTAAGAAAAAAAGAAGGGGCATCGCCCCTTCTTTTTTGTGTCAGTCGGCCAGCGGATTGCCATCTGCATCCCGGGCGATATTTCCAGTAAGAATAAGGATTCCCTCGATAAAGCCCCAAAGCGAGCCGACGCCGCAGGTTACCAGCGTCACGATAATCTGCGCAACGCCCTTGCCTGCGAAGCCGAGATAAAAGCTGTGTACGCCAAAACCTCCCAAGAAGATGCCCAGCAGGCCTGCTGCAAGCTTGGATTTCAGCGGGCGGCCGGGATAGGCAGCATTGGGGTTATACCCATTCTGAGGGCCGGGGCCAGGCTGAGGGCCGGGGCCAGGCTGAGGGCCGGGCTGATAGCCGGGGTTGAACTGGCCACCTATATTATTCAGGGCAACGCCACATTTTACACATACAACGGCATTGGGATCTACCGCATTGCCGCAGTTGGGGCAATAGGCGTTTCCAGTTCCCTTCCCTGCGCCGCAATGGGTGCAAAAAGATGCCATATCCTCCATTTGCTGGCCACAATTTCTGCAATACATCGCGTGGATCCTCCTTATTGAATCTACTAAATATTGTAATCCCATTATAAACGCAAAAAGAACTATTGTAAATAAAGAAGCTTGTAAAAATACTGAAGAAAGAAACCCGCGCAGATTGCAGCCAGGAAAAGGATGTTGAGCGCTCTATTTTGAAACACTTTTCCATCCTTCCAGAACAGCAGCGCGAGATAGGGCAGCGAAAACACCATGGGGTGGTAGTGCCAGGCGGCGGCAAAATCCAGGCGAAGGCACGCAAAGAGAGCGCGCGTCATGCCGCAGCCTGGGCAGATGATCCCGAATATGCGATAAAACGGGCAGCCCAGTCCGCTCGCCTCCAGGAGCACAAATGCCGCGCCGCCCAGAGCCAGAATAAGTAGCTTTTGCGTTTTTCTTTGGCAAAGCTTCATAGCAAAACCTCTCTTTTCTTAGCGGGCTGGGGCCAAGGCGGATTTGGGCTACTGGGCACTGCCCAAAGGTTCCTTTTGATCGGAGAAAACCGAGGGGACCGAAGGAGTTTTTGTGCTCCGCCCTGCGCGCAGAGTGGAATAGATAGCTGCGCCCAGGATGATGGCGCCGCCGATATAGTCGCGCACAGCCGGCGCCTCGCCCAGGAAGAGAAATGCGAAGAGCGTGCTATATATGGGCTCCAGGCAGGATAAAACCCCTGCCGTCTGAACGGAGATATTCCGCAGGGAGGAGATAAACAGTGCGTGTGCAAGCCCGGTAAAGAGGATGCCCAGCAGGGCCAGCAGAGCCAGATCTTGCATGGTAAAATGCGGGCGGTAGAAAAGCAGAGTGGGAAGCAGGCAAAGGAATGCGAAAAACTGTTCGTAAAAGCTGATCTGCGCACCACTATATTTGCGGGAAAACTTTTTATTCATAAGAGAGAGCAGTGCATAAGTCAGGCCGGAAAAAACGCCGAATAAAATTCCCTTGGTGGATTGGTTTTCCAGGCGGAATTCCGGCACAACAATGGCGACTCCCAAAAATACCACCAATGCCACGATAACGCTTTCCAGCCGCAGCTTTTGATGAAAAAACAGCGGCTCGAGAAAGGTCGCAAAAACGGGAAAAGTGGAGAAGGAGAGCAGCCCCAGCGCTACGGTAGAGAGCTGAATCGCCTCGTAAAAAGAGGCCCAATGCGCGGCTAAAAGAACACCCAGCGCCGCTAGAGACCAGAAATCCCGCCTGTTTTGCAGGCGGATGGGCCGGCGTGCCATGAGCAGGATAAAAAACAGCGCCAAAGAGGAAAAGAAAACGCGCCCCAGCGTGATGATGAGGGAAGGCAGCGCCAGCAGCTTGCCGAATATTCCCGAAATCCCGAAAAGCAGGGTGGCGAGATGTGCGGCCAAAAGGCTTTTTTTATTCTGATCCATTTTTCACACCCCCCAAAAAGTAAAGAACCATTGTACCCTGGCAAAGGGCATTGCAGCAACAATAAGTTGATTATACAGCGGGAATCGAAAGAAGTAAACCGATGCGTAGTGCACAGCTTTGGAAGCTGAAATGGATAGGAGCACGCCGAAACGAAGAGAATCCTGCGTTTGAGAACTTTCAGGCCCGCTTGTTTTTTGCGGATGTAAAGGAGCGCCTTGTCAAAAAACAATAGGGAAGAAAAAATAGTGGATGGGGCGATTCAAAAATGATAGGATAGCATCATCACAACGCGGACAATTGGAAGAAAGGGAGATGGGCATATGAGCAAAGAATATATCATACCAGCAAGTTCGGGAATGAAAATAGAGGTGAGAAAAGGCCAAAAGATTGCGGTGATAGATATTGAGGGTGGGCAAGTAGTGGATTTTTTTGCAGAGATGACGGGCAATCCGAATGAGTTCCTCTCTACCGGAGTGACGATCGACTGCAACGAAT
>OJPS01001301.1_pt1 | contig 16910 bp, 21 predicted proteins | sample 1598551 | NCBI WGS metagenome assembly OJPS01 (sample SAMN03922488, study PRJEB24848) | human gut metagenome | isolation source: stool sample | host: Homo sapiens | place: Germany | collected 2011-05 | reverse complement strand
GGCCCTCACCAACTCTCACCGATACACACCGAGCCTAGCAGAGCGGGAAGAGGGATGCTGACCAAGCATTAGAGAAAGCGGAGAGTGTGGGAGGAGTTATTTTCCCCTGCAAAGTCGCTACGTTTTCTGACGCATTTCACATTACTACAAAGCTAATATCACACAAAACTGGACAACCTATTGATATTCAGATAAATTTTTATGATATCAATATGGATGGTAGCAGAATACCTGCTGTATTTAATGTCAATGGCATTATACAAATTGCCGGTAGGGTAGAAATTACAGGCACGAGTAGGTTAGAATTGACCAATAGTAGCGGGCATAGTTTTAAGTTGCCATTACTAAGTTACTACAAAACCGAGAATGATAATCAGCTTTTTACCAATTTTCCAAATAAAACAGCAGGAACAGTTGAATTTACTCTTGGCACTTCTAGTGATTCAGGTAAACGATACAACGGAATGGTAATATCTGGTCAAGAGAGAACACCGCTTTATATGTATGCGCCATAATAAAAGCCCTCTCCAATAGGAGAGGGCTTGTTGTTAGTCAAACCACATTAAGCCTGCATTTGAACCAAGCCGCATTATAACACGGTCTCCGGCCTTTCCTTGACCATCCTCTTGGCCACCCGGCCAACTATTAGGTAGGGTATATGTTTGTGTATTTTGTCCTGCAAAAGCATCTCCGTGATAAGAAAAGGTACCATTTGGATTTAGGGACGTAATACACCAAGTGATATTCATGAGCGTAAAATACTTTAAAGAGCTAATGGTTAGACGTCTGGATGTAACACTTCCGGTAGTCTGTTTAATATCAAATGCAAAAACCAAATCATAGCCATTATATACAAACGTGGCATTAGTTGGGTCTATATAAAGATTGTCAATTTTTACGTTAATAGAAGCTTTTCCAAAAAGCGGGTGAGTTATTGTAGCAGTAAATGTATCTCCATTAACTTCAACATTCCCAGTTTGGAATATACTAGCCACACTCTCCGCCTTCTCTAATGCTTGGTCAGCCTTAGCGTCAGCGGATTCAGCGGCACTCTGTGCGTTCTGTGCAATAGTCCTGACAGCACCCAACTGTGCTACATTGACAGCGTCATTAGCGTTAACACCATTAGCCATTCCGACAACACGCTTGCTCATCATGTTAATGGTGGTCCCAGGATTTAGCCGTAACTCATTAGGGGCGTGAACTTCGGTAACGTGAATCTCACCTGTTCCTCCCTCAGTCTGGTTACGGTTAATGTAAACCGAACCCTGAGCATCAGGAACATTGATATCCAGATGGGAATTGTGCCGTTTAAGTACAGCCGCCCCGCTACCATCATAGAGGTTAATGGTTCCAGCACTGATTTCACCCTGCATGGAGCCATTCTGTCCCACCAGTACAGTATCAGCGGCCAAGTTAATCAGGTCGTCATTGAGTTTGACCGCACCAGAGTTGGGGTCGTTCTTCTTGCGGCGGATTTCGGTTACACCAGAAATAGCAATTTCTCCTCCTTCTCCATTGGAGAGAGATACGTCAGTACCCTTTAAAGCAACCGGACCAGTCTCAGACTTGACCACCATAGCGTCAGCGTCATTGTATACAGAACCCTTAACCATCTGGTCAGTCAGATTCTTAGCTCTGGCACGGGCGGCAATTGGGTCATAGAACTTGACTACGGAATTTCCGGTCATGTTGATATCGCCTGTCATGTCGCCGCCAGTAAGAGCTAGATATTCCCCACCAAGCTCTCCACTGATTTCCTGTTTTACCTGCTTAATCCCGTCATCGACATACTTCTTATTAGCCGCATCACTGTCAGCACTGGGGGCGGCAAGGTTAGTAACCTTACCGGCGGCACCGGAAGAGCTGGACTGAACCTTGATTCCGCTGTTGGATTCAAGCACAGGATTTACAGCCGTATTCCCATTGAAGTTCAGAGAGCCAGTCATGGTATCGCCGCTTTTGCTCACTTTCGTGTTGACCTGTCCCTGTACGTTTGCTACCTGTTGGTCAACGTACTCCTTAGATACGTCAGTGCCAGTACCTCCACCGCCAGTCTGCACAGCGTCATCCACATATTTCTTGGTCGCCACCTCATTGTCTGCGGTAGGCGCACGACCTGCTACAACAGTAGAGCCAGAGGTAAAAGTCAGATTACCAGTAAGTTGTCCACCAGTTAGTTTCAGGTAGGGTAGATTGGTCTGTCCAGTGGTCATACCGTTAATCTGCGTTTCCAGATTAGTGATATTTCCCTCAATGTTAGTGATTTGCGTCTGGATTTTCTTGTCTACTGCGTCAATCTTGTTTTCCAGCGCAACGTCAGCGGCTTTTCTGGCAAGGACTTCCTGTTCAATAGCGTTGATAAGGTCATTGTCAGCGGCAATTCTGGCCTGAATTTCCGCATCCAAGGCGGCCTGAATCTGGGTTTCTCTGGTAGTGGCACGGGTAACCTCTGCCTGTAAGTCGCTGGCAATCTTGTTCTCGGCGGCGGTTGCACGGTTAGTCTCCGCAACAATCTTGTTGTCCAGAGCAGTTTCAGCGGCTTCCGCTCTTTCCCGTTCAGCATTTTCAGCGGCGGTGGCACGTTCAGTCTCGGCATCGATTTTCTTGTCAAGAGCATCCTCTGCCGCTTCTGCCCGGTTTGTCTCCGCTTCAATTTTTTGGTCAAGTGCTTCCTCAGCGGCTGTAGCACGTTCGATTTCAGCGGCGATATCCTTTGCGTTTTGAGTAATGCGGTCGTCAAATGACTGAATCTGCACTCCTAGCAGGTACGTCTCCCATGCGTTCCGTCCAGTGGTTTGAACAAGGTCAGCAACCTCTTTCTGGAACGCATTATTAAAATTTGGGCATTTAGAGATGACCCAGTAAGCCAGATTCTTAGGCTCTTTGGCGTTTACGGGGTCAGTGGTCATCTGGCCCATGTACAACATACCTTCGCCAGTGGCGGCGGGAGTGTTGGTAGTAGCGGACGTTACAACAGCTGTTGTACAGCCATAGCCCTGTAAGATTCTAGCAACGGAAGCGATACCCATTCCCGGCTGATTCTGAGCGGAGCAGGAGAAGAAGAACACGGAGCCGGTCCCACAGTTGAATCCGATAGCGCAGACAGCCTGCTTCTGGGTCATGGCTTCCACACCGTCAATAATCTTACTGTCATAGATGATGGGCACGCAACCACCGATGACATCTACCATCTGGTTTTGACACAAGGTAGTCTCCGTCACGTCTCCCCTAAAGTAGCGCAGGGCACCATGGCGATTGAATCCATAGACGTAGCCATCAGGGTTACTCTCGCCGGGGATAGCGGCTCCACGGTACATTGCAGGACCGAACCATTTATCAGAGCCAGCCTGAACAGCGGTCATAATGACGTTAGCGGACTTGATAAAGGACATGTCAAAGATTCCCTGTTCCACGCCGCTGTTAGTGGTGTTATCATAGGCAGGGGCCAAACTTACAAAGATAGGCTTTCCCTTTCGGTCAACAGCCTTCTTCTCTACGATTGCGTAGGCGCATCCCTCTGTGGTATCGTAGCCCTCTTGGTAGTTTACCTCGCAATCGTCATAGTACACGTCATTGGAACGGGCCGCCGCCACGCAAGCGTTCATAGCTTCATAACAGTTCTTGCTAATACAATTCCACTGATTGATACACATATTGGTCCGCTCAATAACCTTGCCCATAGCTTCATAAAGGCTAGAGCCTTCAATCACAGTTGGTACAGGGGGAATCTGTCCCATTACAGGCTGGGGCGGCTGACATACAGGGGGCTTTTGCGGGGGACAGACAGTAGGCGGTGGAGTACATCCACAGTCAGGTTTGGGCCTACAATCGTCCTGATAGGGGTTATTGGGTCTGGTAGGATAGTATTCCATAATGCGACCTCCTTATACATTTACCTTGTCGAGAATGAACATGAGCATTTCACGGGTTACGAATCCCTGTGGATTCTCGTTCGTGATTATCTTTCTTGCGGCCATTCTCTCCATGGCATTTTTGGCGTAATCACTTCCAGCGAAATTGGCACGCTGGGAGAGATATACCTCCATCATTTCGTTGAACTTGTTTTGGTCCATATCTGTTAATTCCTCCTTTAGTTTGTTGCATCTGTCAGTTACCATAGAACGGAAGTCATTCATCGTAAGATTAAATTTTTGCATCCAGTGGTCCGGGTCACCGTGTCCGCTTGCCCATCCCATATCATGCCCTTCCTTGTGGGAGATGATAACCCCTTTTTTGGTGGGGTCAAGGTTAAACGTAATACAAAGACAGGCGAACAGGTCGGCGGCTTCATTAAGGCACAAGGTGAGGTGGTGTTTATTAAGCATACTGTCCTCACACATTTCAACCCCGATATGAGTATGGTTAGCGTACCCTCCACAATGCCATGCTTCCATGTTCCAAGGTAAAGTCTGTACAGTACAGATATTTTCGTCTGCGGCTCGGCCAATAAAACCGTGTACGCATACAGAGCGACCTCCCGGCCTTGGCTGATTCCAGTGGTTATTATACTTGTTGTATCCAATGATATCAGAGCCGGGGACATACCTGGATACTTTTGGATTGTTTGCGCCGGTAGAGTGTAACATTATTCCTGCCACTTTCATCTCTGCACCAACTATATAACAATCGTTCTTTTCTAGTATCTGCTTAATCAGTCTCATTGTTACCATCCTCTGCATCATCGTATTTCTTCTCCATGCTGTCCAGTATTTTAACAATAAAGTACGGGACCCTAACATCCATGTCAATCAGGTGCTCTAAGATGCTGATACCCTCTGTGGCTATAAAGTAGAATACAATAGCGTTTCTAACGTAGTCCATACCGAACAGATTATCAATGATTGTTCCTATGATGATAATGCACAGCATAGAACACTTTCTAAGTGCCCCTTTAGCCAGAGCTTCGGAAGAAACACCGTTGCTATATTTACTTAGCTTGAATACTGCGGCGCTTATAAATCCAAGAATGATATCTATAAGCATCAGTGTAAACATCGCCATTAGAGAGTAGTCAAAACCTCCCAATAGTTTAACGGCTGTTCCTCCTATAATTCCGGCTACAACGCATACATGTTCTTTCATTAGAACACCCCCATAAAGTCAACGGCAAGCTCTTTTATAATGTCCTCGTCAATATTCAGGAACGTGCTCCTGAACTTAAGCAACAACTCAGACTGACTTACATTGATAAATCCCTTTACAGTAGCGTTGGTGTCTTTAGTCTCTTTGGTGTCCTCCTGATTAGAAGAAGTACCTAAAGTGGTTGACTTTTGCTTGTCAGCACCATTAGAGAATTGCTTGTTATTCTCTTTGGTGTTCTCGTAGCCCTTGTTATTCTCCTTTTCAGTCGAATCACCAGTGGTATTTTGGTTCTCATTGAAAGTTGTAGTCTGCTCTCTTGTATGGTCCTCTGTTTCGCTTTTGTCCAGCTTTCCTGTTGTGTTGGTATTCTCTGATGTGTTTCCAGTGCTTTCAGTCGTCTTGGTGGTGTTGGTCTGTCCGTTCTCTGTTTCTGTACTGTCTGTTTTAGTGTTCTTTTCTTCCGTGTTTTGCAGTTCTTCCTTGGTGTTAGAGTTGGTCGTCTCATTAGTTGTATCTTTGGTGTAGTTGGTCAGATAATTACTCATTATCTCTACACCAGAGCTAGATACCGTACCTTGGGGAGTGTCGGAATACCTCTGCTCTTTTGTCCCTGTGGACGTGGCATTAGACGTGGTGTCTTTTGTGCCGTTCAGGGTGTCCGACATATCTTCCGTCACGTTCCCTGTCTTATCCACCTTAGAAGTGGTATCGATTGTTTCCGTGACGTGACCAGTAGTGTCGATATTAGAAGTCTTTGTTCCATTCTCACTCTGGTCAGTGGTCTTGGTGATATTGATAGTCTCGTCCAGCCTTTCCGTGCTTTCCTTATTGGACGTTCCCTCTGTGTGTCCAGCAAAGTCACGTTTGTTCCCATCCTTGATTTTACGTTCATTAAGCTGGGCCAGAGAGTTATACATATTGCGTAGGGAATCTACATCGTTCCGGCTGGCTGATACACCAGTAAAACCAAGCTCTCTTAAATCCTTGGAGTTTCTCTCCAAGAAGTGGTTATACAAGGGGATTATTTCCAGCAGTTCAGACTTGTAAAGCTGATTGTAGTAGGGCATTATTCTTGCTAGATGCTCATTGAGATAGTGCTTGAATCTGTCAGGGGTTTCCTGACCAATCTCATAGAAGAAATAGTGTCTGATGATTTTATCACACAATTCCTTCTTGTGCATTTCCACAAAGGTGGTCCAGCTATCATCGAATATTTCATACCCAGAGCCGACCAGCTTTCCCAGCTCCATTGTGTACCTACTCACTTGCCCCACCTCCAAAGCCGCTGTCATAATCATAGGTGGATAGCTCTTTGATATCAACCTCTATATTAGTTTCATACCTGCGGTTGACTTTCTCAATGTCAAGCCGTAGCTGTTTCAGGTTGACCTCATTAGCCATCTCCGTAACCATGTTGTTAGCGTTCACTTCGTCTACAAGAAGCCGCTCTTTCTTGTCGTCTCCCTTGCTGTCAAGCCCAATAGCGGAGTACAGGATATCTTCATAAGTCCTGTATGTTTTCCACAGTTGGTCTATGTTGCCAATGGACGGAAGAGGAGCCACTTCAAAGTTAGACTTATCAATTCCGTAGTTTTTGAAAGCAAGTACAATATCTTCATTGTCCTTTATTCGCTTCAAGAGGTTTATAAAAGTGAGCTTCTGCTTTTCTTCACAGAGAATCAGATATGGCCGCTTCATTCTGGCACATACTACGTCAATAGAACGGAGTACGTCCATCATGCGCTTTATATAGGTGTATACTGTAAGTGCTGTTGGAGTGCCCGTAGGATTGTTCCTTACAAGCTCAAACTCGCCAAAGGAAAGGGTCCTTGTGAATCCAAAGGAAAAAGCGTTGATTCTGGTAGGCTCATAAAATAGATTGTATTCAGAACCATTAGAACAGGGTAATGCTATAAGTCCATAATCTTCATGTTCAAAGAAGCAAGCCTTTCCAACTAGATACAGGCTCATGTTGAGCAACCTCTCATTAACTCCTATGGGTAAATTCTTCCAGTCATACCGTGTGACAGCAATGTTAGAATAGCGGTTGTACATCTCCATAAACAGCTTGCTATTCTCCATCTGCGCTTCGGTTTTAACATACATATCTCCCAACGGGTTGTTTGGGCAGTATGTTGACGTTAGAAGCTCCATACCGAACAGACCTAACGGCATATAACCCCTCCTTTCTTATCTATTATCCTTAGAGTAGTCGCCTATCTCAACGCCATTTCCAACGTGCCAGAATGTAACACCATTATCCAGTGCCGCCTGTATGTTGGCTCTGTCTGTGCTATTGAATGGGCCGCTTACAACGGATGGGGAGCACTTCACATAATTCCAATACGGACGGGTATTCACATTCGGCTTTTTCATCCGACAGGTTTTATACCCGAATACGGAAAAGAAGTTATCAATGCTCTCTATCACGGCGGCATCAGGGAACAGCAGGTTGACCAGATATCCCCAGGAATCAGCGGCAATCGCAAGGGCACCTGTGGTTACTCCACCCATAGCTTGGGCAGGGTCAACCGACTTGTCCATTACTTTACCAATAGTGCCAAGTGCGGAGTGCAGGGCGTTAGTTACTCCCATAGTAGTACCAGCTACCGCCGCCCCTCCACCAGCCAGTACACTACCGCCGACAGCTAGAGACGTTCCACCAGTAGGGGCCGCCAACAACATACTGCCAGCAACTACGGCGGCTGTTCCAATGCCGCCTATAATAGAGGAAGCAAGCTGGGTCCTGTTCTGACTTACCCAGTTAGCAAATGCGTTACCTACCCAAGCACCCTGTACATTGATAGGAATGACCACACCCAGCGTCTTGTTAACTGCTTCGTCTCCCTCCATGTAGTTGTTGGGATAGACAAGCACACCACCAGCCCCGGCTAGAAAAGCTCCGCCAGCCTGAAACTGCATGGTAGTTGGATTCGGGAAATACTCAGGACGTAATTCCACTGAATCTCCCTGCCTGTTGGTAAGCTCCACCTTAAAGAATTCACTACTGAAACACTTGGCGTTCTTTACGGAGTATCCGTCAATGTTATCGTATCCTACTGTTGCGGAGTGTGTCCACATTTCAACAAAGTTATTGGATACCGCTATTCTGGTAGGACACACCCACATACCAAGGATACCGTCCAAACGTCCCTTCTCAGCATAATTCCTGATAGTAGCACCAAGTGAACTCATCCCACCGCTGTCAGCGGCGTATACAAACTTGTTTACACCAATGGGTACACCAGCGTTTATCTGGATGTTGTAATTTTCTTCCGCATTTTCGTCATAAGCGGACAGTACAACTACCGACCAATTCCGTTCAGTACCGTCAAGCATGACACGTCTTTTCAGGACACCAGTTTCAAGTCCTTCCGGTAGCAGGTTATTAAAGGAAGGTACAGCACCATTCCAGTCATCTTCCTGCATCTCCCGCTCTACCCAGCAGTCACGCCATATAATGGATTCAATAAAGGTCTGCATGGAATCTGTCTGAAACTCTATTTCTGTACAGTTGGGGTTGACAAACTCAATGGAAAGGATATTGCAGAAGATAGTCTTTCCGTTGTCGTTCACAAAGCTCATCATATCACAGTTACGGATAGAGTTATACTTTGCGTTCACTCTGGCATAATGCCTGTTCTCCCTCTGATAGCTCTGGGCCGTAAAGGACAGTGGGGAACGTCCTTCATACCATGACAGTTTGGCCCCTTCACTCTCAAAATAAGGTTGATTCTGTGGGTCTACTCCTGTGCTCTGGTATAGACGTATCGTAGTGTTGGGCTGAAAGTCAGGCATATTTTCACCACCTTAAATAAGGCCCGGACGGGAAGCCCATCCGGGCCAGTTAAATCAGGCCGTATACTTGGTTGTCACAAAGGACACGCCATTAGCCCAAGGACGGAGAGCAAAGGTGTCCCAGCAGTGCCACCAGTAAGTCCAAGCCATAACTTCGGAGTTATAGAACTCGGTCATCTTACGGAGACTGTCACGAATCTGGAAGGCACCACGGTCGCCAATCCAAGCATACATATTATCAGCCCCGTCAAACTTGTCAACAATGACCTGACGGGCTACATAATCAGCATAGCTCAGATTGAAGGCCGCACTCAGCTTCTGTACATCCACGTTTGCGGCAACGTCAGCACGAACAAGGATAACCATGTCATCCATGGAAGTCCAAGAAGTGGCGGGACTACTTCCACCAACAAGCTGATATGCGTTGTAATCAGAGCTGGGGAAAGACATAGCGGAAGCGATACCACGCAAGCGGGTCAGGAAAGCGGTAGCGTTCTCTGCGCTAGTGGTAGGCAGGGCAAGCACTTCCTGTACCATCTTAGCCTCAGCCGTGGCACCGCCCAACAGGGACTTGGTCAGGTTGAACTCGTCAATAGTGTTGCCAGTATACAGGCTGTTCACGATGCCAGCAATCAGGTTTTCCAGAGCACCCCAGCTTACAAAGGCGGCGGTCAACTGCTCGTTGCGGATAGTGACCTTGTACTTATCCCTACGGTTACGGCGATAATAGGCCGCCTTTACGTCGGGGTCAACAGGGGTCAAAATCCCTTGGAAGTTAGCAGGCTCATAGTTTGCACCCTTGGCGGGGTTGATATAGATATCTTCAACATCCAGCCCCAGAGGGATAGAACCCTTCCGTAGAAATGCCAGAGGATTCTCAAACATCTTCTGGTCCACAATGGTAACGGCAATCTTATTTACCAGAGCAGTCAGAAATTCGTTCTGTACGGACTGGTATTCCAGAATGGGGTTACCAACGTCCTGAATGTTTCGGGGAGTAGCCACTGGTACAGCGTCCCGATAGGCTTGGCTGGCTTCATTTCTAATGGCGTTTACTGTATCAACAGCGTTTGGAATCTTAGTGTTAGACATTTACTTTACCTCCTTAAATAAATCCTCGACAGTGATTGTCTCGGCCTTTGTTTTTTGTTCGGTGGATTGACCACTTCCACCTGTCTTGTCAAGATTTTGCTGACCAACCCGTAGAAATAGTTCTAAATTGGCCTCTTTCAGTCTGGTATTTTCCTGTTTCAGTTGTTCGTTTTCAGTAGATAGAGTAGTATTAGTTGCAAACAGGCCCGTGTATTCGTCACTGGCTTGTGTAACTAAAGAGGTTAGGGTGGCTTGGTCATTCATGGCACCGATGACCTTCTGCATATGGTCGTTCCATTGTTCGATTGTATATGGCATACTGATTTACCTCCTTAAAATCATCAGGGAATTGGATATCAAATTTTTGGCTTTCATAGTCGTAAACCTGACTTCTCCCCGGTAGTATTTTTGTTGCAAAGCTCCGAGCCATATAAGAGCGTCTTTACTATTTCGTAGCTCTGTTGTCTCGTCATGCTCATCTACACTTAGAGAAATATGCTTATTACAGGTAGGGTCATAGCTTTCCGTAATGTACCACAAATCAGAGCCTAATATAGTATATACTCCAAGCTCATTTCCCGATACTCTGATGGTCATTATACACGTTCCGGGGCAAGGCATCTTTTCGATAAAACTGGCAGTGTCCCTCAAGAACTCGTTTTCCATAGCGTATTTCCCGTACTCTGTTTCGGCTATAATTTTTCCGAATCTGGTTGACTTTGCTTTCTCCGTGTAAGATGGACTGTCTACCAGCTCAAGAAGAATATCATTCTTGCGTAGTATCTTCTGCCCTTTCTGCAAAGACAAATCGTAATACAGGAAATATGGGTTAGTGAATGTTATTGCGTTGGACAAGAACAGGACCGTAACGTCCCTTAGTCTCGCAATCGTTGAGTACATCTCATTAAAGGTCTGTACTTCATCGGGCAGATACCTTATCAGCCCTTGGTCTATAATGAACTCGTCAAACAGAATCTTGGTCACATATGGGAACGGCACCGACTTGAATTGAGAAGCTCTCGACAAAGGCAGTGCCCATCCAGCAAGTTTACCGTCAATGTAAAAGCACTTCTTTTTCACCGCCAGAGCGTGGTCTTGAAACTCATGCTGGATATCATCGAAAAATAGGTCAATCTGTGACGACTTGATTTCCGTTTCATATCGGCGCAGATAGATAAACTGCTGTCCCTTAGTTATAAAGTCTTTTATGACCCTTCGTTTACAGGAATACGTCTTTCCCACTCCACGGGGTCCAACCACAAAGTTGAACAAGCAGTTATAGGAAAGCGTCTTATTTACATCGTACCACATAGCTTCACCTATGAGAAAAGGGATAGTATGAGCGATTACAAATAGTCTGTGAAAACCTTGTAACACTTCTGGCCGACTCTCCGCCGTCACACCCAGCTAGTGATTTATAACCTGTCTCATATATCCCTTTAGAGTATTGTATCATAAAAATCACCCTTTGTCAACCCTTAATTTGGAAGGGCCGCTCCACCAGAACCACGCCGCCCTTTATGTTTTTCGGGACCAGCTTGCCCTCAAATATCTGACCCGGCTCCATAGTGTCAAAATTAAACAGGTGCCGTGCTGAAACAGGTAACCCAGCGCACTTCTTATCAAGCTCTCCGTCAAACTCCTCAATGTAACATTTGGCTCTGTGATATTTGGCTCTTGTGAACTCACCTTCCAGCTTGAAAGCACCCAGTCTGTAATTATCTATGTACAAGTCTACCTTTTCCCTTCCCACTACATGAACGCTGTCGGTGTCCGCATATATGAACCTGTCACCACAAGCATTAGCGGCCCTAATTATCTTGTCTCTGGCATAAGAGGTAATGAACGCCGCTACCGGGATATACCCTCCGCTTCCAATTTCAGGCATTAGCCGTCTGTACTTTACTATGTCGTCTGTCTCATCCAGATATGGATATTTAGAAGCCTTCTCAGGATTTGAACCAAACTTCCCATACAGTGAATTAAGCATCAGTTTAGCGATATGGTACATGGCTTTATTTCCTTCCACCTTTGCCTTCTGCTTCACGTCATACCAGTAGTCGATATATTCAGAAAACAGCCCTGTCTCTCCCCTGAACTTGTACCCACCTATGTAAGTTATATCCCACACGTCATAGTTGTCGAACAAGAGCTTTAAGTCAACACTTGTCAAGTGGAGTATTACAGGGTCATCCCCACTTTCCTTAATATACTCTGTACTGGAAAACCTGAAACTGTTCTTTAACTGTATGCTGGGGTAGTGTCCTTTTTTCAAACTGAAACAGCATTGAAGGCATTGAATATAAAGAGGGTAAAACTCATCCGGTTTATACTCCCCGTCATAGTAGTACGGATTACCAAACGGTAGCATACAGTATTTCATGGCCCAAGGGTACATGGAGTTTACATCATATACCTGACCTTCACCGACCATCATCCCTTGATAGGCTTCGTTGAGATATGTCCAGCCGCCTTTATACGATTTCCTGCAATCCTTGTCCACAGCATATTCAATCGGCGGGAATCTGCGTTTAAACTCCTTGTTTGACAGGACCTTCTTATAGTTGTACAGTGCGTTGCTTGCCGCTGTCATCTTAATCAGGCCGTTTTCGTGCATGGCTTTTATGCCCTTTGCCACAATCTCCACGTCTGCCTTAACGTATGATATTTCTTCCTCTGTTGGTACATGGTTGAAATCCCTGTTTTCGGCATAGTCCAAGTCCAGTTTATGAACGTCCAGTCCGAAAGCTTTTGGAATGTCCCTTACGGGGAGAGTTATGAGCTTGTAACTGTCTATGAACTCAACTACGCTACCGTTGAAAAAGTGAACAGTGCAAGTATAAAACATTCCCATGTCTGATATCAGCGTTGAGAAATACCCCTCTTTCGGCTTCCTCTCACTGGTATGCCTGTATCCGTTATGAAACAGCCAATAAAACATGAATTGAACATCGAATTTAATGTTGTGAAAATACGCCTTACAGTCAACAGTAGATATCTCCTCCATGAAACTGTCAATATCCGTCCCGTATACAAACGTAGTACAATCTATGTCACATTTTCCCCATAACCATACACGGGTTTCGTTGGGGTCAACCACTGTCTCAAAATCAACACTATAAACAGGTTTTTGCACATCATGTACGCCTTATAAGCTCATTCCACACATCGAGTATGCGTTCAAGAGCCGCTTCCCTTCCTTTTTGGTCGTACAGAAAGTTAATCTGCAACACATCGCTATACGATGACAGTTGACCTAAGAGAAAAGTGGATATGTCCATACCAGTCACCAAGTCGTATATCTGGTTAGCCAATCCCATACTCACAACATCCCCGGCAAAGGTAGCAGGTCCCAGCATCTCATTTATAAGAGCATTGATATAATTCGTTCTCCACAGTTCAGCTTTCTCCCTGTAATAGCCTTCCTCTATCTTCTTTAACAGTTCTTCATATTTGACCGTATCTCCTGTCTTTAAACCAAGGTCCCGAAGAAAGAAGTCATTGTCAGAGGGAAATCTGCCATAGGGATTTAACCTTCCCACCTGTTCTTGCGTTTTTACGCCGGGTCTAAGCTCATCGACCTTTTTACGTCTCTGCCTGTTCCTTTCGTTTATCCGCTTTTCCCGTATCTCTATTTCCTTACGTCTCCATGCCGTTGTCAAGTCGTTCCCATATGTCTCCGGTATAAGCGTCTTAGCAGTTGCCCTTTTAATTGCCGCTAAGTAATCCCTATATTCCTGTAAAGTCTGAATCTTCTCCATAGCTTCGCTTGCCGTCTGCTTTTGAGGCAGTATATAGGAGAGGTCACCAAGCCTAGATTCTGCTGAACGTATCCTTCTATTAAAGTTCAGTACCTCTTTTCTCAGCTCATTTTTGCGAGCTTTTGTCCATCGTATTTTAGTGCTCTTTGCCATGTGATTTCCTCCCCATTAAAGAAAATGAGAAAACCTCTGCTCTCGACCTTCCTGTACAAGTTAACGTCCGTCAGGTCCTTACTGATACGAAAGTCCATCTTAAATCTGTTAGACAGGCTATCCTCTGTTTCTTCATAGAATCCATTTCGCAGGGCAATAAAGCGGGTCTTTATGCTGTCGCTGGAAAAGCAATACTCTATTTCATTAAGATTGTCATATTGTACAGTGTAGGTAAAGGGAGACTTTTTAAGGTCGTGCTCTACACCATATCTCGTCATCGTTTTTCACCACCTTATAAGTACGGCCCCCTTAATGGGGGCCGGTTCGTTATACCATTTTCAGATTGATTGTAAAGCCGTTCTTCGTCTTTACTTCGTATGGAATTAGTTTCACAGGTGTTTCAAAATGCAGACCCCCAAACAGTGCGTTGAGCTTCTTAATGCAGTTGTACACTCCCCATGAGGTAGCGGAGTAAACCCCATCTTCGCAGATAAGAGACACACGGGGACAGGTGTTCTGAGTGCCATCTTCATTCTGTACCTGTACAGGCTGGACAATAACGTCTAGGACATGTAGCTCCTTGTTGATAGCTTCCTTTACCGTGTTGTCCCCGCCGTTCATAGCGTTGAACATCTTAGCCTTATCTTCCAGTGTCTCAGGAAGGAAGGAGCAATACACCCCGGCCCCTTCCTCGGTCAGACCGTTTACGATAGACTGCTCTGTATCCTTGCGGATTGCAATAGCTTCCTCTGCGCTCATAATCTCGGCGAAATTCTGTTCCTGCTTCTTCATTGTTAGTTATCCTCCTTCTCAACAATAGTGGCGTTAGCGATAAAGGTCTCCAAAGGCATGGTGTAAGTCTCCTCTACCGTGGTCACCTTTGCCATAACGTACCCCTCCATGCCGTTGGATTCCATGTAGGCGGCTGACGTTCTCGGCCCCATCTTCTCAGCACAGATAACCTCTTTCATATCAGAGATAGTCAGGTCATCGTTCATCTTTACAAAGGTGTGCTTGTAGCTGGTGATGGATCTAGTGATGTTTTTCATGATTGTTCCGTCCTTTCTGTTATTCCCTCTTTCGAGGATATCTAATTCTACCACAAAATTTATTTTTTGTCAATACTTTTTTCCGAAAAATTTTACAAACTTTTTGCTAAAAGAAACTGACCCAGATTCAACACGAATGAGATTGCGAACAGTGCACAGAGCAAGTACCCTATAACTGTCATAGTCAGGGAAAACATACCCGGCTCATTTTCGTTGATATAAACCAACGTCAGGCCGACTACTAAAAGCCCGATACTGCAAAGAATAGCTACCAACTTAGGATACCCCCTATAAACACGGAATAAATCAGACCTATGAATCCAAAGGACATGAAACACATCCCTACTCCCCTGAATATGTACTTTAGAGCCCACCATGATGGCTCTGAACAGTACATCATACAACCATAGAAAATAAGGGCAAGAAAGAAGCCGACTATCAACACACTAATCCACATCTACACCCACCCCGTTAAACATCTCATTCCACTGAACAATGCCAATAACAATCATGTTATATAGCTTCTGCTCCTGCATGATATCGTATGCCTTACGGCTTGCCTGTTGCTTACTGCGAGCCTTTATTTTGTACTGCCTGAACTTCCCGTTCATATCAGTACAGGTGACACGGTAGTACCGCTCCGACATATTATACATAGTCCTCATCCTCCAACAGCTCCTCTAGCACTTTCAGCATTTCATCGTACAGGTCGTTGGAAGCCTGTCGTGCTTCCGTCACTTCGTCTATCAGCTTCTCTACTCTCCATCTCTCGGCTGAACTCATAGTAAGCCTCCCTCACTCTCTTTAAGGTTTGAAGCCTTTCACGTTGTAGCCTAGTTTCTGTATCCACCACGCCGCGGACGCTTTCCGTGTAGATATATGTCATCTCTGCATGTTTAATGGCTCCTGATAGCCATTTATTGAAGTCCATTGTTATCTCTCCTTTCTATCCCTAGCAATCGCATGATATAGCACAGTTCAACCCATCGGTTTTTGAAATAGGTATCTCCCCTCTTTATGCCTAGTACATACAGCTCTCTTTCACGTTCCTGCAATAGCTTTACCATGTTTTCGTCCATTATTGACCCTCCTCATCAAACAGCAATAATAAGGCTTTTAATAAATCTAGTCTGCCATTAGCATACTCACTAGTTTCTTTCGTGCTCATTTCGTCCATTAAGTTTTCTATAACGGAACGGTATAAAGTAATCTCGTTTTTCATGTTTGTTCCCTCTCTTTCAAACTGCAATAAAATAGCTTTTAGTAGGTCAAGTCTGCCATGATTGTATTCGTTCAAGTCTTTCTTGTTTACATCGTCAATCAGTCTCTCAACCCCGGAACGGTAAATCACTATTTTGGCTCTCATGATTAAGCTCCTTTCTTTACGATGGTTGTTTTAGTGTAAAAGTGATTAGTATAAGCTTCAGCAAATATCTTAGCATTTACATAGTCTGGAAACTCCCCAGCTATATATTCCACCTGTGCTCCCTTTTCTAATAACCACTTAATGGCTAACACCTGATATTCCATAGTTAATCTCCTTTCTTTACTCATCGGACATCCCTGTCTAATGTCTCTATACCCATGTCTTTCATTAGACCCCAAACGCTATTCCATGCGGCCCGATTATATTTTGCCTGTATGGAATCTTTACCAAACACTCTTTCTACTACTTTCATGTTTTCCCATAGGTCCAATTCCTTTTCCTGAATGGTGGTTATCATGGTTGACTTAGTCATTTATTAAGTCCCCTTTCTATAGTTCTATTGTACCAGAAAATAAAGCACTTGTCAACACTTTTCTCAAAACTTTTTCAAGAAAATTTTACGAAACAATTTTTAACGACTGGCAATATGACCCTTCCCAGAGTGCGTATCGCTACGAACAGTACAGCGTAGTATGTCACTTAGTCAGCTGTCCCTCTTCCCGCTCTGCTAGGCTCGGTGTGTATCGGTGAGAGTTGGTGAGGGCC
>OJPS01001291.1_pt1 | contig 17025 bp, 15 predicted proteins | sample 1598551 | NCBI WGS metagenome assembly OJPS01 (sample SAMN03922488, study PRJEB24848) | human gut metagenome | isolation source: stool sample | host: Homo sapiens | place: Germany | collected 2011-05 | reverse complement strand
GTGTCATCCCAAATTCCTCTTCTTTATGAAATTATTGATAAAGGTGCTCGAGTTCTTCTCGAATCGCCCGGATAAACTGCTCAGAATTTACTGCGCGCACATTCGGCAGCGTGGAAAGCAGCGCAAGGTCCTTCGTCATGATCCCGTTTTCTATGGTGGAAAGCGTGGCCTGCTCCAGCTTATTCCCAAACTCCTCCAGCTGAGCATTGCCATCCAGCTGGCCCCTCTTGCGAAGCGCCCCCGACCACGCAAAGATCGTCGCCACCGAATTTGTGGATGTTTCCTCGCCCTTTAAGTGCTTATAGTAATGGCGCGTGACAGTGCCATGTGCCGCCTCATACTCATAATTTCCATCCGGCGACACCAGGACAGATGTCATCATCGCAAGGCTTCCAAACGCTGTAGCCACCATATCGCTCATGACATCGCCATCGTAGTTCTTAAGCGCCCAGATAAAACCGCCCTGCGAGCGCACCACCCTTGCCACGGCATCATCTATCAGGGTATAGAAATATTCCAGGCCTGCTTCCGCAAATTTCTGCGCATATTCAGCATCGTAAATTTCCTGAAAGATATCCTTAAATGTATGGTCATACTGCTTGGAAATGGTATCTTTTGTGGAAAACCAGAGATCCTTCTTTTCCCCAAGCGCAAACTGAAAGCAGCTTCTTGCAAAGCTTCTGATAGAATCTACCGTGTTATACATGGCAAGGGCAATGCCGCCGTTCTCATTATACTCATAAACGGGCAGGCGCTCTGTTTTTCCATCCTGCGTTACAAGCATCTCCACTTTTCCACCACCGGTCACCTTGGCCTCCGTATCCCGGTAGACATCCCCAAAGGCATGCCTTGCAATGGTGATCGGCTGCCTCCATGTGCGCACATACGGCTCTATCCCTTTTACCAGAATGGGCGTGCGAAACACCGTGCCATCCAGCACCGCACGGATGGTTCCGTTGGGGCTTTTATACATCTTCTTTAGGTGATATTCCTCTACACGCTGCGCATTTGGCGTAATCGTGGCGCATTTGACGCCTACGCCGTACTTTTTAATGGCATTGGCCGCGTCATAAGTTACCTGATCGTCCGTCTTATCCCGATATTCCAGCCCGAGGTCATAGTACTCTGTGCGAAGATCTAAAAAGGGGCATAAAAGCTCTTCTTTGATCTTTTTCCAGAGAATGCGCGTCATCTCATCCCCATCCATTTCCACAAGCGGGGTCGTCATTTTGATTTTTCCCATGGGAGTTATCCTGCCTCTCTTAAAAAATTATCTGCTGCATTTTTCGGCCAGGCCATAGAAGAAGGGGATCTGCAAAAAGCCGCCGCCCAGCGCACGGGCCAGCCCGATGATCATGATAATGGCATAAAGAATATAGAGCACGGCGATCAGAATGGAAAAGACAATCCCGATCAAGGGAATTTGCGCAAGGAAGAACAGCACCATGTTGACAAGGATAACGCCAATCAGCGTAAACAGTGCCATCAGGCAGTGCCGGCGCATTGTTTTGTCGCTGTAATCAAAAATCAAAAACAAAAAGCTTCCAATAAACGGGACAATGTAAATCAAAAAATATGCCAACCTCACATCAACCCCAATATTCGATTTGTTGTTCATACTGCTCCCCCTTTTTTACTAAAGTGAATCGTGCATTCCTATTTTTCATAGTATCACAATTCTCGACAATATGGAAACAAAATAGATCAAAAAACGGCTTATTTACAAAAGTTTTATTCACATTTCAAAAGGCGTTCTTTCCCCCGCCATATTACAGTCGAGCCAACAACGCCGTATGGCCAACAGCATTTAAAAACCTATCCAAAACATCCTGTGTGGCAAGGCGGAGAGTAGTGGTATTCACGCATGGATGGCAGCCAATGGCCGGCAGACTCGCTATCCGCGCATCCATAACCAACTGCACGCGGTTTTTCGCATCGTTCATCAGCCCGAGGATGCTGACAGATCCTGGCTTTAAACCCAAAAATTCCTCCATTTGCCCCGCCTCGCCAAACGCGAGCCGTGAAGTGCCAAGCATAAGCGCCAGCGCCTTAAAATCCAGCCTCTTTTTGGCAGGCATCGTCACCAAAAAATATCTGCTTTTATCGGAATTTCTAAGGAAAAGATTTTTCAGATGCGGAATCTTCAGCGCAGCATCGATCTCATCACATGCGCCATCTGCCGCCGTCATGACCGGGGCGTGATCCAGGCGAGAAAACGGAATCGCCAGCTGCTCCAACAGGCGATAAACGGCCATTTCCTGCATAGAGCGCTGCTCCTGCGGCGGCCCATTTTCAATTTTTCCAAGCATCACTTTTCCTCCCGCATATTCTCTCTTGGCTGCTGCTCCTGGTATAAATATTTCTCCATCACATAGTGCCCTTCCTGGTTGGGTGCGCTTTGGGCATAGGAATACCCCATTTTATGGTAAAACCTGTGCGCCGTCAACGAAGAGGGAATGGTAATCTTCCTGCCCCCTCTTTGCCGCACATACTCCTCCCCAGCCTCTATCAACCGGCGGCCAATTCCACGCCCATGAAATTCGGGCTGCACAAAGATTGTAAGAAAATGATAGTACCCTTCCCGGTAGCCCCAAGAAGGCACCACTGTAAGAATACCTACAGGCTCCCTCTCCTCTAGCGCCACAAATATCTTCCGCCAAGCCGCCATCTCCATCACCTGGGGAATGCCAAAGCTTTGCGCCGTGCGCTCCATTTCCTTCCTGGAATAATCGCGTATATTGATTTCCAGCAGGTTGCGTATAATAATCTGCGAGAGTTTGGGCGCATAAGATGCTCGGTATGGAACAATCTGCATACCTTCCTCCTTTTGTGCAAAGAGCAAACTGTTTTCCTTCGCGGAGTGGCGCCGCTATTTATGCCCCTCTTCTTTTTTCTGCACCTCTTTGCACTGCTTTTTATTTTCCTCCTGTACTTCTTCTATCATCATCCTGCCTGCGCGCACTCCATAGCACATGGCGCCCACAGCTTCATAAATAGCGCTGATGGCAAAATATGGCCAGAGGGTGGAAAATTGCACGATAACCTGCCAGATGCTCCCGGCCAGCGTATCCATATAGGCTATAAAAACATTCCCCCCATAATAAGCCGATGCATAGATTCCAATGTTCTCCCCTGTAAAGCCCAGGCCATTCATATGGATCACTCCAAAAGAGACTGCCGTCGCAAGAAAGCCTATGCAAAACAACAGGGGCAGAAAAACGGCATAGAATCCCTTGGCCTTTTTGCCTCCCATGGAAAAATAGCCGTAAGAGAGAAAGAGCGCCAAGACAAATCCAAAACTGAGATGCAGATTCCCGCCAACAAAGTGCGCCACCATGATCCACATGAGAAATGCGATGAACCCGCCCAGCGCCGCGCCTCCGAGCCCTTTTAGATAGCTTGGGCGCAATATTTTTTCTTTTTTCATCGAAACACTCCTGAATTTTTCTTACATCATATCCCAATTCTGCCCCCTTGTAAATGCACTTTTCCATCATTTGCGAATGCGACAAAAATTTTAGGTTTCCTCTGTGTATTGTTTACAAATCACTCATAAATTGCTCTTTGCCTTGTGCTAAAATAAAAACATGTTGCAAACGGAAAGGAACAGACACATGAAAAGAATTCTATGCATTCTGCTCTGCGCCCTGCTTTGCCTAAGCGTACTCTTTGGGTGCAGCAACCAGGGGGAGGAGATCATTGCAAGGGTAGAAGAGCGCCAGGTCTCTTTTAGCGATTTTCTGGATACGCTCGACTACTATGTCTACTATATGGGGGTTGACACTCAGGATTCCTCTTCCAAGGAAACTGTCATGCAGCTTGCAGAAACCATCCTTCAATCCATGGTGCTAAGCGAGGTTGTATTGGCCAAAGGCGAAGAGCTTGGCTATTACGAATTCTCCGAGGAGGAAAAATCGCAAATCCAAAGCGATATTCAGGCGGAAATGGATGCCGGGCGCGAAAGCATTGAAGCTACAATCAAAGAGGAAAACCCGGATCTTTCCGAAGAAGAGCTGAAAACAAAAGTAGATCTGGAAATGGCAACCCAGGGCTATATCGAGGAGGACTTCCGTACCTATTTTGAAGATTCCCTGGTATACGATAAGGTGTACGCCCACTTCACAGAGGATGTGACAGTCAGCGAAGAGGAAATCCGGGCCGAATATGACCGTCTGGTGGAGGAAGCCCAAACAAGCTATCTTGAGGGCACTTCCAGCTTTGAAGACGATGCGCTTCTTGGCGGCACAATCTACTATACTCCCGCCGGCTACCGCCGGGTAAAGCATATTCTCATAGGATTCGATTCAGAAACTTCTACCCAGTTAAATGAGCTGAGCGCTGCCGGAGATGAAGAGGCCTATCAGGCCTATCTGGAGGAGGCGCTGGCAGCAATTCGCTCAGAGGCAGAGGGTGTGCTGGCACAGGTGAATGCGGATGGCTCAAATTTTGCCGAACTGATGGAAACCTATTCAGATGACCCTGGCGCATCGTATTATCCTGATGGGTATGTTGTCGGCCAGGAGAATTCCACCTATCATGAGAGCTTTGTCGAGGGGGTATTTGCCCTGGAAAACCCGGGGGATATCAGCGGGCTTGTTGCTTCGCCCAGTGGCTATCATATCATACGGCTGGAAGAAATCCTTCAGGAAGGCGCCGCCGCTTATGAGGATGTCAAAGAAAGTGTTTCCACTTCCCTGTTGGAAACCCGGCAAAGCGATACTTTTTATGATTTGAGCGAAACATGGCAGGAAGAGATGGATGTCAAAACCTATCCGGAAAAGTATCAGGTCTACCTGGATAACTACTACGCGGAGTTGGAGGCAGAGGAAACTTCTTCTGCTGAAAAAAGCGCTTCCGCCGAAGAATAAAGGCAAACAAAATCAAAAAGAGCGGGAATACCGCTCTTTTTGATTGCCCGCCGCAGATTGTCTTGCAGTTGCCGCCTATCTTTCTCTGCCGGCGCGCTTTTCCCCTGCCTCATTTTCCGGCAAGAGTGTCACCGCCACAAGCTGAGGAAAATTAAACAGCCTGAGCGGGAAACCGCTGTTCCCAAGGCCGCGGCTCACAATCATCCTTGCGCCATTTTTCTCATGCACTCCCTTACAGTATTTTGGAAAAAGCCCCTGCCCTGGCGCATAGATTCCGCCACCGGGAAACCAGAATTGCCCTCCATGGGCGTGGCCCGCCAGTATCAAATCTGTTTTATAGCGGCAGTATAAAGGCTCGAAATAGTGAGGAAAGTGCGCCAGCAGCAGACGAAATCCCCGGTTTTGTTCCAGCGCTGCAAGCCTGTCTTCTGTCTTGCAGCCATAGCCAACCTCATCTGCCCCCAAAATTGCCAGCAAATTTCCCTTGGTTTCTGTTTCCAACAGTCTTTGGCGCAGAACATGTACGCCCAGCCGCTCCAGCTCAGAAAAAATCTGTTCCCGATCCCTTCGTCCATATTCATGGTTTCCAGGGCAGTATACCACCGGAGCAATTCTCACCAGCTGTTCCATCAGGGCATATGCCGCATCCAACGGCAGGCGAAATCTATCTGCAAAATCCCCTGTAAAGGCTATCAAATCCGGCTTCTGCCTTTGAATTTTTCCAAGCAGCCTTCTATTTTGCCGGCCAAACCGTTTGCCGTGCAGATCCGAAAGCTGCACAATGCGCATCGGCGCCTGAATGCGCCGGGAATACAGCACATATCTTTTGGTCACAATCCAGTTATTCTGCGCCCAGCAAAAAGCGGCCAGCAGAGCCAGCGCTGCCGCGCCCCAAAAAAGAGCCCCTCCCATTTTATTCACGCCCCAGCGCAAATTTCTCAACAGCCACCGCCGCGCCGTCCTCCCAGACTGGCGGCACAATGTGCTTCGCGCATTTTAGAAGGGGCGCTGTGGCATTGCCCATAGCCACGCCTATTCCGGCCTCTTCCAGCATGGCGACATCGTTTTCGCTATCCCCTATGGCCAGCACCTCTTCTTTTCGCACGCCCAGCTTTTCCCGCAACTCCCGAAGAGCCGTTCCTTTGGTGACAGAAGCATCCATCACCTCGACAGACCAACTTCCGGAAAATACGGCGCTCAACCCGGGCGTCTTTAAAATTTCCGCCTTGAGCGGCGCAAGCTGCTCCTGCTTCTTTGCGATAATGAGAAATTTTGCGCCTTTTAGAGCGCGCTCTTCCACGGCCTTGGCAATATCCTCTGCCACAATCAGCCTGTCTTTTACGGTATCCAAATACCGCATGGCCGTTTCATTTTCCCGTATTGCCTCCATCGCCTGCTTATCCGCAACGATTTCATTCTCGCAGTACAGCTGGCAATATACTCCGGGAAACTGCTCCGCCGCCTCCACAACCCGCTTCAGCAGCTTATTTGGAATGGTTCTGCAAAAGATACTGCGTTCCTCCTGTAAATCATAAAGCTCCGCGCCCGTCATACAGATGCAGTAGCGGATCCCGCCAATGCACTGGGCAATATGGCGGGCTTCAAACAGCCCGCGCCCTGTCGCCACCGCCACCGAAATGCCTCTTTGCATCGCGCGGCGCAAAACCCGTATCACCCGGGATGTGGGCAATGTAGGGCCATCAATCAGCGTATAATCGATATCCGAAACGATCAGTTTAATGCTCATAGTTTTCCTCTTTCTCTACTTCTCCCTTATCATACCCAACTTTTTTTCACTTTGCAATGATAAAGCGCTTGACTTAAAGCCCGCTCCAAGTAGTAAACTGAGATTATCAAATACAGAATGGAGAGAAATACCAGATGAGAAAAGTCAGGCTAGGGAAAACAGAGCTCATGGTCTCCAAAACCTCTTTCGGTGCGCTGCCCATTCAGAGAGTGGATATGCAGACGGCCAAAAGCATCCTGCGCAACGCCTATGATGCGGGCATCAACTTTTTCGATACTGCCCGCGCCTATACGGATAGCGAGGAAAAACTGGGGGAAACATTTGGCGGCGGGCTCCGGCAGAATATCATCATCGCATCCAAAACCATGTCTACCGACAGGGCCGGCGCAGAGCGGGATATCGAGACAACACTGCGCAATTTAAAGACAGATTATGTGGATATCTACCAGATGCACAACCTGCAGGCAATACAGGATCCAGATGATGATACCACTGCACTTTATGCGCTCATGCAGGCAAAGAAGGCGGGCAAAATTCGCCATGTGAGCTTTACAGCCCATCGCAGGGATATCGCTGAACAGGGCATAAAAAGTGGCCTGTTCGATACGCTTCAATTCCCTCTCTCCTATCTTTCTGCAGACAGCGATCTGGAGCTGGTTCAAATGTGCAAAGAGCACGATATGGGCTTTATCGCCATGAAAGCCATGTCTGGCGGGCTATGCAGCAGCGCCAAAGCGGCTTTCGCCTACCAGCAGCAGTTTGATAATGTTGTGCCCATCTATGGCATTCAACGCCAGGAAGAGCTGGATGAGTGGCTTTTCTATGAACAGACGCTTCCCACCCTGGACGATGAGCTCATGGCTGTCATTCAAAAAGAACGCGCTGAGTTTGCAGGGGAATTCTGCCGGGCCTGCGGTTATTGCATGCCTTGCCCTGTGGGTATACAGATTCCAACCGTCGCACGCCTGCACCTGCTCTGCACCCGTTCGCCATACCAGAATTATATTACGGATGAGTATTACGAGAGCCTGAAAGTCGTAAACGACTGCCTGCACTGCGGGCAATGCTCTTCCCGCTGTCCTTATCAGATGGATGTTCCTTCCATGATCCGCAAGCAATACGATAAATACCTTGCTTTTTACGAGGAGCATAAGAGCGAAGTAAAGCGTTAAACACCCGAAAAAAGCCGCACATACGCGGCTTTTTTTCTATAAAAAACAGTGTGCTTTTTTCGGGCGTTGTCTGCGCGATTTCTTACAGCATTTTTCTATCATTTTGCTCGACAATCAACCATATCATGTTATAATGAATTTGAGCGCAAACCAAACCGCACATGCTTTGCGGAACCGCTTCGTCGGAATATTTAAGGTTTGCGTCAGGAGCTATTTATGATTGACAGCGATGTTTTTTGGTCTATTTTCAGCGTAGCATTTCCCATTGCGCTTGTATTTGTTTTTATTCTGCTTTGCTGGCGCAGGGTTCCGGCCGATAAGGCAATGGTCATCACGGGCATCAAAAAGCGCGTGCTTTCGGGCAAAGGCGGCGTAATGCTCCCCATATTCGAAACCAGCTGCGTCATTTCTCTGGAAAATATTTCCATGACTACGGATGTTACCGAGGCACCTTCCCAACAGGGAATTTTTGTAGATGTCGTGGGGACTGCGGTTGTCAAGGTGCGCAACGAGCGGGAAAGCATTTTTAAAGCGGTAGAGCAATTTTGCAGCGGCGATGCCGTTTCCACTAAAACGGTCATCAGCAGCATGGTCGAACAGATTCTGGAAGGAAAGCTGCGCGGCATCGTCTCTACCATGACGGTAGAGGAGATCAACTCCAACCGCGCCGAGTTTGAGCGGCGCACAGAGCAGGATATCAATAAGGAACTGGATGAGATGGGCCTTCAGCTCCTATCCTATTCCATTTTAAAAATTGCTACGCAAGGCGGCTATTTGGAAAACCGGGCGCGCCCTCAGGTTGCCCAATCTAAGGCAGAAGCGGAAATCGCAGAGGCAGAGCGCAAGCGCGATACGGACATCAAGACTGCTCAGGCAGCACAGGAAGGCCAAAAAGTCAAATTAGCTGCGGATGCGGAAATTGCCCGGGCAGAGCGCGATAAACTGCTGCGCATGGAAGGATTTCGCGCCGAGCAGGATCGCGCCAAGGCAGAGGCAGATGCATCTTATAAAATCCGCGAAATACAAGTGCAATCTGAGTTAGAACAACAGAAGGCAATTCTGGCAGAACAGGCGGCTATCACCGTAGAAAAAGAACTGGTCGCCACGGTGGAAAAACCAGCCAATGCACAAAAACGCAAAACGGAAATTGAAGCAGAGGCCGATAAAATTAAGGCTATCCGGCAGGCAGAGGCCCAGGCAGAAGCACTGCGCATTGATGCTCTTGCCCAGGCAGAAGCCCGTAAAATCAAGGCCCAGGCAGAGGCGGAGGCCATCCGCCTGACTGGTGAAGCAGAAGCAGAGGCCATTCGCGCTAAGGGAATTGCGGATGCCGATGCCAAGAGCAAATTGGCAGATGCTATGGCAAAATACGGCGATGCGGCAGTTGTAGAGCTGGTAATGGCAAGCTTGCCTGCCATGATGCAAAACATCGCAAAACCCATGGAAAATATCGACAAAATCACCGTCATCGATACTGGCGACGGGAAGGGCGGCGGCGCTGCGAAAATCGCAAAGACGGTCACAAATGTTGCAGGCGCTGGGCTTGAAACGCTCAAAGAGCTTACGGGTATCGACCTTGCCAATATCATTAAAGGCCTGGAAAAACAGCCCCTCCTTGGCGAGGCTTCTTCTCAAGCCGAATCTTCTTCTCAAGCGCCAGGCTCAGAAAAATAGCAAATGAAAGCCTCTTTGCAATAAGGGCAATGCGGCAGAAAAGCGGTTTAGGCAATATCCTAAACTGCTTTTTATTTAAAACATTTCCATATCCCTGCAAAAGTACAGCTTTCCCCCGCCCTTTCTATTTCCTTTCCCGCACAACATCCTCTTGTGCTAGCCTGCCCAGCAGGAGGGGAGAATCGGGTAAATGCATTTTCGCTCTGCTTCCCCTTCTGGCATAGCAATATTGGCACTCGCCATGGCATGCGCCATAAGCCCCAATATCCACACTGGGCGCGCACCCGCAGCCAGGCCGCTGTGCTGCGCCCTTTCCTGCACAAACGGGCTTTCCGGCAATCCTGGAAAGCAGCTCTGCATCTACACATTTTCCATGCGCTATCCCGTATTCTTCAAGCTCCATCTGCTCTGCACAGGTTTGCATGCGCATGCCATATGTATGGGCGATCTGCGCCAGACCCTTTGCAAGGTACTGCACTTCCCTCTCATTTGGCGGGCGTACCAAAAGAGCGTCCATCCTCCCCGCAATGGAGGGGTAGAGATCTAAAAAGCTAATGGTACACTGGGTCGTATAACCTTCCAGCTTTCGAGCGAGCCGCGCGAAATACTCAAGGTGCCAAAGAAGGCAATATCGCTCTGAAATCAGAATCGGGTCATACCGCCAAATGATGCGCTCCTTGCCAATATGTTCTGAAAGCTTTTGGAAAGTCTCAACCCCGCAAGCTCCTTTTTTAGGGATGCCCGGTTCCAAATCCCGGCCGTAGGAAGTCAGCGTATATTGGAAATAATAGGGGTATCCCTCAAACCTTTTCAAATAGGGGAAAAGCGGCACGGGGTTCTTAGTCCAAAAGACAATTCCATCCACATGTTCTGGGTCCAGCAAAACTTTTTCCACCTGATGAAAGCGAAAGGGGTTTCTCACCAGAGCATAACCTTCTTCAAAACGGCGCACAAGCCACTTCGCATAAAACGCGGGCAGATCTGTGCGCCTACTTGCGCTTACGATCATGCTTTTCTCCCCTCTGTGCCCTTTGGGCGCTCTCTAAACCCAAGCCGGCTTTTAAAAAAGTGCAGGCAACTGCCTGCACGGTAGATTCACTCCTGCTCTTCACCTTTGCGTTTTTTCTTTTCCCGAACTGCCCTGCATATCAGCCACGCCAATACCCAAACGCCCGAGATGACACAGGCCACAAGGAGCGCAGGAATTCCATAAAACATCAGCGCATCGGGCAGCGCCATTGCATAGGCCCTACGGCTGCGCACACTTTGCTTTGCCATTTGTATATCCTCCCGATAAAAGTATACCACGCTTCCCCTGCCTAGTCCACAGATTTCAGAGATTCCACCATATCCACCTGGCGAATCCTTTTATTGATAAACAAGCTGACGATCCAGGTAAACAGCATGGTCAGCACAACAGCTGTCAAATATCCTGCAAAGCTTACCGTGCGCCCAAGCATCATGGTATCTACTTCCACAGTTCTTACGACATACTGGTATAGAATCGTCCCAAGGCCCAGCCCCAGCACGCAGCCCAGCAGAGAAAGCACCAGCGTTTCCCGGAAAATATAGGAATTCGTTTCCTTCGCGCGAAAACCCAACACTTTGAGCGTGGCGATTTCCCGCACTCGCTCACCAACATTAATATTGGTCAGGTTATAGAGCACGATAAACGCCAGAATCCCGGCAAATGCGATGAGCACCAAAATAATGACATTCACACTGTCAATCGAGCCCCGAACAGATTCGATGATATCTGCATTGAGCGTCACAGTAAGCAATTCCCCTGAAAAGCTTCTGAGCTTTTCTATGGCGGCATCATTGTTTTGCGGGTTTGTCTTTATCACAAGCTGGGTATATTCCGGCTCTTCATCGGTCACCTGCCGGTAGAGCTGCGGAGAGATATAGATATAGTTAAAGACATAGTTTTCGCAGATATTCGTTACTGTCAATTCCATATCCTGAGCATCTGAGGCTGCTATTGCCTGTACGCGCAGCGTATCGCCTATTTCAAGATCCAGGTTGTCTGCGAGCTTTTCTGTGATAATCACACTGTCATCTCGAAGTGGGATGGGGGATTGATCCTGCCGGCGCCGCAAATTCACAAATTCCTCAATGCGCTCCGGCTCCTTTGGGATATAGAGATATGCCGTCATGGTATCTCCACCATCAGCACTGGTGACATTCATATTCCGATTCATCGTTTGCAGATAGCCCTCAAACAAATCCGGGTCCTCCAGCGCCTCTTCCAGCTCTGGCGACATTTGCTCCTGCTCTAGAGTTGTCATTACATCAAATTGATAGATGACTTCAAACTGGTTTTCCAAAATAGAGCCTACGGAATCCCGAATTCCCATAGCCGTGACGAGCAGACCCGTGCATCCTGCCACACCCGCCACCGTCATGATAAGCCGACGCTTATTCAAAAACAGATTGCGCGCAGTGGTCTTGGCTGTAAAGTTCAGCCGCTTCCATAAAAAGCCGATGCGCTCAAGCAAAATCCGCTTACCTGGCTTGGGCGCCCTTGGCTGAAGCAGGCGGGCAGGAACCTCGAATAGCGAGGCCCTGCATGCAAGATATGTGGCCCCAAGCGTAAATGCCAGTAGCGCTCCCGTGGCCTGCAATGCAATTCCCCAGCGAAAATCGATGATCATCTCGGGCAGCGAAAGCATAATACCATATGCATTCCAGATAATCTGGGGCAGCAAATACATGCCAATTCCAATGCCCAGTACCGAGCCCAGCAGCGTCGCAAAAGCTGCGTAAAACAGATATTTAAACCCTATTTTTGCATTGGAGTATCCGAGTGCTTTATATGTCCCAATTAGGCCGCGCTCCTCATCCACCATGCGTGTCATCGTAGTAAGAGCAACCAGTGCAGCCACCAAGAAAAACACGACGGGGAAAACCGTTTTCAGCTGGTTCATGCGCTCTGCACACCCATCATAGAGCACAACGCTCTCTGTTGCATCCCGATCTAAAACATACCAGACCGGCGCTTCCAACTCTGCAATCTGCTGCTCCGCATCTTTAATCTGTTGCTCTGCATCTCCCAGCTGTTTTTGGGCCTCTGCCTGGCCATCGGCATACTCCTGCTCGCCCTCCGCAAGCTCCTTTCTGCCCTCTTCCAGCTCTGCACGGGCGCTCTGCAACTGGCGCCTTGCCGCATTGAGCCGTTGCTCGGCGCTCTCAAATTCTGCCTGGGCGGCAGCTTTCTGCCCTTCCAGCTCCTGCTTTCCCTCTTCCAGCGCCTGGGCTGCCTGCTCCATGGCTGCGGCGTTTGCATCATATTCTTCCCATGCGGCATCCAGTTGTTCGCGCTGCGCTTGCAGCTCCTCCTGCCCCTGGGCGATGGCCTGTTCCAGCTGCTTTTGTGCAGCGACAAACTGTGCGGATTGTTTCGCATATTCCTCGCGCATAGCGGGGAGTTCTGGAACGCTTCCTCCCTGCTCCTCTATCTGCTCGGCCGCAGCGATTTCATCGGCCAGCTCTTTCAGCTCAGCGCCCCATGCTTGCAGCTTTTGTTTTTCCTCTTCCAGCTGCTGCTGAGCATTCGCGCTTTCCTGTTCAAAAAGGCTTTCATAGTTTTCCAGCTCTGCCCTGGCCTGCTCCAGCTGCTGCCGGCCCTGGGTTACCTGGGCCTCTGTATCTGCAAGCTTCTGTTCAGCTTCTTCCATTGCCTGCTGGTATGCAGCCTTTTGCTGAGAAAGCTCTTGCACGCCGTCTTCATACTCCCTTTGCCCTGCTGCGATCTCCTGCTCGCCCTGAGCTATCTGCTCGCGGGCGTCTTCCAGCTGAGCGGCAGCATCTGCAAGCTCCTTCTCCGCCTCTGCTCTGGCCTGCTCATATTCCTGCCTGGCTTCTTCCAGCTCTTCGTTTGCCTGATCTTGAATTTCACCCAGTCGGATCTGCTCGCGCTGATCGGCCAATTCCTCCAGCCGCACTTTTTCCTGCCCCACAAGGCTTTTATATTCTTCTTCAAATGCACTGAGGGCCTTTGCTCCTTCCACGGTGACATATAGATCCGTATACACCTCAGCCGAAAAGGCTTCCTGAGGAACATAGGCAGCATAATAAAGCGTGCCATTGCCCTGATCTGTTGTTCCAAGGGTGAAGGAAAGGTAGTAAGGGGATTCCACAATTCCCACAACAGTATATTGAAAGCACTCAAGCGTATTATCGAGCGCGCCATCTTCATTTGGGACGGAGATAAGACTCCCAATCTGCTCATAGTCCGCATCGACCGCCTTTTTTACAAGCACGCATTCGTCCTGCCTCTGGGGCCAGCGCCCTTCCAACAGCACTGGCATATTGATATCGTCATCCCCCATGCGCGTTGGATCTTCCGGCAGGCCGTGCAGGCGCAGCGTATATTCCGCATCGCCGATATCTGCCACGACATCTGCGCTGTAAGTAGCAAATACACCCAAAACGCCCTGCTCCTGGCGGATGGCATGAATATCCTCCTCTGTAAAGCCATATGTGGAAATCAGGCGCAAATCCATAAGGTTTTGGGCGTCGAAATAGTCATCCCCTGTATCCCACATATCCGGCGCAACCGCCGCCAGCCCCGCATATACTCCCGCTCCCAGCGCAACAATTGCAACGATGGAAAAAAAGCGGCTCAAAGAATAGCGTATCGAGCGAAATATATCTTTAACAAAAGCGCTCATTACCATTCAATCCTCTCTGCCGGCATGGGCTCCGGGTTTAAGCGAATATCTGTAATCGTGCCGCTGCTCACTTGAATCACACGGTCTGCAAGGGCGGTAAATGCCTGGTTATGCGTAATGACAACCACCGTTTTTCCACTTTTTTTGCAGGTATCCTGCAAAAGCTTTAAGATTGTTTTTCCTGTCCTGTAATCCAATGCGCCAGTTGGTTCATCGCATAAAAGCAGTTTCGGGTTCTTGGCCAGTGCCCGCGCAATGGCAACGCGCTGCTGTTCGCCGCCGGATAGCTGCGCCGGGAAGTGCTTCATGCGCTTAGAAAGCCCCACTTGTGCCAATACCTGCTCTGCCGGCAGCGGATCTCTGCAAATCTGTGCCGCGAGCTCCACATTTTCCTGGGCTGTCAGGTTTTGCACCAGGTTATAGAACTGAAATACAAACCCGATATCATAGCGTCGGTATTCCGTAAGCTGACGGGCATTATAATCGCTGATATCCTTTCCCTCTATCAGAATATGCCCCTCCGTACAACTATCCATGCCTCCCAGTATATTGAGGATCGTCGTTTTTCCCGCGCCCGAAGCGCCTACAATGACGACGAATTCTCCCTTTTCTATTGTAAAGCTTGCCCCATTCAGGGCATAGGTTTCTATCTCTCCCTGTCGATAGACTTTTGTTACACCCTGAAACTCCACGAATGCCATTTGCTTTCTGCACTTCCTTTTCCGCTTGACATTTTATTCGACATATGTATACTAACATTACAACGATTGCAAAAAGTGTATTTTAAAAATCCCAAGATGTCAAGAGCAGGAAAGGGGCATTCGTTGTATATTCAACAAATACCCCTTTTATGTAGAAAGGAGCATCCATGGCCGAAAAGAAAGACCTCCGCGTTCAAAAAACACACAAATTTGCATATGCAGCCCTATTTGAGCTGATGGAGCAAAAGCCTTTTGACGATATCAGTGTGACAGACCTTTGCCAAAAGGCCATGATCCACCGCACTACCTTTTACAACCACTTTGAGGATAAATCCCATCTGCTGCGCTGTGCGCTGGAGGCGATGCAGGAGGAGATCATCCATAAAATTCCCCAAATGGCAGACCCTCAGGTCTTTTTCATGGCAGTGCTGGATCGCGTTTTGGATCATCTCTATGAAAAGCGCTTCACATATTCCCGCATCCTGCGCGCCAATAACGGAGGAGATGTGACGCGGGTTTTCCACCGGTATATCGCCCAGCTGTTGACAGAAGATCTGGAGTATCTGGAACAAAAAGGAGTCCGGCATCCATCCGGGATTCCAAACGACGCTTTAGCGGAATTTTACACCGGGGCCTTTCTCTCCCTGGCCTGCTGGTGGCTGGAAAACGACCTGCCCATCAGCAAAGATCAGCTCCGCCACTATGTATACGAATTGATTCAGTAGGCCCTGCCTAACATATTGCGCACAAAAAGCATATGAGAAAGCGCCAGGGGAAGCCCCCTAGCGCTTTTGATATAATTTGTTCGTTTCATATTTGGGCTCGCAGGTGAGGTTGATGCCAAGCTTTCTGTATATTCCCTCGTCCACTGGGGAAAGCAGCACTGTCGAATGCGCCTCCAGCCCCTTCAGTTTGGGCAGCTGCTGCATGGCAATCTCCGCGTTTGGATCCGTTGCCGCGCAGATGGAAAGGGCGATAAGGGTTTCATCCATATGCAGCCTGGGGTTCCTGTTTCCAAGGCAATCTGTCTTGAGCCGCTGAATTGGCGCAATGACTTCGGGTGAAATGAGCAGCAGCTCATCCGAAAGCCCACCCAGCGCTTTTAGGGCATTGAGCAGCAGCGCAGAGGATGCCCCAAGCAGTGCAGATGTTTTGCCTGTGAGAATCTGGCCATTTCCCAGCTCCATCGCCGCAGCCGGAGCCTGGGTCTGCTCGTCTTTTAGAAGGGCTCTTGAGACAACAGGGCGATCCGAAATGCTGGCGCCGGAGCGCTCCATCAGCAAGGCGATCTTTGCGATAATATCCTCCTCTATCATGCCCTTTCTCTGCTCGCACAGCGCCGCATAATAGCGCCGGATGATCTCCTGGCGCGCTGCAGAGCGCACCACTTCATCATCCGTAATGCAGAACCCCGCCATATTGACGCCCATATCCGTAGGGGATTTATACGGGGAATGCCCCAAAATGCGCTCGAACATTGCGCTCAACACCGGGAACACTTCCACATCCCGATTGTAGTTTACTGCGGTTTGCCCATATTCTTCCAAATGGAAGGGGTCTATCATATTGACATCGTTCAAATCCGCCGTAGCCGCCTCATAGGCGATATTCACCGGGTGCTTCAGGGAAAGATTCCAGATCGGGAATGTTTCAAACTTCGCATAGCCCGCCTTCACGCCCCTTTTATGCTCGTGATAAAGCTGCGAGAGGCAGGTTGCCATCTTCCCGCTTCCCGGGCCGGGCGCCGTCACCACCACCAAAGAGCGCTCTGTCTGGATAAAATCGTTTTTCCCATAGCCCTCCTCGCTGACGATTTTTTGTATGTTGGAAGGATAGCCTTCAATAGGATAATGCAGATAAACCTTGATGCCAAGATTTTGCAGCCGCTTTTGGAATGCATCTGCCGCGCTCTGGCCCTGATAGCGCGTAATGACGACGCTTCCAACATAAAGGCCAATGGAGCGAAAAGCATCGATCAGCCGCAGAATATCCGCATCATAGGTAATGCCCAAATCGCTGCGCACCTTGTTTTTCTCAATATCACCGGCTCCAATACAGAAGATGATCTCTGTCTTCTCTTTAAGCTCCTGCAAAATTCGAATTTTGGCGTTCATCTCGAAGCCTGGCAGAACCCTGGCGGCGTGATAGTCGTCAAATAGCTTGCCGCCAAACTCCAGATATAATTTATTA
>OJPS01001254.1_pt1 | contig 17324 bp, 9 predicted proteins | sample 1598551 | NCBI WGS metagenome assembly OJPS01 (sample SAMN03922488, study PRJEB24848) | human gut metagenome | isolation source: stool sample | host: Homo sapiens | place: Germany | collected 2011-05 | reverse complement strand
CTACACTAGATCGCTCGTCGGCAGCGTCAGATGTGTATAAGAGACAGTTTCAGGATGAAGCTGACGTTTTTATTGTTGGAAAGGTCGTATTCCGCTTTCAGGTTGCGGGCCTTGTTGGCCGTTTCATAAAGGGCTGCGGCCTGGGTATTCGCCAAGGTGATGCGGCTTTCATCAAGTCCTGCCAGGAGGTTTTCGGCAGAGGGGAGAGGAGTGCGCATGAGCGGCAGGCCGCCGTTGCTTTCCGCAAAGCCCAGGGAGGCCCAGAGTTCTTCCGTGATATGAGGCATGACCGGATGCAGAAGGGCCAGGTAGTGCCTGAGCACCGTGTCCATCGTGGTGAGCGTGGCTGCCCGTGCCGCTGGGTCCGCCCCGTCCTTCAGGTCACCCTTGACGGCTTCCAGGAAGCGGTCGCAGTATTCGTTCCAGAAGAATTGGTACAGGGTTTGGATGAGGGCGTTGAATTCGTAGTCCGCCAGCGCTTTTTCTACATCTGCATGCAGTTGCTTGAGCTTGGAGATAATGGAGATATGTACGGATGAGTAGTGAGGGGCCGTTTCTCCCCTGGCATCTCCCTGCATCAGCCGGAAGCGCGTGGCATTGTACAGCTTGTTGGCAAAGTTGCGGCCTTCGCTGATCTGGTTTTCATCAAAGCGCACGTCCGTTCCTGTGGGGGCGATGCGCATGAGTCCGAAGCGGAGGCCGTCCGCTCCGTAGTTGGCGATCAGGTCCAGAGGATCCGGGGAGTTGCCCAGGGATTTGCTCATTTTACGCCCGATTTTGTCACGGATGATAGACGTGAAAAAGACGTTGCTGAACGGTTTGTCATGCTGGAAACGGTATCCGGCCATAATCATGCGCGCCACCCAGAAGAAGATGATGTCCGGTCCCGTGACAAGATCCGTAGTGGGATAGAATTTGGCGCGGGTTTCCTCATCCATGGTGGAGAAAGGCCACAGCCAGGAGGAGAACCATGTGTCCATTACGTCGTTGTCCTGAATCCAGTTGTCCGGGTCCTGGGGCGGTTCGGTTCCCACGTAGAGGAAGCCCTGTTCCAGTGCGGAGGCGTCCAGCGCCGGGGCGTTCCTGAGTTCTTCCGCCTTGTCTTTGCGGTACCAGACCGGGATGCGATGGCCCCACCAGAGCTGTCGGGAGATGCACCAGTCCTGAATGTTTTCCAGCCAGTGGGCGTAGGTTTTCGCCCAGCGCGCGGGGCGAAAAGTGATATCCCCTCCCGCTACGGCGTCCGCGGCTTCTTTCACGCAGGGGTATTTGAGGAACCACTGCATGGAGAGGCGCGGTTCAATCGGGACATTGGCGCGTTCGGAGAACCCGACTTTGTTATCATAGTCTTCAATGTTGACCATGAGGCCGGAGGCTTCCAGCATTTCCACGGATTTGCGGCGTGCGTCAAAGCGGTCCATGCCGTGGAGTTCGGGCACTTCCGGGCAGTTGATATGACCGTCGGGGGTAAGGATGTCGATAATTTCCAGGTTGAATTTCCGGCCTATTTCAAAGTCGGCCTTATCATGGGCCGGAGTGATTTTCAGAGCGCCCGTGCCGAATTCTATTTCTACATATTCATCTCCGATGATAGGAATGGGGGTGGGATTGAGCGGGCGCATGACGTTTTTCCCGATGAGGTGGGCGTACCGCGGATCCTTCGGGTTGACGGCCACAGCCACGTCCGCCATGATGGTTTCCGGGCGGGTGGTGGCTACATGGAGGGCTCCGGACCCGTCTTCCAGTTTGTAAAGAACGGTGTAGAGCTTGCTTTTCTGCTCAGTCATGATGACTTCTTCATCAGAGAGGGCCGTGAGGGATACAGGGCACCAGTTGACCATGCGGCGGCCCCGGTAGATGAGTCCTTCCTTAAAGAGTTCAATGAAGACCTGTCCAACGGCTTTGGTGTATTCCTCATCCATCGTGAAGCGTTCGCGGTCCCAGTCGCAGGAACAACCCAGCTTATGGAGCTGGTTGATGATGATGCCTCCGTGTTTTTCTTTCCATTCCCAGACTTTTTCCAGGAAGGCTTCACGGCCCAGATCGTGGCGGCTCCGGCCCGTTGTCTGTTTGAGGTCTTTTTCCACCCTTACCTGCGTGGCGATTCCGGCATGGTCTGTTCCGGGCAGCCAGAGGGCTTCGTATCCTTTTTGGCGCGCGCGGCGCACCAGGATGTCCTGAATGGTGTTGTTCAGCACATGGCCCAGATGCAGCACTCCCGTGACGTTGGGGGGAGGGATGACGACAGAGTAGGCAGGCTTTTCAGAAGCCGGGTCAGCCTTGAAACAACCTTCTTCAATCCAGCGGGATTGCCATTTTTCTTCCACCAGGGAGGGATCGTATGCTTTGGGCAGATCAGACATGGGCAAAAGGGTAGCATAAAGTTTTTTTCTTTCAATCCCTACCTGTCCGGGAGAGGGTGGAAAGATGGCTCTTTTTCCCCGGAATAATGTGATGAAAAAGCCGCCGGGTTTCCTGATGGAGCCCGGCGGCTGGAACGGAGTTTTTCCTGTTTTTTTATTTGACCGTCACAGTTGTCTGAGCCGGCTTGAGTCCGTTGGAGATGACTTGGAGCGTCACTTTTCCGGATTCTCCCTTGCGGGAGCGCAGAATGACCTGGGCAAGACCATTGAAGGCCTTGATTTTCATGATTTTCTTGTTTTCCGGATTCGCCATGGTGGTGAAGTCCGTGGGATCACCATTGCAGATGCCGGCGATGTCCGCAGGGCCGCTTACCCTGAAGGTGAGCTGGTTTTTGCTTCGGGGCACCATACGGCCCTGGGCGTCGCGGACGGCTACGGTGACATAAGACAGGTCATAGCCGTCTCCCTTGATTTCATTGCGGTCCGGCTTGAGGGTGAGTGCCGCAGGTTTTCCGGTAGTGGTTACCGTGTCCGTAGCCCAGATTTTACCGTCCTTTTTGGCGACTACTTTGAGGGTGCCGGGCGTGTATTTGACGTCTTCCCACACGAGGCGGTAGCGGTCCTTTTCCCCGGTGCCCTTTTTGCGGACGCCGTAGGCGATCACCACCACGTCGTCGAGCGTCTGCGAATCGCCTTGCAGCGCGACGTCGCAGGTAACGGAGCTTCGGCCTGCGGGAACCGTGAATTCGAACGGTTTGTAACCGATGTACTGGAAGGTGAGGGTGGTCCCCGCCGAAACGGTTATCCGGTAGGTGCCGTCGGCGAGTGTGCTCACTCCGCTCGTGGCTCCGGAAATCACGTTGACCCCGATCAGGGGTTGCTTGTCATCCGCCGAAGTGACGATGCCACTGACGGTCACGTTTCCCCCCCCCTGAGCCATAGATACGGCCGGCAGGATACATAGGAAAAGTGCAAGAATGTTGAGTAGAAGTTTCGTTTTTTGCATAAGTGGATGCTACTTTCTTACGCGGCAAAGAAAAATAATTAAAATGAATTTGCCAAATATTCAAAATGGATGAAATGTAAGCCGGAGTGCCTGAAAAGGGCTGTTTCGGTGCTCTGTTCGGTGTGTTTCAGTGCTCTATTCGATTCTTAATTAATAACTTAAGGTTTTGATTTGATTTGTTGCGATTGGGTTGAATAATATTCAAAATATTTTCATAAAAATGTAGAAATAGGTTTGCTTATTTTGAAATTTTATCATTATATGAGCGGTGCTCGGTCGGATTTCGGGGCGGGGATTTAGCGGGCCGGAAGCTTCGGAAGCGGAAAACGGGCGTTTGTTTTTGATATATTTTAAGAAATGGCCTCCTTTTGTTGTCCGGTTTTAGGAAGCCGTAAAAAAATGTCGAAATATTTGCCGAAGGAGGGCTTTTCACCCCCGAAATTGAGAAAAGATAACAATTTCTTTAATTTTGTTAATCCCGCTTTGCAGGGAACGAGACGTCTTGAAAGCGGTCTGAAAGGCCTTTTCGGAGGTTTAATTAGGCTGAAACGGGAAATTTTGTGCCGATGCAGTCGTTTTTACCGGGGCTAAACTTACGGATTGTAAGCATTATTGTCATATTTCATATTAATACATAACTTTTCAAGCAGAAATCTACCCACCTTGCGAGGAAACGTTGCTTTATGCTCCCGATTATCCTGAAAATTGATTAAATTTGATTCGTTATGCGAAAATGGCGCTACCTCGCCGCCGAACACCCCGCCGTGGTCGAACGCCTGCGCGGAGAGCTGCGAAAATTAGGTTTCCGATTTAAAAAATAACTGCCATGACCCTTTCTTACGACAAAATCCTGCGGCGCGCGGCGCTTTGCATGCTGATGCTGCTTATGACGGGCGCCTGCTCCCGGCGCGGCCCCGTGCTCACGTTCCGCGAGGCGGACGATCCTACGGCCGATACGCTCGCCGACTGGTCGGGCGTCGCTTCGGGCCTGCATGCCGCTTGGGGCACGACCGACAAACGTTACGCCCGCTCCGTCGTGCCCTGCGCCGCGGAGTCCGAATGCCGCCTGACGGCATGGCGCGGCGAACGGGTTTCGGCCCAGTTGGTACTGTGGAGCGTCGACAGCGTCGGAGGCGTGGAGTGCCGCATCGGGAAATTCCGCTCGGACGGCGCTTGTCTTCCCGCCGGAATCGCGCAGGCCCGCTTCGTGCGTTACGTGCTCACCGACACGTTCGGTCCGGGCTGCGGCCACCGCAAGGACGGCGATTTCCCTGTTTCGCTCGCGGCCGACATGCTCGACACGCTCGGCCGCTTCGACATGGATGCGCGCACTGCGCGTCCGGTGTGGCTGACCGTCTCCGTGCCGGACGACGCGCCGGCAGGCGTCTACCGCTCCTGCGTCGAAGTGACGGGCTGCGGCGTGAAAAGCCTCGAACTGCCCCTCGAACTCCGCGTGCAGGAGCGGCGTTTGCCCCGCCCTGCGGAGTGGAGTTACCACCTCGACCTCTGGCAGCATCCTGCGGCCGCGGCGCGGGTAATGGGTCTCGCCCTGTGGAGCGACGCGCACTTCGACGCCCTGCGTCCGCTGGTGCGGATGCTCGCCGACGCCGGACAGAAGGTCGTCACGGCGACGCTCAACAAGGACCCGTGGAACCACCAGTGTTTCGACGCCTATGAAGACATGATCCACTGGACCAAGCGCGCTGACGGCACTTGGGTGTACGACTATTCGCTCTTCGACCGCTGGGTCGGACTTTGCGCCGGGGAGGGGATCGACCGGCAGATAAACTGCTATTCGATGCTGCCGTGGAACAACGAACTGCACTATTACGATGCGGCGGCGGACCGCATCGTCGAGGTCCGGGCCAACCCCGGAACGCCCGAATTCGAAGCGATGTGGGGACCGTTCCTCCGGGATTTCGAAGCGCACCTCGACGCGAAAGGATGGCTCGGCAAGTGCTGTGTCGCCATGGACGAGCGCTCGCCCGAAACCATGGATGCGGCGATCGGCCTGCTGCGCAGCGTAGCTCCCGGACTGGGAATCGCCATGGCCGACAACCACGCCAGCTATAAACGCTATGCCGATCTGGACGACGTCTGCGTGCAGATCGACTGCCGCGTGGCTGACGAGGACCTCGCCCGGCGCCGCCGCGACGGACTGCTGACGACCTATTACGTCTGCTGTTCGTCGGCATTCCCCAATACGTTCACCTTCTCCGAGCCGTGGGAAGCGGTCTATATGGCATGGTTTGCCGCGGCGTGCGGCTACGACGGCATGCTGCGCTGGTCGTATAACTCGTGGCCCGCCGACCCCGTGCGCGACTCGCGTTTCACGGCATGGCCTGCGGGCGACACCTACCTCGTCTATCCCGACGCCCGCTCGTCGATCCGCTTCGAGCGGCTGCGGGAGGGGATTCAGGATTACGAGAAGATCCGCATCCTGCGCGGCGAACTGGCCTCGGACAACACTCCCGAAGGCGCCGCAAAACGCGCCGAACTCGAAGCCGCGGTGCGTCCCTTCGAAGCGCACGACCCCGCACGGCCGTGGCCCGACCTGCTCCGCAGGGCCAAGGAGACGCTCGCCCGCCTGAGCGAATAGCTGCGGTGCGTAGACGAATCGGGAGAGGAGCTTGGGGGCCTCTCCCGATTTTTTACCGCTTTGCGGTCTGCGCTGTGCGGCGGAAGAGCCCCTCCCCGTTGTTACTGCCGATATCCGGCCGGATGAGGGCCGTCGTTTCAAATTCAGAAAACGCCTTACGGTTATCCGTAAGGCGTTTTCTGAATTTACATTGTCATGCGGGCGTGCTGGAGTCGTGAATTCGACTTCTCCTCTCCCTCGCGGCGGGGGCATGAAAGAATCCGAATCCGGCATGCTAATTTTTCGGTGCGTCATGATCCGTGAACGGCATCTTTTCGGGATTTGCTCCCCAGTTGCGGTTGGGGCGCGGACCCATTTGCAGGAAGAGCGTTCCGCCCTGCTGCAGCTCTTCGTGTGTGAACCACGGGCGGTCGAGCGGCCTGCCGTTGAGCGTGGCGGACTGGATGTATTTGTTTTGTGCGGATACATCCGGCGCTTTCACCGTAAAGGTTTTACCGCCGCCGAGGTCGATTGTCGATTTTTCGAAGAGCGGGCATCCGATGTCGTAGACCGGGCGTCCGGGCGCTACCGTGTAGAAGCCCATGGCGCTGAGTACGTACCAAGAGGCCATCTCTCCGTAGTCTTCGTCGCCGCAATACCCCAGCGGACCGTCTCCGTACCATACGTCCATAATCTGACGGACCCGGCGCTGGGTCATCCATGGCTGTCCCGCGTAGTTGTAGAGGTAGGGAATGTGTCATGTAATCTCGTTGCCGTGGGAGTACATGCCGATCCACCCCGTCATGTCGGGGTATTGTTTCAGAAAATCGTATTTCTGATAGAGGGGGACGTTGGTTTCGAACATTGTCTGGAGCTTGTCCGTGAATTTCTCCCGGCCGCCCATCAGGCCGATCAGCCCTTCCACGTCATGGGGGACGTACCACGTGTAGTTCCAGCCGTTGTTTTCGGTGTAGAACTCCCGTCTGCCCTGTCCTCCCGACCAGATCGGATCGAAAGGTTCGATCCAGCGGCCGTCAGCCGTCTTGGGGCGCATGAATCCCGTCGCGGTATCGAAGACGTTCTGATAATTGAGCGCCCGTTTCAGGTAGTATTGGTAATCCTCTTCCTTGTTCAGCTCTTTGGCCAAGATGCTCATGCACCAGTCGTCGTAACAGTTTTCGAGGGTGATGGCCACCGATTGCCGCCCGAATCCTACCTCTTTGACCCATTCCGGCTGGTCGGAGGGCTTGGCCGGGAAGAATCCCTTCTCCCAGTACACCTTGTCGAGTTCGGTTCCCCGCCAGTCGTTCGTGCTGGGGCGCGAGAGCATGGTCGCTTCTTTGGAGTTGCGTTTCATCGCTTCGTAGGCGGTTTCGATGTCGAAATCGCGGTATCCCTTCATGTAGGCGTCGGTGATCGTCGCCGTTTCGTGGCGGCCGATCATATTGCGGAACCCTCCGCTGTTGACCAACCAGTCGCCCTCCTGCTGCATCCGGACGTAGGAGCGCATCAGGTCGTTCTGGATTTCAGGCTCAATCAACAGGCATAACGGGAAGAGCGAGTGGTGCGATCCCCAGTTGGAGCCGACCTTGTAGAAGTTATGGCCGCCGGTTTCATGCACCTGTTTGTCGAACCGGCTGTAATAGCGTCCTCCCTGTTCGGTCAGGTCGATGGATTGGCTGCCCAGCATCACGCGGTAGAGCGCCGTATAGAAAATGGTTTTCTGCCGCTGCGTGCCTCCTTCGACTCTGATTCTGCCCAAAGCGTCGTTCCAGATTTTCCGGGCGTCGTTTTTCGTTTTTTCGAAGTCCCAATCCGGAATTTCCGCCGTCAGGTTTTTCTTTGCCTGCTCCATGCTGATGAATGACACTCCGATTTTGACCATGATCTCCTCATCGCGGGATGTCCTGAATGAAACGCAGGCGCCGATGCGCTCGCCCTCCTGAAAGTCCTTTTCGCTTTTCGACGAATCGTTCCAAGTAATGGCCGAGCTGAACGGTTTGCTGAACTCTGCGTAGTAATAGGCCGTCTGGGTGCTGTCCACCGTCTCGGTGGATTCGATGCAGTTCTGCCCGGCGATTCGAATCGTCCGGTTGTTGTTGATCAGGATATTGGCCTGCTCCGACTGCGGGAAGCGGAACTTGTAGAATGAAGCGTGTTGCGAGACGGTCATCGCCGCGTCGATGTCGTAATCTTCGAGCAGCAACCGGGTGTAATAGGGGGTTACGGTCTCGAAGTCGTGATCGAAACCGGATGCGTATTCTTCCGCTTCGACTGCGGGCGTGCCCGTCGTGGCCATGATCTCTGCGAGCGGCTTGGTGGCGTAACGGGGCAGCGCGCGGATCGAGAAGCCGGAGATCCGGTCGGCCAGATATCTGTCAGCCAGCGGCGGATAGGGATTCTGCCCGACCTGCACCATGCCGTGGGGCAGCTGGGTCATCGAGTTGGTGGCAACGAGCAGGTGGCCGATCGTTCCCGTGTTGGGATTGACGTAATCGACAGGCTCTTTTCGGGCCGATTCCACGCACGAGACCAGACCGGCGAGAAGAATTGCAAGACAATATGAAAAGAGTGGTTTCATAAATGGTGGTTTTAGTTGAGTTCAGGTCTTGGGCTTAGGGCCTTTTTTCCCGGATCCGGTCCCGGATAAACTGGCCGTAGGGCTGTTTGACGTTGGTGAACCGGCATGCCGCGCAGCTGCCCGGAACGAGATTGTCCGCCGTGCCTTCGCCGTCCGAGAAGTTCCATGTCGCCCAGCTGACTCTCTGCTTGCCCGGATTGTCGCCGTCCATGATTTGTATCCATCGCTGCGAGGAGTCCAGATCGTATTTTCCCGAACCGTTGTACTCGCAGGTGCCCCATTCGGTCACGAATACGGGCAGACGGTCGAGGTAGTTTTGCAGGTTGTCGTAGTTGTAGTGCGAAGCGGCGTAAAAGTGGTAGGTGTAGAGGATGTTTTTGTACGTGAGCGGGTCTTTTACCACGTCGGTGAAGTCTGCGCTCCACTTGGGCGTGCCGCAGATCACCACGGCATTCGGAGAGTTGGCCCGGATGATCGGAATGACCCGTTCTGCGTAGCGTTTGACCACGGCCCACGTCACCTCGTCGCCGTTGGGTTCGTTGCAGATTTCATACAGCACATGGGGTTTGCCGGCGAATTTTTTGGACGCCCATGCGAAGAAATCGTCCGCAGTGTCGTATTTGGGATCGTTCGGATCGCCCGGATGGAGTACGTGCCAGTCGATGATGCAGTACATGCCGTATTTTTCGCAGTAACCGACCAGCGTCTCGATTTTGTTGCGGAACTTGAGCGGATCGGTGTTGTAGCCGTTCTCCTCGGCGTAGAGCGCGAGCCGGACGACGTCGCACTGCCACTCTTCGGCCAGCGACCGGTAAGCCTCCTCGGTCTGGCATTTGCCGAACCATTGAAGTCCGTGCGTACTCATGCCCCGGAGTTGTAACGCTTTGCCGTTTTGGGCGCATAATTGGATGCCGGAGACTTTCAGGGCGCCGTATTTTTCGACGGGGGTGTTGCCCGACTGCCCGTCTTCATTATTCGGGGAGCAGGAGAATGCGGCTGTCAACGCTATCAGTGACAGCAGTTTGTAGTTTTTCATGGGAATTATTCGATGTTTAGGTTAATATTGAGTAAATCCTTTTCCAAGGACGATCCGCCGACCATGATTTTGTAGTCTCCCGCTTCGACGACCCAATCCATGTCGTTGTTATAGAAGGCCAGTTTCGAGGCCTGTAATGTAAAATCGACCGTTTTCGTCTCGCCCTTGGCCAGTTTGACCCGGCGGAAATCCTTCAGCTCCATGACCGGCCGCGTCACGCTGCTGTACAGGTCGCGGATGTAGAGTTGTACGATCTCCTCCCCGTCCCGGTCTCCGCAGTTTTTCACGTCTACGCTCACCGTGACCTTGCCGTCGCCGGGAATCCTGTCCTGAGACAGCCTGAGGTTGGAGTGGGCGTAGCGGGTGTAGCTCAACCCGTAGCCGAACGGGAAAAGCGGCGTGCTTTCGCCGATGGCATAGGGGTGGAAGTACATCGACGGTTTGTGGTTGTATACCATTTGTAGTTGTCCTACGTGGCGGGGAATGGTTACGGGGAGCTTGCCGCTGGGGTTCGCTTTGCCGTAAATGATCTCCGCTACCGCCCGGCCGCCGAAGCTGCCCGGCTCCCAAGCCTCGATCAGCGCCGCGGCGTGTCGGGCGATCCATTCCACGCCCAGTTGGCGGCCGTTGATCAACACCACGATGATGGGAGTTCCCGTTTCGATAATATGCTGGGCGAGTTGCTGGCTGAGTCCCGCCAGCGCGATGTCCGACCGGTCGCAATCCTCGCCGCAGGTCTTGTCGCCCCAGTTGTTGCGCAGCGAATGTTCGCCGATTACGACGATGGCCAGATCCGATTTCCGCGCGGCCGAGACGGCTTCGTCCACTTTGGACCGGCTCATTCTGCGGATGTTCCACCCTTGGTCGATAAAGGTGAATTTCGAGGCCGGCGACTGCTCTTCGAGTCCTTCCAGAATGGTCGTCACGTTCTCTTCGGGCTGGGGCAGGGCCCAGTCGCCCAAGATGGTCTGGTTGTCGGCGTTGGTTCCGGTTACCAAAACCCGCATGGATTTGGACGCGTCGAGCGGGAGAATCCCGTCGTTGGTCAGCAGTACGACGGATTTGACGGCCGCCTCGTAGGCGGTGGCCCGGTGTTTCTCGGTAAAGACGCTTTTTGAGGTCTGCTCCGTGTCGGTGTAGGGATTCTCGAACAGCCCCAGTTTGAACTTCGCGGTCAGGATTTTCAGGCAGGCGCGGTTGACGGCGCTCTCGGACACTGCGCCCTCTTTGACCAGTTCGATCACCTTTTCGTAGAACTGGAGACCGTGCATGTGCATATCCATGCCCGCATTTACCGACTGCCGGAAAGCGTCCTTGTTGTCGGTTGCCGTGCGGTGCAGGTCGTGAATATGCTCGACGTCCATCCAGTCGCTGACGATGAAACCTTCGAATCCCCACTCTCCGCGCACCACGTCCTCCATCAGCCAGCGGTTCGAGTGGCACGGAATGCCGTTCAGCTCATTGTGTGCGGTCATCATCGAGTAGGCTCCGGCGTCGATGCCCGCTTTGAACGGGGGGGGGAAGAATATTTCCCGTATCATGCGCTCCGAGAGGTCCGTGGGCGAACCGTTGGTTCCGTTGACGGGCTGGCTGCCTCCCACGAAGTGTTTCACGCAGGAGAGCACGCGCCCCGGTTCGGAAAAGTTCCGGCCCTGATAGCCCCGGACCGATGCCGCGCCCATTACGGATACCAGATAGGGGTCTTCGCCGAAAGTTTCGCCCACGCGGCCCCAGCGCGGGTCTCTGGCAACCTCTACGTTAGGGTTGAAGGTCCATTGCGACCCGGTGGCGCGCATCTCGGCGGCCGTCTCCTCGCAAATCCGCTCTACGAGTTCGGGATCGAACGTCGATGCTTGTCCGATACTGGTCGGGTAGACGGTGCATCCGGCGACCTGCGCGTTGCCGTGAATGGCGTCGATTCCGATGAGCAGGGGGATTTGCAGCGGGCTTTGGCTTGCGAGTCGCTGGAGATAATTGGCCTCCTCGGCCGTCAGCACATGCAGGAAGGAGCCGATCTTGCCGTCGCGGGTCATCTGCTCGACGTCGGCCGTGGTGATGCCCGGATAGAATCCTCGCGCCGTGTTGTTGTGCAGCTCCTCTTCCGTCAGCTCTTTTTCCGCCGATTTCATATGCTCCAGACCTACCCACTGGCACATCTGGGCCACCTTCTGTTCGAGGGTCATACGGCTCGTCAGGTCTTCGGCCCGCTTCTCCGCCGGCTGGGCGGGGTCCTTGTAAAGCGGGGCGTCTCCGCCCGAACAGCCTGCCAGCGCAAGCAGCGGGATGATAAAAATGATCGGGTTTTTCATAGATCGGTTGTTTTTTCAGGTATTCGATTGATGGGATAGTATTTGCTCCGGACTTCGGTCCCGGAGATGGTGATCACTCTTATGCCGGACGGGGTGTGGCAGAGCGGTTTGCCCGTCGCGGCCGTCGTCGTCATTTCTATGCCGTTGTAATTGCCCTGCGCTTCTCCGTGCAGGTGTCCCGCGTAGACGGCTTTCAGGCCGCCCCGTTCGAACAGCTCGAAATAGCTGTGTCTTTGACTCCTGCCGATTACGGGATAGCCGTCCGTTTCGTCTATTTCGTGCAGGAAAAAGGGGTGGTGGGTGAAAAGGATCTTGACCTTTGCGTCCGATTTTCCGAGCTGCTCTTCGAGCCATGCTTTCTGGGCGGGTTCCTGCTCCGGATCGCAGTGCTTGATGTACGAGGAGTTGATGCCCAGCAGCAGATTCCCTTTCAGCGCGAGCGCAAAGCGGTCGGCGCCGTAATGCTCTTTGAAAACGGTGCAGTCGACCTTGTCGCCGGAGATCTTCTGGTCGTGGTTGCCGGGAAGACAGACGACCTTGATCTGTTTGTCCAGCCCGGAGATGACCGAGTCGAACGCCCTCCACTGCTCCGCATCGTCATACCGGTTGACCAGATCGCCGGTCACTACGACCAGATCGGGTTTCAGCCGGTTGATTCGCCGTACGGCTTCGCCGCATGCTTCGATTTCGCGGGTCATCTCCCTGTTGTCGCTCCAGTAACCGAACTGGGGGTCGGATAACTGTACGATCACCGTCTTCCCGCCTTCGGGCTTCACCCCCGATTCGAACGGGTTGGGGACGCTGCTCATGGTGAGAACTATGTGCGCTCCGTCTGCGATTTCGCCGTGACGGAGCCACGCTCTGCCGAGGGAGCGGCCGTTGAGCGTGACGGAGCCGATATAACGGTTCTCCCTGCTCAACCCTTTGGCCTCGATGACGATGCGGGCGCCGCGTTCCGTCGTCAGTACGGAGCGTTCGAATTGCGGACTGACGAGGTAATAGAGATCCTGCCCCGCATTGGGAAAGAGACCCACCGAGGTGAAGACGTACCACGCCCCCATCGCGCCGCTGTCCTCGTTGCCGGGATAGCCGCGCTCCAGCGAGAACTGGGTGTCCCTGATCTGCGCAACGTACTTTGAGGTCAGATCGGCCCGCGAGCAGTGGGTGAAGATATACGGAGCGAGGAATCCGGGCTCGTTGTTCAGGTCGATCAGTTTGCGGCTGAACCCGTGTTCCAGTCTTTCGACCGTCCGGCGCGGTCCTCCGCAAAGCTCGGCGAGCCGGTCGAACTGATGGGGCGCGAAAAGCGAGTAAACCCATGAATTTCCCTCGTAGAAATATTCCACCCACGAGCCGTATGTTTTTTTCGGGTCTATGGAAATCCATTGGCCGTTTTCCTTCCGGGGGGCGACAAACCCTTTGAAGCCGTCGCTTTCCAGCGAGGTGTCGAACAGCTTTTCCCAGCTGCAGGACCTTTGCGAAAGCATCCGGACCGTTTCATGGTCGCCCATGCCTTCCGCCATGAGCGAAGCGCAATAGTCGTTGTAGGCGTATTCGAGCGCGGCGCTGCAACTCATCGGCGATCCGGTTTCGGGTTGCCATCCCAGTCTGAGGTATTCGTGTGACCGGGTGTTGAGCGCATGGAATCGGACGATGCGGTATGCCCGCGTCCAGTCCACTCCCTCGACGCCTTTGAGCCATGCGTCCACGATGACGTTGTCCACGTCGTCGCCGCCCTGTTTGGCTTCCCATTCCAGCGAACTCGTGTAGGTCGGCTGACATGCCCCGGTGCGTTCGAAGCGTTCGATGAAGGAGTTGATGCTCCGCGCCACGTAACTCTCGTTGAGGAGTGTCATCAGCGGATATTTTGTCCGCCACGTGTCCCATATGCAGTAGTGGTCGTCCATGTGCGGCGTGTCGGAATCGGTATGGGGGTTGTCGCCGGTGCGGTCGCGGGCCATCAGAAAACTGTGGTACAGCGCCGTGTAGAAGATTTTCTTCGCGGTTTCCGATTCCGTGTCGATCTGAATCGAGTTCAGGCGTCTGTTCCACGTTTCGCGCGCCGCGGCTTTTACTTTTTCGAAATCGTGGCCCGGAATCTGCTCGGCGAGGAATTTGCGGGCGTTGGACTCGCTGCGCAGCGATACTGCGATCTTCAGCAGTACTGTGCCCGGCGCATCGAACGGAGGAAGTGCGATTCTGGCGTACAGTTTCCCGTCGCCGTTGTCTGTGACGGCCACCGAGCGCGGCGCCCGGTCCAGTGCGGCAGCGAAATAGACTTTGTAGGGCGCTCCGCTTCCGAATCCTCCGCGGTAGCTTCCCCACCCGCCGATGATTCCGGTTTCGGGGTCGTATGAGATCGCTCCGCCGAGAAATCTGCCGCCGATTTCGGGTTTGATATGCTGGGGAATGTTGTGGGCGATGTCGAGCAGGATGTTGGCGTCTTCCGCAGCGGGAAAGCTGAACCGGTAGATCGCGGCGTTGTGGGTCGGGGCCAGCTCCGTGCGGATGCCGTATCTGTCCAGAGTGACCGCGTAATAGTACGGCAAGGCGGACTCTCCCGATTTGGGAGAGTCGTGGCCTTGTTCGTCCGCTGAAAATCCGACCTGCGGCGAGAGCAGTATCTGTCCGTAACGCCCCCATCCCGTTCCGCTTACATGGAGCTGCCCGAAACCGCGGATCGGTTGCAACGGATCATATCCGTCGTTCCCGCCTCCGGGCGTTTGCGGGGAGGGATTGACCGACCCGTGGGGCAGCTGGGGACCTATCACGCAATTGCTCTCGCCGCGGTTCCCCATAAACATGTCCACGTAATCGACTGGCTGTACCTGCGCCGAAGCCGTATGCACGGCAAGAGCCATGCATACGGGGATCAGCGATCGGATGCGGATTTTCATTTTCATGGGGTCTTATCAGTCCGTCTCGGCGGTTACCTCGATGTTGGCGCTGCGGCTCGTCTTGTGATACGCGGTGCTGACTTCGAGACGGAGTTTGTAGCTGCCCGGTTCGTTGAACGTGCGGGAGAACTGCGTTCCCTCCCCGACTTTGACGTCGTCCAGATACCATACGCCCGTCGTGTATTGCGAGGGTGCGAACTGGAGGGTTATGGTCAGGTCTTCCCCTGCCGTGACATTGTATACGGCGGGATTGCCCGAAGGCCACTGTCCAAGGATCGTGGGGAACGTTTCCTCGGAGATGGTCGGGTCGGAGTGCTCTTTTTCGCAGGAAATTATTATCAGCGGCAGAGCCAGCAGCATCAATAACGCTATTTTTTTCATCGTTCTCTTTTTATTATTTTAATAAGTACTGTTTTTGTCCCACCATACCGGCTTGGTCCAGTCGTCCCTGCCTCCGAGCCGTTCGATGGCTTCCTGATAATTGACCGCATTGTAAAGGCTTTCGGAGATCGGATAACTCAGCCGGCGCGGCATCTTCCCGTCCTTCGCGTCGCGGGTGTAGGCGTTGGACGGCGGGGTGAGTTTGGGGAATCCGGAGCGTCGCCAGTTGGCGAAAGCTTCGAACGGATTGGTCAGGTGAAGGATCCACAGCTGCATGTTGATCTGCTCCACTTCCGTTCCGGCCGTCAGCGGATTGGCGGCCAGATAGCTGTCGATCTCCGACTGGGGAATGGCCAGCGCCTTTTCGTCGTATATTTTCAGGAATCTGATGGCTTCGTTTACGCCTGTATTGTAAAGATCCTCCGGAGTTTCGGCGATTGCGGCGATGTTCCAGCGCACCTTGGCTTCGGCCAGCAGGAAGCAGGTCTCGGCGTAGGTCATGGCGATGCCGGGGGTGTTGGTTTTCAGGAATGCGTTGTTGAGCTGGGGATGGCAGCTTCCTCCCTGCACGGCTACCGATTCATTGTAGGCCTCCTTGATCGTGCTGCTGGACGCCATCAGCCAAGGCCAGCTGTCGTACCATGCGCGCCCTTTGGGAACGGGTACGAAGTAGCGAGTCGTTCCCGAACCCGAAACCTGCTTGTTGTACAATTCGTCGGTCAGGTCGATGCGTTTGAACGGCTGTTTCTGGGCGTGGGGGTCGTCATGGTAGTAGAGCCGGCTGATTACGAAGGTGCGCGGGTCCTTTTTGCTCGATTTGGCGTATTCCGGCTTCCAGTTGCTGCCGAGTTTCTTGCCGTCCTCGAAGTTGATGTTGTCGTTGGATTCGGCGCGGCCGTACCACATGTAGTTGAAAAGGGTCTCGCACAGGAACGGCGAGGGCGAGTTGTCTACCGACTGCCATATCTGGGCCAATGCGTTGCGGCGGTACTCTCCGTGTCCGGTGTCGTAAATGTCCGAAAAAGAGTTGAACATGGCGATGTCGCCGCTGGTCATCACGCCGCCGACGTTGTTTATGGCCGCTTCCGCCTGCGTGCGGGCCGTATTGGCGTCGGCCTGAACCAAGCGCAAGGCCAAACGGAGTCGCAGGGAGTTGCCGAACCGGCGCCATTTCTGATAGTCGCCCTTGAAGATCAGGTCGCCGTCCGCACTGCCGCCGTCGGCGCTGAGGGCTTTGACGGCCTCGTCGAGTTCGTTGAAGAAGTCGTTGTAGATATCCTGCTGCTTGTCGTATTTCGGGTAGTAGTCTTTGCTGAAATAGGCGGTGCCGGCAGCGAAGTAGGGTATGTCGCCGTATACGTCGGTGAGAATCGAGAAAAGGTATACCTTGAAGATACGGGCGATGGCGTTGAGGTTGGCGTAGCCGGCATCACCGTCCGTCCGGCTCACCAGATCGACGATGTTCTTGATCTGGTTCTGGTACATGAAGTTCCACAGACTCATAATCTGGAGGTCCCTGGTTCAAGCCCAGGCTGGTCCACATTGAAAATCAAGCACTTACAGAGTTTCTGTAGGTGCTTTTTCTTTTACAGGTGACCTTCAGGTGACCTTTTTGAAGCGAAACTCTGCAAGAGTGACCTTTTGAAATTGCATGGGATTGCAGAGAATTTTTATAGATTTTTATTCTATGGTGAACTTGACACTGCGGAATGTGATGCACATTTTAGGCTGAAATAGGATTTCCCACTAAGCATATTTGTAAGTCGTTGAAAACATCTTTGGTATGGGAATGGCCAATCTGCAAGCTTTCCAGTCTGTCCGTTTTCATTCGTATATTCCATTTTGGTAGTCGCGCAAATATTGCGTAAAAGTCTTTCCTGTTTCACGTTTAAAGAAACGCATCAGATGACTCGGGTCGGAGAAATGAAACTCTTCGGCCAGCTGGTTCACGTTTCGGTTAGCAAACAGTAACTCATTCTTCAATTCTTCCAACAGACGCTGCTTGAGCAGATGATTGGCAGATACACCGAATTGACTCATCACGGAACTGTTTAACGTAATACGGCTCACACGGAGCATATCCGCATATTCCTGCACCCGCTGTTTCGTACGGATATTCTTTTCCAGCAAGTCCTTAAACTGGAATGCGTAATTGTTTTTAGGTACATCAATC
>OJPS01001253.1_pt1 | contig 17327 bp, 16 predicted proteins | sample 1598551 | NCBI WGS metagenome assembly OJPS01 (sample SAMN03922488, study PRJEB24848) | human gut metagenome | isolation source: stool sample | host: Homo sapiens | place: Germany | collected 2011-05 | reverse complement strand
TTACGTTGAAGATAACGTAGGGCACGTTGAACGCGATATGCGCAATGAGCAGCGTAGGCAGACCCATGATGTTATCCGGCAGCCACGCGGACTGCGCGGCAAAGCGCTGGTAGGCCACGAACAGCAGCATCAGGGAGATGCCGGTGATGATTTCCGGGTTGACCACCGGGATATAGGTGATATTAGTCACCAGCAGGCGGCTTTTGCGGCTCATGGAGGCAATGCCAAGGCTGGCAGCCGTGCCCAGCACTGTGGCGATGATGGCAGACAGGATGGCTACCTCAACGGACACCCACAGCGCATGGAGGATGGACGCATTCGTGAACAGGCTGCGGTACCACTTGAGGGTAAAGCCGGTGAAGAGCGAATAACCCTTGCTCTGGTTGAAGCTGAACACGATCATGTAGGCAATGGGCAGATACATGAAGCAGAAGAACAGGATGATGTAGACCCGCTGCATCAGGCGCAGATGTTTTGTTTTCATCAGGATACGCCCTCCATTTCATCCTCGTCAAAGCTGGACGTAAAGCTCATGCACAGCAGTACGATGATCATCAGCACCAAGCTCATGGCAGAGCCGACATTCAGGTTATAGCTGTTGCCCAAAAACTGCATCTCGATCAGGTCACCGATCAGCAGGTTGGAGCCGCCGCCCAGCATACGGCTGATGACAAAGGTAGACACCGCCGGCACGAACACCATGGTAATGCCGGTGCTGATGCCCGGCACGCTCATGGGGATAAGCACCCGCACAAGGGTCTTGGTGGTGTTGGCGCCAAGATCCTGCGCAGCTTCCACAAGGCTCTGGTCGATCTTGGTCATGCTGGTGTACAGCGGCAGGATCATGTAGGGCACATAATTATACACCATGCCCAGTACCACCGCACCGGAGGTATTGAGCATGGTATAGGGGCCAAGGCCGATAAAGCCCAGCAGGGTGTTCACCGGGCCGTTGACGCTGAGCAGACCCATCCATGCGTAGGTGCGCAGCAGAAAGTTCATCCACATGGGCAGCATGACCAGCATAAGCATAATGTGCTGCTTGTTCACCCGCAGGCGGGACAGAAAATACCCCACCGGAAAGGCGATGATAAGGCAGATAACGGTTGCAATAAGCGCCAGCAGCAGGCTGCGGGCAAACACCGAGCCGTAGCCGCTGATGGAAGTAAGGTTATTCAGGGTAAAGTTGCCCTCGGCATCCGTCATGGCGTAGTACACCACAATGAACAGGGGCACAACGGTAAACAGCACCATCCATACAAAGTACGGATAGGCCAGCTTTTTGTCATAGATCTTCATGGCGCATCACCCCTCGCTCCGCGCCATGATATGGATCTCGTTGGGGCCGATGCGCATACCAATGGTCTCGCCGGGGGTGCAGGCACGGGTGGAGTGGATCAGCCACTCGCGGCCTTCGCACTCCACGTGCATCTCAAAGTGCACACCCTTGAAGATGACATCGTTCACCACGCCCACAAGCTGGCCTTCCACCGGGGATACCACCTCGATATCCTCCGGGCGCACCACCACCTGCACGCTCTGTTCCCGGGCAAAGCCGCGGTCCACGCAGGGGAAATCCACGCCGGAGAAGGACACCAGAAAGTCCTTGTGCATCACGCCGTCCACGATGTTGGAATCGCCGATAAAGTCTGCCACAAAGGCGTTTTTCGGCTCGTTGTAGATATCCTCCGGGGTGCCGATCTGCTGCACCTTGCCGCCGTTCATGACCACGACGGTATCGGACATGGTAAGCGCTTCCTCCTGATCGTGGGTGACATAGATAAAGGTAATGTTCATCTCGCGCTGCAGGCGCTTGAGTTCCAGCTGCATCTCCTTGCGCAGCTTCAGGTCCAGTGCACCCAGCGGCTCGTCCAGCAGCAAGATCTCCGGCTCGTTGACCAGACTGCGGGCAATGGCCACGCGCTGCTGCTGACCACCGGACATCTGGCTGATGCTGCGGCGCTCGAAGCCCTTTAAGCCCACGACCTCCAGCATATCGCGCACCTTGCGGCGGATGGTGTCCTCGTCCAGCTTTTTGAGCCGCAGACCAAAGGCCACGTTCTCGAACACATTCAGGTGCGGGAACAGCGCGTATTTCTGGAACACGGTATTCACCGGGCGCTTGTAGGGCGGCACACCGGTAATGTCCTCCCCTTTCAGCAGCACCTTGCCGGCGTTCGGCTCCAGAAAACCTGCGATCAGGCGCAGGGTGGTAGTTTTGCCGCAGCCGGAGGAACCGAGCAGCGTCACGAACTCCTTATCATGGATATCCAGATTCAGCCCATCCAGAATGCGCTGTCCATCAAATTCCACTACGATATCCCGCAGTGAAACGACCACCGAGTTGTCCATTTTATATGTTATCCTCCTTGTTCTCAGATACGAAAAAAGACAGGGAGCCTGCCCCATCTTTTTTGCGTATAGGGGATGCTCCGCCCCGCGCAGCAGCATGATCTTGCGCGGCGGACTTACCCTGTCACGGTTTATAATAAACAATCACAGTCGGATTGTCAATCACTCTGCCGATGTTTGCCGCAACTTTATAAAAAGCTGCAAAAAAATATACGCTGCACCTTGGTTTCGGTGCAGCGTATCAAAGCAATTATTCCTGCGTTTTCAGGTCGTTTTCGGTCAGCAGAAGCGCCTGCACAGTGCTGGTATCCACCGTGTATACCGAGGGTTCCCCTTCCACCTGCAGATACCACCCGTCCGTGCCGCAGGCGTAGGCCAGCTGCACGGTGGAGCCATCCTCGCTGGTAACGGCTGCGGTGAATACCGGTGCATCAAAACCGCAGGCAGAAAGGTCGGCGTCCGTAGTTTGAGCGGTGGCATAGGTGCACAGGGCAGACAGCAGACTTTGCACCTTGTCCTGTGCAAGGCTGGCAGTGGGGTCAGAAGCCAGCCGCCACACTGTCTCGTAGGCAGTAGAAGAAGCGCTGTCGGTGTCCGTGCTGTCAGTGCCGCTTTCGGCAGGCTCGCTGACGGCGTTCAGGGTGACGGAGGTGCCGTCAGCCAGCGTGCAGGCTACCTGCGTAATGGCAGAAGCCGTAAGCCCTGTGGGGCAGAAGCTGCCGAAAAGCCCGGCCTTATCCAGCTGGAAGCAGGCGGCTTTGTTGCCGCTGACAGTGTAGATGGCATCGTCCCCGGCTTTTTGCGCATAGAGATCCCCGGTTACCGGGTTTTCTGCCCCGAAGGTCAGGGTGGTGCTCTGCCCTGTCGCTGTTACCGTGACGGTGAGCTGCGGGCTGTCCAGACCGTAGTCCTCCCCTGCCTGCGGCGTCAGGCTGCGCTTGGCATTCAGTGCCATCAGGGCAGTGCGCATGGTGTTGCAGGCGCTTTCGTCCAGATGATAGGCAGGGTCCTGTGCCAGCAGCCAGCTGCCGCCGGAATATTGCAGAGTGTAGGTCTCACCGTTATAGGTGTACTCGATCTGCTCCAAGTCCTCGGCGGCAAAGCTGGAAAGGGGGATGCTGCCCTCGGCGGCGGCGCCGGCGGCCTGCTCGGCTTTTTCGTTGCTGCGGGTCACCGCCCACAGTGCAGCGCCCAGCAGCACTGCCGCTGCCAGCAGCGCCAGCAGGACACGCTGTTTTGTTTTCATGGCGGTCTCCTTATCTGCGGCGGCGCAGCAGCACCACCACTGCCCCGGCAATGAGCACCGCCGCCGGGAGCACGAACACAAAGATCAGCCCCAGTGCTGCGGCAGTAGAGCCCGCCACCGTGATGGGCTCGGCTTCCAGCGCCTTGGTGTCCACAAGGACATCCTGCCCCACCAGCGAAGCCGCGCAGCCCTGCAAAAAGGTCAGGTTGCCGGGCATGGACTGATAAAGCTGCTCGTTATCCATATTAGGACAGCCGATCCAGAGGACCTCGGCACCGGTATCCTCGTTCCGTGCCCAGACAGCCAGTGCAAAGGGGCCGTCTGTGTCCCCGTCCTCCCGCTCCATGGTGGTAAGGTCGTCGATATCAGCCTTGGCATAGGCAGAAGCGGAGCTGTTCAGCAGCGGCTCGGCGGTGACATCCTCGGTCTCGGTGACCGTGATACCCTGTGCCACTGACAACATGACATGGGTATTGGTGTTCACGCCGTTCAGCGCGGTGCTCTCGGTGGGCGTGCCGTAGTCCGGCAGCAGCGACCATGCAGAGTTATACAGCGCTTTGCTGCTGTCGCCCTCCACCACCATGCCCTCTGCGCGGGCAAGGCCGAACTGCGCCAGCACGGCGTCCAGCTGCGGAGTCTGGGCGTAGACACTGCTGGTCAGCAGCAGTTTGCCGCCCGCCGCCAGATAATTTTGCAGCTGGCTGATCTCATCCACAAGGCCGTCCCCTGCGGTAAAATCGCTGGTGGGCGCGTTGATGATAAGCAGATTGCAGTCCTCCGGGATGGTGCTCGTGAGCAGATCCAGCGGCTGGGCGTCGATATTCTGGGCATCCAGTGCATCGGTCAGGGAGTCGGTCAGGGACTGCTCGCCGTGGTTGGTGGTATAGTAGGCGTGGCTCTGTCCGGCTGCGGTAAGCTTATAGATGGCAGATGTGATCTGCTTTTCGCCGCCAAAAGTCACGCTGGCAGAGCCGGTGGTGTAGTAGTCGGTGTAGTCGTACTCGTACAGGTCGGCGGCATCCAGCACGGTGCTGTTCTCCCCGCAGGTGACGATCAGACTGCCGGTGGAAACATTCTCCGCACCGTACTTTGCGGCAAAGGTGGGGTACAGGGTGGGGTCCTTCTGTTCCCAGCTCAGGTGCCCGCTCTCGGCGGCGTAGTGATCCAGCAGCTTTGTGATGATGGCATCCTCGCTGCCGGTCTCGCACAGATAATAGATGTGCACATCCTTTTCCAGCCCCTCCACCAGCGCTTTGGTGCTGTCGCTCAGGGTGTACATTTTGGCTTCGGAGAGGTCGAACTCGGTATATTTTGTGGGGATCGCCCGCACCAGCAGGTTGAGCAGTACCGCCAGCACCAGCACTGCTGCCAGCATGGCGGTGGACAGCAGTCCGCTGCGGAATACCCTGCCTTTCTGAGAGGATGCGTTCTTGTTCCATTTCATCATTGCGGCCTCCTCTCAGTTCCAGCGGCTCTTTTCCAGCCCCTGCGCGGTGAAGAACAGGAACACCGCCGCTACGGTCAGGTAGTAGACCAGTGTGGGGATGGAAAAGCTGCTGTTAACAAATTCTTCAAAGGGGGTAAACAGGCACAGGGCGCTGAGCACCGCGCTGAAAGCTTCGGTCAGCCAGCTGCTCTTGAGCAGAAACAGCACCGTAAGCGCCACGCAGCACCCCGCAAAGGAAAGGCAGCCCAGCGTAAAGCTTTTGCTGCGCAGCCCCGCCGCCACGCTGAGCACGGCGGCAATAGCGGTAAACAGCGCCAGTGCCACCGCGCTGCCGGTAGTGAACATGGTGCGCAGACTGGGCATCATATAGGCCAGCAGCAGCGCCGCCACGCCGGACACAGCGGCGATGATCTGGTTTTCGGTCAGGCTGGAAAGGAACACCCCGATGGCAATGGCGGCGCAGCCCATGAGGTAATAGCACAGCAGCGCGGAAAAATTGGCCAGCGTGCTGGTGCCGGTAGCGCCCAGCACCTTCAGCACAAGGATCATGCCCGCATCCACAAGGCAGGGCAGCGCAAAAATGACGCAAAGAGCAAAGTATTTGCCCAGCACGATGCCGCCCACCGACACCGGGCTTGTGAGCAGCAGCTGGTCGGTGCGGCTGTGGCGTTCCTCCGCAAAGGAGCGCATGGTGAGCACCGGGATGTAGAGCAGCAGCACAAAAATGGTGCGGCACAGCGTATAGTAGCCAAAATCCGGCAGACCGTAGCCCAGATTCAGCGCCACAAAGTAGATGGCCGTAGCCGCCAGCATAAAGGCGGTAAGCACCGCACCGATCATGCCGTGAAAGCAGCTGCGGAGCTCTCGTTTAAAGATGGCAAGCATCTCATTTTCCCTCCCCTTCTGCCGGGGCTTCCTGCTCCGGCGTTTTTTCGGTCAGCGCAAGGAATACCTCCTCAAGGCTGCGGTTCTCGGCAGCAAGCGCCAGCACTGTGCAGCCGGTCTCGGTCAGTGCCCGGGACACGGCAGCGCGGCGGTCGGCGGCATCCTCGCTCTCGGCAGTAAAGGTGACCTGACCGTCTGCGGCGCTTTCCAGTTCTACCTTGCAGATGCCCGGCACGCTGCGCACTGCGGCAAGCACGGTATCGGTCTCGCCCTGCGCGGTAGCGCGCAGACGGCTGCCGGGGTTCAGGGTCTCGCCCAGCTCCTCCGGGCTGCCCACAGCCACCAGACGACCCTTGGAGAGGATGAGCACCTGCTGGCACACGGCCTGCACCTCGCTGAGGATGTGGCTGGACAGAATGACCGTGTGCGCCTTGCCCAGCTCCCGAATGAGGTTGCGGATCTCGATGACCTGCGCGGGGTCCAGCCCCACGGTGGGCTCATCCAGAATGATGAGCTGCGGGCTGCCCAGCAGCGCCTGCGCAATGCCTACGCGCTGGCGGTAGCCCTTGGACAGGCTGCGGATGACCCGGGGCAGCACTTCCTCCAGCCCGGTGCGGCGGGCAGCAGCCAGCACCTGTTGCTTGCGCTGCGCACGCTTGACCCCCTTGAGCTCTGCCACAAAGTCCAGATACTCCTGCACGGTCATTTCCGGGTAGAGCGGCGGTTGCTCCGGCAGGTAGCCTACACAGGCTTTGGCCTGCTGTGCCTGCTCCGGCAGACGGAACCCGGCTACCTTCACCTCGCCCTCGGTGGGTGCCAGATAGCCGGTGAGGATATTCATAATGGTGGATTTGCCCGCGCCGTTGGGCCCCAGCAGGCCGTAGATCTGGCCGTCTGGCACCGTAAACGAGAGATCCTGCACGGCAGGGCGGCTGCCGTAGGACTTGCTCAGGTGAGAAACTTCGATCACAGCAAACTCTCCTTTTATTCAGAAGCTGTTTTGCGGAAAGCGGCATGGACGCAGCGCTTTCCGGTTTGGAACTGCTATAGTTTAGACGGAAAATGTGTTTAAATTAAGACAATCCTGTGTGGGAAAACGAAACATTTGCCCGCGCAAAACGCAAAAATGCCGCCTCCCGAAGGAAGCGGCATGAGATAGCCTATAATTACTTACGGCCGAAACGCTTGTTGAAGCGCTCAACACGTCCGCCGGTGTCAACCAGCTTCTGCTTGCCAGTGTAGAAAGGATGGCACTTGGAGCAAACTTCGACGTGGATCTCGGGCTTGGTGGAACGAGTCTTGATGACGTTGCCGCATGCGCAGGTGATGGTGCAGTCAACGTAGTTCGGATGGATACCCTGTTTCATTCTTTTCACCTCAATTCTGGTTCTGACGTATTGGGGCCATATTTAATGTATGTGCCCATCACAACCTTCAATATCGGCTACCCCGTCGAGCGGCCTTGGAAACGATTGCCTTACTATTATAGCACGAATCAGGCAGAATGCAAGAGGGAAATTTAAGTTTTTTACAGCTTTTGCAGCAAAGCATAAAAACCGCCCCCGAAGCAGCACGGTCTTGTGCGCTGCTTCGGGGGCAGTCTGCTTTTGTTCTATTATAAGGTTACTGCTTTGCGCTTTCCGGGGCGACCTCAAAGTCGATCTTGCCCAGATTGACGTCTGCACGCACGATGGTGATCATCATGGTATCGCCCAGATTCCAGTTCTTGCCGGAAACAGGGTCGGAAAGACGGACGCCCTCGGTGAGCATAGTGCCGGTGGCGGTCAGGCTGGAAGCGGGCACAAAGCCCTCCACGCCGTTTTCCAGTTCGATGAACAGGCCGCGCTGGGTCACGCCGGAGATGCGGCCCTCGTAGCACTCGCCCAGATGGCGGCGGGCATACTCGGCCTTGTAGCAGTCCTCGGCTTTGCGCTCGATCTGCATGGCGATCACCTCGCGCTCGCTGGCCTGCTTGCTGACATCCTCGGCAAACTCGCTGTAGCGCAGGATCATGGTGTCCTTATCGGTGCCCTTGAGCTGGGCGGTCATGATACGGTGGATAGCCAGATCCGGGTAGCGGCGGATGGGGCTGGTGAAGTGGGCATAGTCCTGCAGAACCAGACCGTAGTGTCCCTTGGGCTTTTCCTCATACACGGCCTTGGACATACAGCGCAGCATACCGGTGTTGATGATCTGCTCATAGGCAGTGCCGCGCACGCCCTCCAGAATAGCGCTCAACTCCTTGGGGGTGGGCACGTCCTTGGCAAAGTGGTCGTTGACGCCGCAGGCCTGCAGCAGACCGTGCAGACGCTCCAGCTTTTCGGCGTTGGGCTCCTCATGCACGCGGTACACAAAGGGGATCTGCTTCACCCGGGCAAAGTGGGCGGCGCACTGGTTTGCCAGCAGCATGAACTCCTCGATCATGGCTTCGCTCTCGCCGGAGGTGCGCTTTTTCACATCGATGCAGTGGCCGTCCTCATCGAGGATCAGCTTTACCTCGCCGCTCTCAATATCCATGCAGCCGCGCTCCTTGCGCAGGCGGGCACGGTGGCCGTACAGCTCCTTCATGGCAGGCAGCTGTGCCAGTACCTCGTGGTACTTGCCGGTCAGCTCATCATCGGCGTTGCCGGCCAGCAGGGCGTTGATCTCGGAGTACACGCCCTTGACCCGGCTGCGGATGACGGACTTGACAAAGCGGTAATCGGTCAGGTTGCCGTCCTTATCCAGCCGCATCAGGCAGGAGAAAGCCAGCCGCAGCACGCCCTCGTTCAGGCTGCAGATGCCGTTGGACAGCTGCTTGGGCAGCATGGGCACCACCTGATCGGCGTAGTAGACGCTGGTAGCGCGGCTGAAGGCTTCGTTGTCCAGTTCGGTGCCGGGCTTGACGTAGTTGGAAACATCCGCGATATGCACGCCCAGCTCAAAGCCGCCGTCCGGGGTCTTGGTCAGGCTGATAGCATCGTCGATATCCTTGGTCTCGGCGCTGTCGATGGTAAAGATGGGCAGAGCGCGCAGATCCATGCGGCCCTCGCAGTCCGCAGCAGACACCTCGGCGTTGTCCAGCTTTTTGGCTTCGTCCCGCACCTTGTCCGGGAAGCGGCTGCGGATATCCTGCGCGTAGAGCAGTGCCTTTGCGCAGCGCTTGGCTTCGTCACAGCTGCCAAAGCGCATGGCCACGCCCACGCGGTGATCCTCCTGACGGTTGCCGCGCAGCAGGATCTCCACTGCCACCTTGTCGCCGTCCTTGGCGCTGCCTTCGCAGTCCCGCATGACCTGCATGGAGATAGCGGGGCAATCGTCCGGTACGAACTTCAGGCGGCCCTCCATGCGGTGCATGGTACCCACCAGCGCGTTCTTCTCTTCCAGAACAGCAAGGATCTCGCCCTCATCGCTGCCCTCTACCCGGGGGTGTGCAAACTTTTCCACCAGCACCTTGTCGCCGGGCATTGCGCCGCGGGTGAACCGGCCGGGGATAAAGATATCGCTGGTGCCGTCCTCCAGCATGACAAAGGCAAAGTTTTTGCCCAGCTTTACCACCTTGCACAGCAGTGCCTTGTCGGCACGGCCGCTGCGCACGGTGAAGAACACGCCCTGACGCTGGCAGATGACGGCCTCGTGCACCAGCTGGTCCACGGCCTCCATCACCTTGCGGTCTGCGCCGCGATCCCCGCCGAACTTATTTTTCAGATCCTTTACGGTGCACGGCTGATTCTGGATCGCGTGCTCAATTTTATCGCGCATTGCCATAAAATATTTTCTCCTTCACTTCCGTGGCCGTGCATCTCCTGCGGAGCACAGCCCTGCCTTGGGACGGGCGCTTTCCCCTGTCCCCTCTTTGCGGCAGCCCGCAGAACCGGCTGCCCGCACTTTTTTCTGCACAGAAAAACAGCCCCGTCCGTTCACGGGGCTGCAACGCCTTCTCAGCCTGCCAGACGGCCTGCGAACAGACAGGCCAGAATAGCGACCACAAAGAACACCACGCCTGCAATGCGGGTGACCTTGGCCAGCATCTGATCCGCCGGGGTCAGACGTGCATTGTTGGCACCGCCCACGCTGCCGTTGATGGCACCGGACAGACCCTGACCGTGGGTGTGCTGCATGAGGGTGAGGAAAACGATGACCAGCGAAGCCACCAGCAGAATGGCACCGCCAACAATTTCGATAACAGACATGAATCGTAACGCTCCTTTTATTTGTAAATACGGAAATCCACGCAAAAACACAACTATATAGTAGCATAACAAAGCCAAAATTGCAAGCGGAATCCGCGCATTTATCCCGCCGCTTCCAGCGCGGCGCACACCTGCGCAAAGATGGCTGCACCGGAATACGCCGTATGCACCGCGCCGTCCTGCAGCACCACAATGGTGTAGCGGGGCTTTTCTGCCGGCCAGAACCCCGCAAACCACAGGTTGCAGCGCTCGGTGCCCTCCGGGGTGAACTGCCCGGTCTGGGCGGTGCCGGTCTTGCCGCCCGCCCCGCCGGAAACCCCGGCGGCATCCTGCGCGGTGCCCTGCTGCACCACCTGCACTAACATAGTGCGCAAGAGCGCTGCGCTCTGCGCCGGGAGCACCCGCCGTCCCCGAGGGTGGCTGAGGGTCTCCACGGGCTGCCCGGTGGTCTCGTCCAGCGTGGCTTGCAGCACATAGGGCGCGCGGTATACGCCGTCCGCTGCAATGGTGTTGAACAGCGCCGCAACCTGCAGCGGCGCTGCCAGCAGACTGCCCTGCCCAAAGCTGAAATTGGCCAGCTGTCCGCTTTGCACCAGCTCCTGCGGGGCAGGCAGTTGCCCGGCCTCGGCGGCAAGCCCTTCTGCCAGCGGCAGGCTCTGTCCAAAGCCGAACGCCTTGGCGGCGTCCAACAGTTTTTCCGCGCCCAGCTGCTGCCCCAGACGGATAAAATAGCCGTTGCAGCTTTTTTCCAGCGCAGCAGCAAGGTCAACCTGCCCGTGCGGCACCCCGCCCGCGCACCGGAAAATTTGTCCATCCACTACCACCGCGCCGGTGCACTCGAAAACCGGCTGCAAGCCCGCTTCCAGTGCAGCCGCCGCCAGCACCGGCTTGAACACCGACCCCACCGCATAGCTTTGCAGCGCCCGGTTCAGGAAGGGGCTGTTCGCCGCCTGCAAACTATCAGCAAGATGCTCCGGGTCGTAGCCCGGCACACTGACGCTGGCGCGCACCGCCGCCGTGGCGGTATCCAGCACCAGAATGCAGCCGCTTTGCATAGTGGTGGACGTCACCGCTTCCACCGCCCGCTGCACCGGACGGGAGATGGTCAGCTGCACACCCAGCGCCCCGCTGTCGGCTTGCAAAAGTTTGGGCGTCTCGCCGGTGCGCAGCGTACCCTGCGCTGTGACGGCGCAGACAAGGCTGCTGTGCTCCCCTGTGCCGGAAAGCACGGCGTCCAATGCCTTTTCCAGCCCCGCAGCGCCGTGACCTGTGCTATCCAGATAGCCCAGCAGATGCTGACACAGCGGCACCGCCGCATACCGCCGGGCGGTGGGGTAACCGGTCAGCCCAAGGCGGGCGGGGTCGCAGTTCACCTCCAGCAAAAACGGCGCAGCGCGGCTGCGGCTGCGGTACAAAAGCGCCTGCCCGGCGGCGTCCGTGCAGGCATACAGCCGGTCGTAATTGCCCTGCCCGGGAAAACACACCACCTGCCAGCGCTCCTCTAACCCGGTGAGCAGCTGCCCCTGTGCATCGTAAAAGCTGCCCCGCCGGGCGGGCAGCTGCAGGGTGACCGTGCTCTGCGCCGCCGCCCGCGCGGCATAGGCGGGGTGCTGCGCCAGCAGATACAACCGGCACAGCACCACCATAAACCCCAGCAGCAAGGCAGCATACACCGCCAGCACCCGTTTGCCGGACATTCCCGCGCCCCCTTTCCGTATGGTTAGGGTGGGCAGCAGGGGTGCAGGGTATACATAAAAAGAGGTGGAACCTCTCCGAAGAGAAATTCCACCTCTCTGGTGTATCTTATTAAGAAAGACTGGTACGGATTAGTACATACCGCCCATGTCACCGCCGGCAGGTGCGGCGGGAGCCGGGGGTTCCGGCAGGTCAGCCACAAGGCTCTCGGTGGTCAGCACCATCTCAGCAACGGAAGCTGCATTCTCCAGAGCGGAACGGGTGACCTTGGTCGGGTCCACGATGCCAGCGGCGATCATATCCTCGACAAAGACCTCGTTCTGGGCATCGAAGCCGTAGTTGGGCTTGTTGGCAGAAACGATCTTGTCGATGATGACGCTGCCCTCCAGACCGGCGTTCTTGGCGATCTGGCGCAGAGGAGCTTCCAGAGCCTTCAGCACGATCTTGGCACCGGTGCGCTCGTCGCCTTCCAGCGTGTCGCACAGAGCGCGCACAGCGGGGATGGCATTGATGGGAGCGGTACCGCCGCCGGCCACAACACCCTCCTGCACAGCTGCCTTGGTAGCGTTCAGAGCATCCTCGATGCGCAGCTTCTTGTCCTTCATCTCAACTTCGGTAGCAGCACCGACCTTGATGACAGCCACGCCGCCGGCCAGCTTAGCCAGACGCTCCTGCAGCTTCTCGCGGTCAAAGTCGCTGGTAGCGGCCTCGATCTGGCTGCGGATCTGGGCAATGCGGGCTGCAATAGCGTCCTTGTCGCCTGCGCCGCCCACGATGGTTGTGTTCTCCTTGGTCACCTTGACCTGACGGGCATGACCCAGCAGCTGGACGGTAGCGTCCTTCAGCTCATAGCCCAGATCAGAGGAGATCACGGTGCCGCCGGTCAGGGTAGCGATATCCTGCAGCATCTCCTTGCGGCGGTCGCCGAAGCCGGGAGCCTTGACAGCCACGACATTCAGGGTGCCGCGCAGACGGTTGACGATCAGGGTGGACAGAGCCTCGCCCTCGATATCCTCAGCTACGATCAGCAGCTTCATGCCGTTCTGCATCACCTGCTCCAGCAGGGGAACCAGATCCTGAATGACGCTGATCTTCTTATCGGTGATCAGAATTGCAGCGTTGTCCAGATCGGCCACCATCTTGTCGGTATCGGTGACCATATAGGGGGTCAGGTAGCCGCGGTCGAACTGCATACCTTCCACGATCTCGTTGTAGGTCTCGGCAGTGGTCTTGTTCTCCTCGATGGTGATAACGCCGTCAGAGGTGACCTTCTCCATAGCCTCGGCGATCAAACGGCCGATCTCGGGGTCACCGGCAGAGATGGTGCCGACGCGGGCGATATCGTTGCTGTCCTTCACCTTCTGGCTGTGTGCCTTGATGGTCTCCACAGCGGTGGCAACGGCCTTGCTCATGCCGCGGCGGATATCCATGGGATTTGCACCGGCGGTAACGTTCTTCATGCCCTCATTGACCATAGCCTGTGCCAGCACGGTAGCGGTGGTAGTACCATCGCCTGCGGCATCGTTGGTCTTGGTTGCGACCTCACGCACCAGCTGTGCGCCCATGTTCTCGAATTCGTCCTTCAGCTCGATCTCTTTTGCGATGGTCACGCCATCGTTGGTGATGACCGGTGCGCCGAACTTTTTGCCCAGCACCACGTTGCGGCCCTTGGGGCCGAGGGTGATCTTAACGGTGTTAGCCAGGGTATCAATACCGGCACACAGTGCCTTGCGAGCGTCCTCGCCCTGCTTGATCTGCTTTGCCATAATACATCGCTCCTTTATAATACAAGCTCAATTGAAAAGGGAAAATTCAGTTTCAGTCTTCCACAACAGCCAGAATGTCGCTCTGGCGCACGATGGTGCACTCTTCGCCGTCCACCTTGACCTCGGTGCCGGAGTACTTGCTGGTGAGGACCTTGTCGCCGACCTTGACGGTCATCTTGACTTCCTTACCGTCCACGACACCGCCGGGGCCCACCGCGATGACCTGTGCGACCTGCGGCTTCTCTTTTGCGCTGCCGGTCAGGATCAGGCCGCCCTTGGTGGTCTCCTCAACTTCAACAGTCTTAATGACAACACGGTCTGCAAGAGGAATGATCTTCATAATTCTTGCCCTCCAATTATATTGAATTTATTTGAAACTTTGTTGCGTCCTGCGGGGGCTTCGTGTGTGCCCCGCAGTGGTTTAGCACTCCTTTTCTCTGAGTGCTAAGTGTATTGTACTCATCTTGCCCTGAAAAATCAAGGGGTTTTGCGATTTTTCTTTGTTAAGAATTTATGACGCCCAAAAATCGTACTCTGCCACGCAAAAAAGGCGGCGCATCCTTGACAGGACGCGCCGCCTTTTTTATACTTATAGCGCATTATAGCAGTTTGCGTTTTTAATGCACAAGCAACAGCCGCAAACTGCATATCGCAAATAAGCCGTCTTGATAGGCACTATTTTTGAAAATTGCGATAGAAAAACACAGCTGCCGCGCTTTGCGGCAGAACGGAGGATACCGTGACAGACAAAAAACTGATCTCATCTTTACAAGGACTGCGGGCAGTCGCATTTTTGTGCGTGGTCCTCTCCCATTGCGGGGCGCCGTGGCTGGGTCCGTGGGCGATTTCAGTATTTGTAGCGCTGTCCGGTTTTCTGATGGTCTGCAACTATTACGACCGCCCCCGCACAGCACCGGGGCTGCGGTCTGCCATAGCTTTCTCCTTTAAAAAAATACGCCGGCTGTATCCGCTGCACCTTATTATGATGGCTGCCGCCCTGTTATTTGTACTGAAGGGGCTTCTGGCGCAGCCCTCTGCCCGCGGGGTTCTCTCCTGTGCGGCGCAGCTTGCGGCAAGCATTTTCCTGTTGCAAACGTGGATCCCGTCCAGCCGTTTCTGGTTCTGCCTGAATGGAGTGGCTTGGTATCTTTCGGTGCAGGCTTTTCTGTATGCCATCTTTCCCACGCTTCTCGCCGTGCTAAAAAAGGCCGATGCCCGCAAACTGCGCTGCATTGCCGCAGCAATTTTCTGCGTACAGTGCCTTTTCTCCCTTGCGGTCTGGAAAGCCGAGCTCAGCGGAAAGGCCGCATTCTACCTGACCTATCTGTGTCCGCTGTTCCGGGCAGGCGATTTTACCATCAGCTGCTGCGCAGGCTGTCTTTACCACAGCCGCAAACAGGAGAGCACACTACCGCGCAGTGCTTTCTCCCTATTGGAACTGGGCACTGTACTGCTTGCGGGCGGCTGCCTTTTCATTGCTGCCAAGCAGGCGGGGGTTCTGGGCGCAGTGGCCTTCCGGTACAATGTGCTGTTCACTCCCTCTGCGGTGCTGCTGGTCTGGCTGCTCGCCATGGGCAAAGGGTTCATTTCCCGGCTGCTATCCGCAAAGCCGTTTTTGTGGCTGGCACAGCTCTCCCCTTACGGCTTTCTGATCCATCAGGTACTGATCCGGTATATGGAGTGGACTGCGGACAAGTTTAGCCTTACAGTGCAGCCCGTGGTCTGGACCTTGACCGTATTTTTGCTCACGCTCTGCCTGAGCTGGTTTTATAAGGCGCTGGAACGCCGGGTGCGGCAGCGTCGTACAAAGGCTGCTGCACAGTAAACAAAAAGACAGCTTCGATCTCTCTGCAATGTGCCAAGTTATGTTATGGATTTTAGTTGTGCACAAGGAACTTCTCTTTTTCGCCAAAAAATCTCTCGTCCCTCCAACGCTTCCAGAAAACAGAACAAAAAGAAAGCCCCAGAATCATTCGAATTAGAGAATAATTCTGGGATTTTTAATACTGTCGGCGGGGGCGAACCCGTACTCTGTCTCCAGAAAGGGATTTTAAGTCCCTCGTGTCTGCCAGCCTTCGGCAAAGTCTATTTTCGTTCGTTGCATCGTTTGATTTCTCATTGCGAGAGAGATTTTCCCTTCGCGAGCGAGAGGGATTCGCACTTTTTTGATAAGATGATAGTATCACATTTTTCGCTCCATGTCAATCATGTAAAATTGTTTCATACTGTCGTGCTTGATCTTCGGAGCGTCCGGGACCCGGGGCTACCGCCGAGGCGTTCGCCCTGCCCAGATGCGCTCCTCAGGGTGGGTGTGATGAGGGGGGGGGATAATGGGTTGGTTGGTGTATTGATGGACGGAATTGAGTGATGAGTTATTGCTGATTTTTGAAGGTTACTTTTGAAGTGATTGAAGGTGTTTTAATGTGCTGACGGATTCGATTACTTCTTATCTGTGATGTTCATTGCTGTTTATTTGCCCAGTAACTACTTTGCCTGTGCTCTCCCCTGCTACCTCTTTTGCTGAAATTTCACCGGATGTGATTTTGAGGGGTGAAGTGAGAAGCGGATGCATTTGTTCGATATAAAACAATTGTTCTATTATAAAACCGTATGGATGGGATTTTGCAACCGCACCCACACGGTCTGAGGTCTAAAAAGATTATTTTAGTTTTTCGAGTATCTCGTCTGCACTCACGCCGCTTGCCAACAGTTTTTTCAGCACAGCCTCTGCCTCGATCTTCTTAGCTTCCTCAGCGGCCTTCGCATTCATGCTCTACTCAACAGCTGTTTTATGAAGTAGAAATCATCTGTTTTCCTCTAATTTTCATGACTCAACAAACCGTTATGATGTTGGTGTCATTAGCGGGTTAGATAGTGTACTCAACAGCAGTTTCAGACGTTAATGATAAACTCATGGATTTTTGTTGCTTTCTCTTGTTTTCCGCCATTTCTATGATTCTTCTGAAAAAGTTGTGCCAATTTTGTGCCACAGGGGTCAAAAGTTCAGCGTTTTGTATAAGTATCTAGCATTTATAGCTCATATAGCTGTGAAATATGGCCAATTTCAGTAACTCAATTAGTGTGCAAAACAGGTTCTTTTTGGCAATGCTACGTCAATACGGTTTGTTGCGTAGACATTCGTGGGCGCAGCTATTACAACAAAGTCCGCATCCGAGTATGCAGCCTTTGCATCCAGCGTTGCGATCAAGTTCAGTTCTTTCTCTGCAAGATACTTCTCGATCTAGTCATCTTGAATCGGGGATTTATGATTGTTAATCATATCCACTTTCGCTTGCACAATGTCAACAGCCATCACTTGGTTATGCTGTGCTAACAGCACGCTAAGGGAGAGACCAACATATCCAGTTCCGGCCACAGCAATTTTCAAATCCTTAAAATCTCTCATGATTACTTTCTCCTCTCTCTTTGCGTTTTTATTTTGAAAACACACTCTTTACATACTCATAGCTGTTAATATCGCCAATGTCATACCTCTTACCCGGCATGACGTAAGCGTGCATCGGTGCCTGCTTGCTCAACCAAGCCGCAAAGCTGCCCGGTGCGTCATAGCCGCAGCCGTTCTCCAGAGCTTCCTGAATCCGCTTTACATCACAGGCACGATAGCAGTAGAACGGCGGCACAGCCAGATTTCCTTTTGGTTCCTTTGGCTTTTCCTCATAGCTCGTAATCAGATCCGAGTTATCGAGCGTTATGATTGCTGTTTTCCGCTGCTTTTTCAGTTCGTTTTCCTCATGGCACATCAC
>OJPS01001252.1_pt1 | contig 17342 bp, 14 predicted proteins | sample 1598551 | NCBI WGS metagenome assembly OJPS01 (sample SAMN03922488, study PRJEB24848) | human gut metagenome | isolation source: stool sample | host: Homo sapiens | place: Germany | collected 2011-05 | reverse complement strand
TGTATGGCAAGGGATTTCTGGGCAATATGACGGAAAATCTGCACGCAGATTGCGTACAAAGCCGTCAGGCGGGCTTTATGCAGTGTTTCCTTACCCCAGCCGCTTTTTCAGATCTTCCCAGACGCGGCGGGAGATCTCTGCGGTATGGTCTGCATCACCGTCCGGCAGGGACAGATTCCGCAGCACGCAAACAGAAATGACCAGATCTGCCAGAAACAAAACGACTACACCAGTCACCAGTTTTCCGGAAACATAGCCGGGGATCCGGTGAAACAGCATCATCAGAAACGGATTGATGCGATAGAGGGCAAATGTGCCCAGCAGTCCGAACGGCAGCATGGTTTCCAGACAGATCCGTCCGTGAATGTTGAACTTCATATCGTGATAATCCCACCAGCGTGTGTGGAACACTCGTTCCATGAGGGCACTGACTGCGTATTCCAGCAGACTGCACAGCAGAATGATCGAGAAGAACACGTGCCAATAGCCGTAGTGGCTGCCCTGAAACAGCAGGGTGATGCCCAGCATGCCGGCTCCATAAATCGGACAGCAGGGTCCCAGCAGAAAACCGCGGTTGGTGAGATGCCGTTCCCGCACGCCCATGTACAAGACTTCCATAAACCAGCCCATGGCGGCATAGGCGAAGAAAAGGGCGGCACATTCTGTTAAATTGTATACCATCTGTCAGACCCTCCTTTTCCGGAACAGAGCTGCCGCTGCATGAACCATGCCCGCTGCCGTTTCCAGCGTGGAGCAGTACTTGTCCGCAAGGCAGACAATCACCGCTTCTCTGGAACGGGGCACGAACCGCAGCGTCAAGGGCCACATGTGTGTGGTGATGATATGCTGCACCTCTGCATTGACATGAAACCGCATTGCCGCATTTTTGCAGGCAATGTGCGGGTGTGCAAAGCCGTGGAGCACACCCTCGTCCACATGGTTGTGCCAGTCGTACAAGTAGAAATCATGGAGCAGTGCCCCGAGGATCAGATTTTCATAATTTACATGGATATGCAGACCAACGGCAATGGCACAGCTGATCCGCACTACCGAAAGGCAGTGCTGTAATGTGCTGGTCGTTCCGTGCTGAACATACTCGTCCATGGAGCAGACCGCATTGTCCTGCAAATATTCCTGCATTTTTGCCTGTGCCAGTTCCAGTGTTTCTTTTTCCTGTAAAGACATAAATTCCTCCTGCTGCAAAGATCGCAGCAATTTTCTCCGGTGCGTTCTCCCACCGGTATCCCCCTGTTTTCCTCAATCTTATCCTATTACTTCTGTTCTCCTACATTATAGCGGATTTTTGCCGTATTGTCAACAAAGTCTGCGTTATTTTTTTCGACAATTCCGCCAAAGAACAAGCCGGTTTTCGCTGTTCCCCCGTAATTTTGACGAAATCTCGATTTTTCCGTTGCATGCAGCAGCACTTTATCGTGTAAATATGCTAAAAAGCACTTGCAATTCCGCAAAAAGCATGGTAAAATAGATAGTGAACGCAAAATCTAATTTTTTCAAGGAGGTTTATTTTGCAACATTTTCCATTCTGGCTGGCACTTGCCGCGGGGCTGGGGACTGCCTGTCTGCTGGGCGGTGTTTCCGCAGCGGCGGAGGACTTCCCTGCCGTACCGGTGGCAACCGCAACCACCCAAGGCACATGGGAAACCCGCGGGGACGGCAGCCGCTGCTATTACGATGCCGACGGGACACCGGTCACCGGCGAAGTCACCATAGATGGCACCGCCTATCTGTTCGACTACACCGGCACCCAGAAAACCGGCTGGCGGACAGTTGACGGAGAACGCCGGTACTACGATCCGGAAACCGGCGAACTGGTTCTGGGCTGGGTGGAGTCCGGCGGCTACCGCTATTACACCGACGACAGCGGACTGAAAGAAACCGGCGAACAGGAAATCGACGGACACCGCTACAGCTTCTCGGAAACATACGGCATGCAGGACACAGGGATACACGCCTTTTCTGACGGCAGCCTTTCCTATTATAATGTAGAGGGCGAGATACAGACCGGCTGGCAGACGGACGGCAGCAGCAGCTACTACTTCAGCAAGGACACCGAAACCGCCCTGCTGGGGCTGCAAGAGATCGACGGGGCGTTGTATTATTTCGGCGAGGACGGCAAGCTGGTTTGCAGCCGCACCGTGACGCTGGACGGCGTGGTCTACCGTGCCGATGCCAGCGGCAGGCTGACCACCGAACTCACGCCGATCACCGGCACGGCACAGGCGACTGCCGCACAGATGACCGCCTATCTCCGTGCAGTGAATCCCAATGTGGCACAGAGCGTACTGGACATGATCCCCTGCTACCTGAGCGAGGGGGCTGCCGAAGGGATCCGCGGGGACATTGCCTTTGCACAGTCCTGTCTGGAAACGGGGAACTTCACCTTTCGTGGCTCGGCGGTGACGCTGGAGCAGAACAATTTCTGCGGCATGGGCGTGACCAGCAACGGCGTAAAAGGCAATTCCTTTGCCACGCCGCAGCTGGGAATCCGTGCACAGATCCAGCACCTGAAAGCCTATGCCAGCACGGCAGCCTTGCAGCAGGCCTGCGTGGACGACCGCTTCCGGTATGTGCAGCGGGGCTGTGCCCCCTATGTGGAGTGGCTGGGGATTCCGGAGAATCCCCACGGCAGGGGCTGGGCAGGCGGTGCCGGCTACGGGGCAAAGATTCTGCGAATCCTGACGGCGATTCTGCAAATGTAAGAAAATCGAAAACCGGCTCCTGCATGAGAAATGCGGGAGCCGGTTTTTGGGTTATTGCAATAGAATTATGCTGTATAAGGCAGCTTCTGTACGATCTGCACCAAGAATTGCAGCAGAGCTACAGCATCGTTTCCGGTTATATCGCCGTCGCCGTCACAGTCACTGTTCAGCTTGGCAGCATCGTTCAGAATCACCGCACCAGAACAGAACTTGTTCAGCAAAACGGCATCAGTAATATCCACACGTCCGTCAAGGGTAATGTCGCCATAAATGACGGTAGGTGTTTCGGAATCTTTTTTTGTGGTGGTTGTCGCTTCTGTGGTAGTTGTTGTTGTCGTTTTAGTTGCAGCTGTTGTTTTTGTAGTGTCTATTTCTGTAGTTGTTGTTGCTTTCGTTGTAACTGTTGTTTTTGTAGTGTTTGTTTCCGTAGTCGTTGTTGCTTTCGTTGCAGCTGTTGTTTTTGTAGTGTTTGTTTCCGTAGTTGTTGTTGCTTTCGTTACAGCTGTTGTTTTTGTAGTAGCTGTTTTCGTAGTTGTTGTCGCTTTCGTTGTAGATGTTGTTTTTGTAGTGTCTGTTTCCGTAGTTGTTGTTGCTTTCGTTGTAGATGTTGTTTTTGTAGTGCCTGTTTCCGTAGTCGTTGTAACTGTTGTTTCTATAGTGGTAGTAGTGGTTTCAGTTGTTGTGATATTGCCCAGAGAAACAAAAGGAATGTCATTTTCCTTAGCATAGGTTTCTGCATAAGAACCGGTGTATCCGTAGATTGTCAAATTGGTACATAATCCAAAAGCATTCTCTCCAATACTTGTCACACTATCCGGTATCGTGATTGCTGTTAAACTGGTACAACCAGAAAAAGCAACATTTCCAATTTCCATCACGCTGTCTGGTATTGTGACTTCTGTCAAACTGGTACAGCCGTTAAAAGCATATGCTCCAATACTTGGAACGCTGTCTGGTATTGTGATTTCTGTCAAACTAGTACAGCCGTTAAAAGTTCCATATCTAATCTCTGTCACGCTGTCCGGTATTGTGACTGCTGTCAAACTGGTACAGCCGTGAAAAACATCTATCCCGATACTCGTCACGCTGTCCGGTATTGTGATTCCTGTCAAACTGGTACAGCCGGAAAAAGCATCATCTCCAATACTTGTCACGCTATCCGGTATTGTAATTGCTGTCAAACTGGTACAGTCGGAAAAAGCATACTCTCCAATACTTGTCACGCTGTCTGGTATCGTGATTTCTGTTGCCAACTCTCTGTTTACATAAAGATTGGCACCACAGCACAATGGATTGGACATAAAACCGCCGAAATTTATCTTACACCAAGATCCCAAATCAGAAATATAAACATTTTTCAAATTGATGCAGTCGAAAAAAGTATCTTCTTCAATTTCCGTCACGCTGTCTGGTATCGTGATTGATGTCAAACTAGTACAGTTGTAAAAAGTACCTTCTTCAATTTCCGTCACGCTGTCTGGTATCGTGATTGATGTCAAACTAGTACAGTTGTAAAAAGTACCCCATCCAATACTTGTCACACTGTCCGGTATCGTGATTTCTGTCAAACTGGTACAGCCGCAAAAAGCACTATATCCAATACTTGTCACGCTGTCTGGTATTGTGATTGATGTCAAACTGGTACAGCCGTAAAAAGCAAGCCGGTCAATACTCGTCACGCTATCTGGTATCGTGAGTTCTGTCAAACTGGTGCAGTCGCGAAAAGCATCATCTCCAATGCTCGTCACACGTTTCCCGTCAATCTCAGCCGGAATTTCAACGGAGGTAACACCCATATCGCACCCCGTAATTTCAATTTCACCTGTATTTGTTGCATTATAGGACAGGTTTCCATAAGTACCGCCTTCTGCACTCGCCGACAGTACCGTCCCCGCAGATTCCAACACGTTCTGCAAACTGGGAATACTTACACTTCCCAAGCAAAGCACACCAGCAGTTGCCGTAGCCAGAACCTTTTTCCATAACCGCATCTTCTCATTCCTCCATTCCTTTTTTATGCAAATTGTTTGCACTTTTATTGTAGCATATATTTTGTAAAAAGTCAACTATTTTTTAGTGCTTTTTCAAAATGGAGTTTCACAACAAAAAACCGGCTTCCACCCCCAGAAGCCGATTTTGCAAATTGATTCAAGACATATCCTGCATTTCTGTCCGAGCCAGCGTTTCCACGATTTCCCGTGCCTTTGCCTCCGGCAGAGCCGTCAGCTTGAACCGCTGCTGGCGGGGCCCGTTACAGGTGATATACAGATGACAAACACCGTACATCTTCTGTGCGGGTGTCTGCATCAGGTCCGTGCGGACAATGCGGGCGTGGTTCACCGTAATGGTGTGGAACGTGAACCAGCTGCAAAAATGCATCTGCAAATGCTGGTCGTCCATGGTGACCGATTCCGTGAACATCGCCACAATGCGGATACACAGCAGCCACACCAGCGGAATAATCAGCATCACGGAACAGAACCGAATGATCGCCCCCAGATTCGGCAGCAGCCACAGCAGAATAAACCGTGCCGGCAGAATCGCACAAAGCCCGATCACCGGCGGCCACACAAAGGACCAGAAAAACCGGATATTGGAGCGTGCATGAAGTTTCGGGTGCTCCATGACCGGCACCGTGTGCAGCTTTTCCAATAGTGCCTGTGAGCCTTTTTTCCGAATCAGCGGAATCAGCACCGGCAGCGTATCCCGCCGGCTGCCGTAGCCGGGGCAGCGAATGTGGAGGGATACCATGCCGAATATCTTCATCAGCAGATTCTGCCGCAGGTCGGGGAAAATAATGGCGTTGTCCCGCAGATGATACCGCCGGCGGGTGAGGATTCCCGTATGCACTGAGATGAACTCCTCCCCGAACCGCATGCGGAATCTGCCGTACCGCAGCAGGTTCCGCCCGAACGAGATCAGCCACAACGCCAGAATCACAATGCCGATCGTAATGGCGATTCGCGGCACGCCGTGGAACGCTGTCGATGCTTTGTCGGTGGCATCTTCCAGAATTTGCTGTGCCTGAAACTGCTTTACCAGATCGGAAGTGATGCGTCCGCCCTGAAAGCAGATGGTGGCAATGTATATCGCACCGGAAAAGCTGCTGGAGAATAACGCCGAGAACAACAGCATTCGCCACGCCGGCGTGTGATACGCCACCGCACCGGTGCTGCCATTTTGCAGCACGGGAATATGCTGCCGCAGCCGGTGCAGATCCCGCAGATACAAGGTCAGGTGCATATCCGCTTCCGGCACAGCACCGGCTGCGGTGCTGATCTGCAAACAGGCTGCCCGCAGAGGGCGGAGGTAAAACGGGTGTTCCTCCACCGTGGAGGCAATACGTTCCAGCGGGATCTCCGTCCCCCGCCGCAGGAGGATCCCGCTTTGGGAACGAATGGAAACTTCGTCGAAATAATATGTGCAGGCATGCCAGCGAAGCGTACCGATGCCCAGAATCAGCAGGGCAACCAGCAGGTCAAACCACGCACCGGCTCCCCAGTCGATAAGTTTCTGAAGTGAGAACGGATAGAACCGCAGGCTTCGCAGCAGCGGGAAAATCAACAGCCACAGGTTCTTGGCACTGTAGCGTAAAATCTTGATCGGGTGTTCCCGATACACTGCCTCACCGGCAGTCCCAAGCCGCATCATGGGCTGCTCCTTTCCGGCGGATCTTCCGCATTGCTGCCAGTTCCTGACGGCGGCTGCACCGCACTTTCAAACGCATCGAACTGCGGCTCCTGCGGAATGTCTGCGGGATTTCCGGCGACAGGCACTTCCAGTGTCCGCTGGCTGTGGCTGTAGACCGTCTTTTGCAGAAACGCCTGTATCTCCGCCGCGTCAGAACTGCTCAAAAACGACAGAATGACCGTGCCGCCATAGGCATGCAGCGGGATAAAATTCATGCCGGTGGCATCGGCAAAGGGTGCCTGAAAAATGCTGCTGAACTGCAACGCCTGTGTCCGCATGACTTGCTCCTGTATGAAAAAAATGCCGCATTTTCGGGTGATATGAGTCGCCGATACACAATAGGTCACAGTGCAGAACCACATAGGCAGCAGCAGTGTGGACAGCAGGATCGCTGCTGCCGCCAGCACTGCCGTCAGTGTCCACAGCAGCCAATGGGGCAGCACTGCCAGAAAGTACCATACCAAACCGATCAGCACCGCCGTCACGATCGGTGTTGCAATTTGCAGCGTATATTGTGCATGTTTATCCGCAGTATACTGCTTCATGGATTCCTCCTACAGACATAATCGGGGTTCCTACATTCATATACATTAGGGTGTGTTGACACTAAGCCTGACACGTGTCTTTTGGGGTGATTTTTCCCCGTTCGTCGTTAAAAATCCTTGCCGTGCGAAAGCACGCCTGCGAATTTTTGCCTAGAACGGAGAAAAATCACCTCACAAAATTCGCATATCATTATAGTGTCAACACCCCCTAGTAGAGCGATCTGCTCTGTTTCTATTATACCCCGAGAACACATTTTCGTCAAGAGAATGCGAATAGATTGCACACAAATCCTTTTTATTCCTCATAGGCAATACCGCATATAAACCGTTTTGTGCAGACAGATCATGATAAACTATAGATATACTGTCAGGAGGAAAATTATGCTGGAACGCGTAGCATCATACATCTGGGGGACAGGGCTGCTGGTGCTGCTGCTGGGGACAGGGCTGTGCCTGAGTTTCCGGCTGCGGTTCTTCCAGTTCTGGGGCTGGAAAACCATTCTGCGGCGGACGTTCGGCAGCCTGCGTACCAAGTCCGGCAAGGGCGGCACTTCCCTTACCCAGTTCCAGACCTTTTCCACTGCTCTTGCCGCCGCGATGGGCACGGGAAACATTCTGGGCGTGGCGGCGGCTCTCTGTCTGGGCGGTGCCGGTGCAATTTTCTGGATGTGGGTATCCGCCCTGCTGGGCATGGCTCTGACTTACAGCGAAAATGTACTGGCTCTGCGGTATGCCCGCACACTCCCCGACGGCACCAAGGCAGGCGGCCCCATGGCGTATCTCCGGTTCGGGCTGCACAGTCCCGTTCTGGCAGTATTTTACAGTCTTTGCTGCATCGGTGCTTCGCTGGGCATGGGCAACATGACACAGAGCAGTGCCATTTCCACCCTTGCCGCGGAGGCGTTCTCCCTGCCGCCACTGTGGACAGGAATCGGTGTCACGCTTCTGCTGGGAATTATTTTGCTCCGCGGCACACGCTCCACCGGCAAGGTCATTCAGTGGCTCATGCCGGTGCTGTCGGCGGTGTATCTGCTGGCGGCACTGGGAGTGATCTTCCGGAACGCCGCCGCACTGCCGGCAGCATTCGGGCAGATTTTCCGCGAAGCATTCGGGCTGCATGCCGTAGGCGGCGGGATCTCCGGTGCTGTTTTGCAGCGTGCTGTGCAGACTGGTCTGCGGCACGGGGTATTTTCCAACGAAGCCGGACTGGGGAGCAGTGCCCTTGTCCACGCCGGCGGCAGTTCCGAAGATGCCCAGCTACAGGGCATGTGGAGCATGGTGGAGGTGGCGTTGGATACGCTGGTGTGCTGCACGCTGACGGCTCTGGCAGTTCTCACCAGCGGAGCCATGACGCAGGCAGACAACGCCGGCGGCATCATTTCCGCCGCATTTTCGGGCGTTTTCGGGCAAGCCGCACCGGAACTGATGGCAGGCATCACCGCACTGTTTGCATTCTGTACGCTGATCGGCTGGTGCTGCTGCGGGGAACAGGCGGTGCGGTATCTGGGCGGCGAAGCGTGGCGGCTGCCCTATCGGGTGTTGTTCTGTCTGGCGGCAGGCGTAGGGGCTGTGGTTTCCCTGCGGTCGGTGTGGGCACTCTCCGACATTGCCAACGGGCTTATGGCAGTGCCGAACCTGCTGGGGCTGCTGCTTCTGGGGAAACAGATCGGGACACAACGAGAAAAATAACCAGACAAAAAATATTCCCACAGGGAGCACCCCGTGGGAATATTTCTATTTACAGCAATATTTCAAAGTCTGTATCAGCATGCGAAGCCCTGCAATCAGCCCAGAATTTCCGTCCAGGTGGGCTGCAAACCGGCACCCTTTTCTGCACAGTAGCGGAGCAGTTCAAAGAGATCGGTAGAATCTACGCTGCCGTTGCCGTCAATGTCAGCCGCAAGCAGTTCCTTGCCGGTCAGCGTGTCCTCGTTTCCGGCACCGACATTTGCCGTGTGCTGCAACAGTTCGAAAACATCAGAACTGTCGAGTTCCTTGCTGCCGTCGCAGTCGCCCCGCCCCATCAGCTGTATGGAGCCGTCCGACTCTGCCGCTGTATTGAGGGCAGATTCATATATGGCATAGGAAACACCTACTCGATCGATTTTCTCTCCGGCTTCCACCATGAGAGAAACTTTCCGCAGCAATTGATAACGCTGCTGCATGTTAAGAAATTTCTTGGGAATTATAGTACACGTGCCTTTTTCATTTTGTTCGATCTCCACATCAAAGTCCAGATCCAGATCTTCCGGTGTCAGAACAGCCCCCTCTTTCAGAGTAACGCAACAAATACCAGAACTCTTTTGACCATCCCACATTGGTGCAACATTGTTTTTCTTTAAAGAAACGCCCCAGACTTCCTGCTGTACCGATACAAAACCGGACAAGGTCTGGAGAAACTGACAAAGTTTTTCCTCGTCCAGACGATACGAGGATGTGCTGAATCGCAGCGTATATGCTCCGTTTCCCTCTGCGGTCATAGTCAGCTGGCGTGTTTCCGATTCTTCGGTACTCAATGCCAGATCGGCAGTCGGCTCCTCTGCATTTTCCTTTTTGGTCAGCAGACCGCAAAGCTGTTCTGTCAGTTCCCGCACATCTGCCACGTCCTGCTCCAGCTGAATCCGATATGCATACTCGTTGAGCTGAATCAAATCATCTTGTTCCGCCGTTGCATAGAAAATGTTGTCATACATGCCTACTGGTGTGGGATCTTTCAAGCCATAGTACATGCTTTCGCCCTTTTCCACATATGCTGTCTTGTCATTTTCCAGCATCTGCAGCACCTGTGCCAGCGGCACTTCAGCTTCCCCATTCATATGCATGGGGTATGCTGCTGCCGGCATCGTCATTGCACTTCCCAACAGTGCAGCTGCACAAACAGCAGAAATTATCCTTGTTCTTCTTTTCATAAAAATCGACCTCGCTTTCTAAAATAATAATATGCTATTGAAAATAAAAAGGAAAACCTTTATAAAAATTATATCATTTTTCCAGTGGAACGTCAAGCCATTTTATATATTTTGTATGATTTGCACAATAAAAATTGTAACAACTTACAAGAAAAAACGGTACGCCTGTTGCCAGTGCGTACCGTTTTCTCATAAGGTTATGAAAGAGTTCTAAAAGCGGGTGAAATCTCACCCTGAAAGGAAAGCAAATGTTGTGTGAGGAATGCCTATTAAACAACTGCGTACAAAACTCGTGCATAGGATTATTATGGCATTACAACAATTTCAGGAACAAGCCTCCCTTGAAAAGGGAGGGGGACCGGCAAAGCTGGTGGAGGGATTCTACTAAAATCTTTTACTTATAGTTTTAAATCCCTCAGTCAAGCCTGCGGCTTGCCAGCTCTTACCGAGCCGTCCCTTTTGTCACTTCATGACATTTCCCCATTCCATGGGGAATCACCCTTTTCAAGGGAGCCTCATTTGCCAAGAGTTCCAAGGGAAATCCTAAAACAGTCGTTTCAGTGTTGCACAGACATTAGAATCACTTGACGTGGAACGCTGCCATGCCCGGATATACGGCACTGTCGCCCAGTTCTTCTTCGATGCGGAGCAGCTGGTTGTACTTTGCCACACGCTCCGAACGGCTGGGAGCACCGGTCTTGATCTGGCAGGTATTCAGTGCAACTGCCAGATCAGCAATGGTCGTATCTGCGGTTTCGCCGGAACGGTGAGAAGAAATTGCAGTGTAGCCTGCATTGTGAGCCATCTGGATCGCTTCCAGTGTTTCGGAAACAGAACCGATCTGGTTCAGCTTGATCAGAATGGAGTTGCCGCAGCCCAGTTCGATGCCCTTCTTCAGACGTTCAGTATTGGTAACGAACAGGTCGTCGCCAACCAGCTGTACCTTGCCGCCCAGCTTTGCCGTCAGCTTCTGCCAGCCTTCCCAGTCTTCTTCGTCCAGAGCGTCTTCGATCGAGATGATCGGATACTTCTCTACCAGATCAGCCCAGTGCTGAATCAGTTCGTCGGAAGTAAAATCTCTGCCGGACTTCGGCTGGTGATAGAAGCCCTTGCCCTTTTCGCTTTTCCACTCGGAAGAAGCAGCGTCCATCGCGATCATGAAATCCCTGCCCGGCTCATAGCCTGCTGCCTTTACAGCTTCCAGAATGGTTTCAATGGTTTCGTCATCGCTGGACAGGTTCGGAGCAAAGCCGCCCTCGTCGCCGACAGAAGTTGCCAGTCCCTTAGACTTCAGAATCTTCGCCAGATTGTGGAACACTTCTGCACACCAACGCAGGGCTTCCTTAAAGCTGGGAGCACCTACCGGCATGATCATGAATTCCTGTGTGTCTACCGTATTGGTGGCATGAGCACCGCCGTTCAGAATGTTCATCATCGGAACCGGCAGACGAGTGCCGGATACGCCGCCCAGAAAACGATACAGCGGAATGTCCAGTGCAGTTGCCGCGGCTCTTGCTGTGGCAATGGAAACTGCCAGAATCGCATTGGCACCCAGATTGGACTTGTCCTTGGTGCCATCTGCGGCGATCATTGCCTTGTCTACTGCGTACAGATCAGATGCGTCCATACCAGTGATAGTTTCGTTGATAACGGTATTGATGTTTTCTACAGCCTTGGTCACGCCCTTGCCCAGATAGCGAGCCTTGTCGCCGTCACGCAGTTCCAGTGCTTCGAATTCGCCGGTGGATGCACCGCTGGGGGCAGTACCTCTTGCAACAGTACCGTCAACCAGTGTGACTTCTGCTTCTACAGTCGGATTGCCTCTGGAATCCAGAATCTCTCTGCCGACAACTTTTTCGATCTGCAAATAACTCATAGTAGAATACTCCTTTACGTATCGCGGAAGCACTGTACAAATCCCGCCTTTCGGCTGTGTACACAAGCTTTATACCGTGTTCCCTTCTCCATTACGCATGTTCATTTTGAAGTTAGTTATCTCTAACTAAAGACATTGTACCACAGAACCTTCGCCTTGTCAAGTATCCGACGAATTTTTTTCTACGGAAACACTGAATAAAGCTTGTGCGGTATTGCCTTCATGTGATACTGCCTGAAGTATGTGCAGATGTCGTAAGTTTATACCGTCGCTTCCAGAATTTCGCACACCGTCAGCACTTCGCCGTCCACGGTAAAGCGGACTTCCAGACCGGCGAACGGGAAGCCATACACCCGATCGGCGTCGTGCTGGTAGGACGGACGGGGGTCTTGTGCCAGCACCTCGGTCAGCCCTGCCCGCAGGGATTCCGGCACTTTCTCCAGCCAGACTTCCGGAAAGCGAACTTCCAGATGATGAGCCGCTGCCGGCAGAGCAAAACCGCCCCTGGCTTCGGGGTGGCTGTCAATGTGTGGCAGGTACGGCTTGATGTCGTAAATGGGCGTGCCGTGCATCAGGTCGGCACCGGAAACCGTCAGGTAGGGAGCATTCGCCCCGTGCAGCACGATTTCTTCCAGCTGCACCACCGACAGCCCCAGCGGATTGGGACGAAACGGTGAGCGTGTCGCAAAAACGCCCATGCGGACATTGCCGCCCAGACGGGGCGGGCGAACGGTAGGCGACCACTTCTGCCGCACCGCCTGCGAGAATTCCCAGATCAGCCAGATGTGGGAGTAATCCTCCAGCCCCCGAAACGCATCGGGATTCCGGTATTCCGGCTCCATGACAATGCGGGCATGCAGACTGTTGACCAGTCCACTCTGGCGGGGGATACCGAACTTGGTGGGGAAATCGTTTTCAATATGAGCAATAGGTTTCACAATAACAGTCCTTTCTGCGGAGATGCTGCTGCATCACGGAATTACGCCAGATCTTTCTTCTGGAAGATCCGGCAGCTAAAGACATAGCACAGTCCGGAAACCACCAGCGACAGCACCGGCAAGGCAATCGCCGCCGGCAGCAGCATTGCGGAAAATTCCGCAGGCAGGGTGGCAAGATTGTCTGTCATTTCCTGCATGAAAACACTGCCCGCACCCATGAAAGCACACGCCGGAATCACATAGATCAAAATGGAGATCAGCCGTGCGTATTCCGGCGGGAACCGGAACAGCAGCAGTGTGGAAACGCTGCCCATAAGCAGCACGGCCCAGAGCACGAGCCATGCGGCAAACAGCATATTGCAGAACGCCTTGACTTCAAACGTCCGCAGCACCAGACTGACAAGGGCTGCCAGCACGAGATACGCCAGTGTACTGCCGCATACGATCAGCAGCTGCAACAGGAATTTCGACCGCACCACGTCTTTTCGCGTGACGGGCATCGTCAGTGCAAAGCGGTTCCAGTTGCAGGAATGGTCATAGGAAAAAGTGCTTGAGGTCTGCGAGTCCATCATCACCAGCCAGAAGCCCATGTAAGACCAGCCGCTCTGGATATTCACGCCGGAAACAGCTGCCATAAAGACGTACAGAATGAGGAAAATTCGTCCGCCTTTCCATATGGTATAGAAATCTTTCAAAAGCAGTCCTTTCATTTGCCCTGCACTCCTTTCACATACAACAACAGGATCTCGTCCATTGTGACCTGATCTATGACAGCCTCCGGATACTTCCGCAAAATTGCCTCCCGATCCGGCACGAGCACATCATAGGAATAGTCCTTTTTCCGCCACGCCAGCACCTCCGGCGATTCCAGCTTCTGGAATAATGCTTCTCCGCAGCGGAGAATGCCGTACTGCCAGAGCAGTTCGTCCTTGGGCTTGGAAAGCAGCAGCTTTCCCGCATGGAGAAATGTCACATAATCCGCCACCTTTTCCAGATCACTGGTGATGTGGGTGGAGATCAGAATGGCATGCTCCTCGTCCTGCACGAATTCCAGAAACAAATCCAGCAGGTCGTCCCGCACCACAGGATCCAGTCCGCTGGTAGGCTCGTCCAGGATCAGCAGCTTCGGGTGGTGGGCAAATGCCAGCACCAGCGAAAGCTTCATGCTCATGCCGCGGGACAGTTCCTTGACCTTCTGCTTGGGCAGCAGGGAGAACTGCTGCAACAGTTCCTGAAAATAGGCTTCGTCCCAGTTGGAATAGATGCTGCGGCAGATCTTCCCCGCCTTTTCCACCGTCAGTTCCGGTGAAAAGCAAAGACTGTCAAACACCACGCCGATCTGCTCCTTCATGGCAACGCTGTCTGTGTTCAGCGGTTCGCCGCAGAACAGCACCTCTCCGCACTCCCGCCGGATCAGCCCCAAAATGCCCCGAATGGTAGTGCTTTTTCCGGCTCCGTTTTCGCCTACTAAGCCCATGATCGTTCCACCGGCAATGGAAAAGCTGATGTGTTCCAGCCGGAAATTCACATAGGAACGCCCCAGATCCCGTACTTCTAAAATATTCTGCATGGCTATTCTTCCTCCCGATAAAAAATGGTCAGTGCCTGCACCAGCGATTCCAGCGAAATGCCGCTGACACGGGCAATTTCCGCCGCCGCCAGCAGGTACTCCTCCGCCTTTCGCTGCTGTTCTTCCCGATAGATCTCCGGATTCTGGGCAGCCACAAAGCTGCCCCGCCCGACTGTCGTTTCCAGAAATCCGTCCCGCTGTAGTTCCTCATACGCCCGCTGCACTGTAATCACGCTGACATGCAGGGACTTCGCCAGACTTCGCATAGACGGCAGCGATTCGCCGGCATGCAGCGTGCCGTCCATGATCTGGGCTTTCAGCTGCTCCGTGATCTGGGCGTAAATGGGCTTGCTGCTGTTGCCGCTGATGATAATTTCCACGGGCTCCCCTCCTTTGTGCTAATTGTACTGGTTCAATAAGCACATTATAGCACACAAAAGCTTGTCTGTCAAGCCGGCGGGAAAACTTTTTGGCAATACTGCACAATCTGCAAAGCCCACAGAAGCCATACCACATTTCCTGCAATTTTTTTCGCAAATCCCTTGCAAAATCTTCTGTGGTATGGTATGATAAATGTACGACCACACTGTCTTTATCGGTGATGGTCATTTGACATTGAAAATACAGATGTAAAGGAGATACTCCCTATGCAGTATGGTTATTTTGACCTGAAAAACAAAGAATACGTGATCGACCGACCGGATACGCCGGCACCCTGGGTAAACTACCTCGGTTCTCCGGAATACGGTGCAATGATCTCCAACAACGCTGCCGGATACAGCTTTGTCAAATCCGGTGCAAACGGCAGAATCAGCCGTTTCCGCTTCAACTCCATGATGGCACTGCCCGGACGCTACATTTACCTGCGGGATAACGACACCAAGGATTACTGGTCTGCTACATGGCAGCCGGTAGGCAAGCCGCTGGATTCCTACAAGAGCGTCTGCCGCCACGGTACTGCTTACACCGTAATTTCCGCAGACTATGCCGGCATTTCCTCCGAAGTCACTTATTATGTACCCATCGGGGCAACTTATGAGGTATGGCGTGCAGTCATCACCAACAACAGCGACAAGCCGAGAAACCTGTCCACATTCGGTTTCGTAGAGTTCACCAACGACAACAACTATGAACAGGATCAGGTCAACCTCCAGTACACCCTGTTCATCACCCGTACCAGCTTTGAGGGCAACAAGATCCTCCAGCACATCAACGAAAATGACGGCAAGGACGCTACCGGTTCCAACCACAGAGAGCGTTTCTTCGGCATGGTAGGTGCTCCGATCTCCGGCTATAACGGCAATCTGGACAGCTTCATTGGTCCGTACCGCACCTATTCCAACCCGATCGCTGTAGAGCAGGGCAAGTGCACCGGTGAGATGAACTACAACAGCAATGCCTGCGGTGCTCTCCAGAGTGACATCACCCTCCAGCCGGGTGAATCCAAGGAACTGATCTTCGTACTGGGACAGAAAGACAATGCACAGGCAAACGAAATCCTCGCTTCCTATGAAGCTGCCGGCAAGGTTGACAGCGAAGTAGAGGCTCTGAAGGAATACTGGCACGGCAAGCTGAACCACTTCCAGGTCAGCACACCGTCTGATGCGTTCAACAACATGATCAACGTCTGGAACGCTTATCAATGCTTCATCACCTTTATCTGGTCCCGTGCCGCATCGTTTGTATACTGCGGTCTGCGGAACGGCTACGGCTACCGCGATACCGTACAGGACATTCAGGGTATCATTCATCTGGATCCGGAACTCGCCGCAGAAAAGATCCGCTTTATGCTGTCTGCACAGGTAGACAACGGCGGCGGTCTGCCGCTGGTCAAGTTCGACCACAACGCCGGTCACGAAAACACACCGGACGATCCGGAATATGTCAAGGAAACCGGTCACCCGTCCTACCGTGCAGACGATGCTCTGTGGCTGTTCCCCACCATCCGCAAGTATGTGGGCGAATCCGGCAACAAGGCATTCTATGACGAAGTGATCGTCTATGCAAACGGCGGCGAAGATACTGTTTACGACCACCTGAAGCGTGCGATCCGCTTCTCCATGGAACGTCTGGGCGACCACAACATGCCGGCTGGTCTGCACGCAGACTGGAACGACTGCCTGCGTCTGGGCAAAAAGGGCGAGTCCACTTTCGTGGCATTCCAGCTGTACTATGCAATGTCCATGATGCATGAACTGGCAGCAGAACGCAAGGACAGCGAGTATGTTTCCTATCTGGACAAGGCTCAGAAGGCTCTGGGCGAAGCACTGGCTGCATGCTGGGACGAAGACCGCTTTATCCGCGGTATCCGCGAAGACGGCGTAGTAGTTGGTGCCAAGAAGGATCCGGAAGCTTCCATGTGGCTGAACCCCCAGAGCTGGAGCGTCATTTCCGGCTTCGCTTCCAAGGAACAGAGCGACAAGGCGATGCAGTCTGTAGCAGACATTCTGGACACCCCGTATGGTGCAAAGCTGCTGGATCCGCCGTATATCGACCACTATTTCGACGGTGCCCTGATGCACATCTTCAATCCGGACACCAAGGAAAACGGCGGTATCTTCTCCCAGTCACAGGGCTGGCTGATTCTGGCAGAGAGCCTGCTGGGACACGGTGACGATGCATTCCGCTACTTCGAGGAAAGTTCTCCGGCTTCCATGAACGACAAGGCAGAACAGCGTGTACTGGAACCGTATGTACACGGTCAGTTCACCGAGTCTACCGCTTCCCCGTATGCAGGACGTTCTCACGTACACTGGCTGACTGGTACCGCTTCCACCGTTATGGTTGGCTGCGTAGAGGGTATCTGCGGCATGCGTCCGGACGCTGACGGTCTGCACATCTGCCCGTCGATTCCGGCAGCATGGGACGGCTTCACCATGGAAAAACTGTTCCGCGGCAAGCAGCTGTCTATCACGGTCAAGAACCCGAACCACGTACAAAGCGGCGTGGCTTCCCTGACACTGAACGGCAAGGCACTGGACGGCGACTATGTACCGGCTGACGCACTGGCTGACAAGAACGAAATTGAAGTTGTTTTGGGCTAAGGAAACACTGAATAAAGCCCGCCTGACGGCTTTGTACGCAATCTGCTTGC
>OJPS01001248.1_pt1 | contig 17391 bp, 6 predicted proteins | sample 1598551 | NCBI WGS metagenome assembly OJPS01 (sample SAMN03922488, study PRJEB24848) | human gut metagenome | isolation source: stool sample | host: Homo sapiens | place: Germany | collected 2011-05 | reverse complement strand
CCCGCGGCAGCCGTCTCCGGCAGAGTGGTGGAGGCCGCCGGTTCACTTCCGGCCGGCGCAGATATTCCGACCGATGGAGTGGCCGCCTCTGCAGAAATATTCGACGGAACCTGCTTCTGGACGACCGGCGGCGAGGTGTATCATCTTTACCGCGACTGTCAGGCGCTGAAGATTTCGACCGTCTCGCTCTGCAGCGGCACGGCCGAGGAGGCGCAGACGATCAAATCCCGGCTGTGCCGCTTTTGCGAAAGGCGGTCGCAGCAGCCCGGGGCCTCCCCTTTGGAGGAGGGGACGTCCGCTTTTTAAAACCCGGCAGAATATGCAAAAAAAGATCCGCCTTTTCGTCGGATCTTTTTTTGCGCGTTTTTTAAACGTTTAAATCTGTCGGACCTTTTATCGGAAGAATATACAGCCATTCAAAATGTATATTTTTTTGAATTTAGCCCCAAGATTTCCGCTTAAAATATTGATTTATATAAGGAATTTTTGTTATAATACTTTTCAAAATATGATATCTTTAAATCCGCATGGTTCCCGTTAAAAAACCAATTTGCGGGAACAAACTTTTACATTCTTGCGGGAAGGAGAACGCGCAAAATGGAAACCTTTCGGGACAACTGCCAGCCCAACTGGAATGAAAATTCCGTGCGTATTATGCACACGCCCAGCAAACTGGCAAAGACGGCCCTTTTTTATGTGCAGGAGGTCGGGAATTTTTCCACCCATCCGGGATATTATACCGAGCGGTCGCACATGAACTCGCTTTTGATTTTATATACAATGAGTGGCTGCGGCCGTCTGCAGTACGCCGATCAGGAATACGAGCTGCCGTCCGGATCGCTGATGTGGATCGACTGTATGCCGCCGCACCGGTATGAAATTGCGGGAGACAGCTGGGACTTCATCTGGCTGCAGTTCAACGGCGCCACCAGTCGGGAGTATTATAAGGAGTTTGTCCGGAAAAATCCCCCGGTCGTGCAGCTGCCGACCTACACCCTGCTGCCGGGCTGCATCAAGTCGCTGATTATCAACACCCGGAAGCCGTCGTATAAGTCGGAGATTCAGTCCTCCCGCCTGATTGTGAACGCGCTGACCGAGCTTCTCTGCCTTGAGCCGGAGCCGGAGGAAACTCCGGTTGAAATCCCGCAGCTGATCAGCAATGTCGCGCGGTATATTGAGAATCGGTTCAACGAACCGATTCTTCTGGATACTCTGTCGACCCATTTTGCGATGAGCAAGTTCCATCTCGCGCGGGAGTTCAAGCGATATATCGGCTTTTCTCCGGGTGAATATCTGATCCTCTGCCGCACCAACGAGGCCAAGGACCTGCTGAAAAACACCAACATGCCGGTGCGGGATATCGCCAAGGCGGTCGGCGTGGAAAATGAGAGTCACTTCTCCAACCTTTTCCGCCGAAAGACCAACATGACTCCCCGTGAATTCCGGAAAATGTGGAAAAATCAGACCTGAGGCAATTTTCCCGAACCAATTTTCCCGAACCAATTTTCCTGAGGCCATTTTTCTGAGGTCATTTCGGCCGGTGCGGGCGGCGCCGACAGGGGGAGAGGCAGGGAACAACTCCTCCGCGCCGCCCGAAAGCAAGCCGAGCGGCCGAAGTGGGCAAGACGGCCAGCCACCGCTCGAAACAGCCGGAAGCGGCCGAGCGGCCAAAGTGAACAAAACGTCCAACCACCGGCCGAAATGGCCAGAGTGGCTGGAGCGGTTGGAGCGACTAAACGGCCGAAATGGCCAGAATGGCTGAACCGGACGAAACGGCTGAAGCAGCATTTTTGAGAAAAGGCGCAGCCTGCCCGGCAAAGCGCCGCCTTTACTTCAAATTACCTTGACGCCGTTTGCCCGGACGCTGAATTTCATGCCCAGCTCCTCCGCGGCGCGGCGGCACATCAGCATCCGGTCGAGGAATATTTCAAAATAATCCAGCATGGTGCACATCTCTTCATCCAGATCAATGTCCAACGCGATCACCCGGTTTTCGGTATCAATCCGCAGCGCAGAGCTCTTTGCGGCATAGTTCACCCGGTCGTGCTTGTCAAAATTGGCGATTACGGGATTGCGCACCCGGTTGCGGCGCACGTCGGTCTTGTCCGCAATGATCAGCGCCGCCGAAACGGCGTTATAGGCGCTGCCGGTTCCCTCGTCATGGTTGCCGATCGCGGCGATCACCTCGGCAATTTCCGCCGACGGCATCCCCATCGTGTTCAGGATTTGAAAGGCCATGAGCGCGCCGGTATGGGCGTGATCGGTGCGGTTGACGCTGTTGCCCATGTCGTGCATATAGCCGGCAATTTTGGCCAGCTCGATCCGGCGGTCGTCCATCCCCAGCTGCGCAAGGATGCGGCCGGCCGTTTCGGCCGTTTTCACGGCGTGGGTTCTGGAGTGCTCGGTAAACCCAAGCGCGCCCAGCACCTCATTCCCCTTGTCGATATAGGCGGCGATGTCCGGATGATTGCGAATCTGTTCGTATGTGATCTGCATGCTGTATCCTCCCTTAACGGCCGCGCGGGCGGTTTTTCCGGCAGCCCGGCGGCCCGATTGTCCCTATTTTACCCCGTCCTGCGAAAAAGCACAAGCCGATCCCTTCAAAAATCGTGCGGAGGACATATCCTTCCCTGGCAGGTGAGCTTTGATGAAATATTACGGTACCGGACTCTTCTCCAACGGGCAGAAAATCTCCCTGAACTCCCGCTACCTCTCCTCCTGGGATGGGGAGATAGACGCCAGCCTTCCGGAGGATTGCTTTCGCCTTTTTGATTATGATATCAATATCGGAATTTTAAGCATCCATGTCATCGACCTGCTAAAGGTGCGCCCCGACCGCACCTGGCATGTTGAGGAGCATTTTCACACTTCCTACGAGCTGCACATCATCCCCTATGGCAAGGGGAGCATCACACTGGACGGCAGCACCTTTTCGGTGGGGCCGGGACAGTTTTATCTGACCGGGCCATATGTCAAGCATGAGCAGCGCTCCGACCCGGAGAATCCGATGGCGGAATACTGCCTGAAATTCGATATCCGTTTCCCGGCAGAAGGGGCGGTCGACACGCCCGGGTATCAGGCCGAGCTGAACACCTATCGTAGCATTCTGGGCACCAGTTATCCCCGCCCGTTTGAGGATCGGTACCGGCTCTCCGCCGCGTTTGAGGAGATTTTTACAGAGGTCGAGCAGGCCGACATCGCCTACGCCCTCAAGGTGCAGATGCTGATTACCGACATTCTGATCGGCGTCATGCGCACCGTTTCCGGCGCGGTGGAGAAGGAGACGTCTGCCGATTCTCCCCAGCCGGACGAGCGCGCCGGACGGCTTTCCGTTATTCAGAATTTTATCGCCTCGAACTACGCGCGCAAAATTTCCATCCGCGATCTGCAGGGCATCCTCTTCCTCAGCGCAAGGCAGATTGACCGGATTCTGCAAAAAGAGCGCGGCATGACCTTCCACGCCTGCCTGCTGCGGCAGCGGTACACCGCCGCAAAGGCGCTGATCTCCAGCTCGACCCTCTCTCTGCATGAGATTGCGCTGCGCACCGGCCTCTCGGGAGAGGGGCACCTGCACAAGGTATTCCGAAAATTCGACGCGCATTCCCCCGGCTTTTACCGCGAGAAGAAGCATACCGCAAGCGGCAAAGGCAATCGCCAGCCGGGCGGGCAGTAACCGGCCGCCTCCCTTATCGGAGTGCGGCCGGTTTTTTATTTCCGGATGCGGCGGCGTATTCTTACATTTAATATATAGGCATATACAACGCCCTCGAACGCCTCCTATTATGCTTTTGAATATATAATAAAATTTGCAATCTGCATGTTTTAGTATATAGTCAGCATATATAAAAACGTATTTTACAACCCCTCTTTTCTCATGCTATTATATGTTTGGCATTTTGTACAAATTTTTATAGGAGGGTTATGTTTTTATGAAGAAAAGGCCAAAAGAACTTCTTCGCCTTCTTCTTGCCTTTACGGCCATGCTGGCACTGCTGCTCAACAGCGCCTTTGCCGCCGTAATCGCGGAGGGTGACGCCACCCTGACCGACCGCATCGCGGCCGCCGGGGAGGGAGAGGTGATCGCGCTCGACAAGGATTATACCGAGGCGATCACGATTCCTGCCGGAGCGAAAATCACGCTGGATCTGGCGGGCAAGAAGCTGACAAGCACCACAGCGACCGTTGTCACCAACAACGGTGACCTGACCCTGACCGACTCGGTCGGCGGCGGCCGGATCGAGCGCACCGCCCAAACCGGCGACACGACCGGCATCCGCAACAACAGCGGCGCGGTGCTGAAGATGGAGGCCGGCACAATTGAGGTGATCACCGTCACCTCCGGCACGGCTGTGGGCATCTACAACGCCGGCCGAATCACCGAAATCGCCGAGGGAGAGATTCTGGCCTCCACGCCCGGATCGACCTATGCCTACGGCATCTCGAACCAGGGGGGTACCATCGACCTGATTTCGGACGGCTATGTTTTCGGCGGCATCACCGCCTTCAACAAAAACGGCAATAACGCCATGGCCATCAACAACGGATCGAACGGCACGATTACCTCGATTACCGGCGGCGTTTTTGTCGGCAGCGTCCGGACGGGCGGCGGCGGATACGGCATCCGCAACGACGGCACGGTCAACGTGTCGGGCGGCGCCTTCCGCGGCAACACGCCGGGCAACTCGATCTATCAGCGGGGCGGCAGCTTTACATATGCGAGCGGCTGCGCCCTCTCCTCCAACGACGACGGAATGAAGGTTGTCCTCGCAAAGGGGCAGCATTTCGTCTCCCTGTTGGATGAGGCCGAGACGCCGGTCGCCGCCTACATATATGATGAGGCAGGCAGTCTCGTCAAAAAAATGGGGCGGATCCGGAATGGCTACACCGTTTATAAAAATGGGGAGAAGATCTTTTTGACCGAGGCCAGCCTCAGCCAGTACACGGCCAACACCACGCTGACCACTTATACAAAAGACAGCCCGGTTTATTATTTCCTCGGCTCGTCGGTTACCTACGGCAGCAACAACTACGGCAACAGCTATGCCGATTTTCTGGCCGACGACCATGACATCGTTGTGAATAAAAAGGCGGTTTCCGGCACGACGCTGGTTGACAACGGCTCTTCGAGCTATGTCTCCCGCATGAAGGCGCAGATCAGCCAGAACGCGCCGGTTGACAAGCTGATCGTGCAGCTTTCGACCAACGACGCCGGACAGAACAAGCCGCTCGGCACGCTCAGCGACAGCTTCGCGTCGGAGGACCAGGACACCTCCACCATCATCGGCGCGATCGAGTACATCATCGCCTACGCGTATGAGACCTGGGGCTGCGACGTGATTTTCTGGACCAATCCGAAATACAGCAACGGCAACTACTACGCCATGTACAAGGCGATCTTCGAAGTGCAGGAGAAGTGGGACATCGGCGTCCTTGATTTTTATGCGCTCGGCACGCCGGCCGACGGACTGATGTCCGACGCGGTCCATCCGAACGAGGCCGGCTATCGCTGGATGACGCCGATCGCCTATGACTACCTGACCAATTTCGTAAACGGAGAGGCCAGCGTCGACAAGGATAAAGTGGCGGACGTCATCGCCAAAATCGACGCCATCGGCGAGGTCACGCTGGACGCGGCCTGCATCGAGCGGATTCAGACCGCCCGAGCCGCCTACTCCGGCCTGAATCCGATGGAGAAGAAGTCGGTCACCAACGCCGGCGTGATGAAAAACGCCTTTGACGAGTATTGCAGCAAGTACACGCAGGAAAACGACGATCTGCTGCTCGGCTTTGACTTTGAAAATAAGTCTCTGGCCGACGCCGGCAACCGTGTCACAGCAGAGGGCAATGACGCCATCACCTTCGTGGACGGCAGAACGCCCGGCACGACCGCTGCGCATTTCACGGATTATGATTTCTGCGGCGTCGCATTTGACAGCAGCAGTTATGATCCGCTGGCGGCAGCCGGCGACGCGCTGACCCTTTCCACCTGGGTGAAATTTGACGCGGTTCCGGCCAACAACACCACCCTGTATATGATCAAGTCGATGAGCGGCGGCAGCTTCGGCTATGTCCGGCTGAAGGCCAACAGCAGCAGCTATATCGTCAGCATCCGGCCGGTCAACGGCACCGAGGTATTGCTGCAAACCAACACCGTGCCTCTCGCCGGGCAGTGGACCCTTCTGACCTATGTGCAGGAGGGGGACATCGGCCGGTTCTATGTCAACGGCCTCCTGCTGGCGGAGAGCGTCATGCCCAGCATCACCTCCCTGCGGCAGAACGGCGGCGCAAGCTACTCCTACCTCTTCACGGTCGGCAGCGGAAACGAGTGGGCTGTGGATCCCGATCCGGAAGGCGCAATGGACAGCTTCGACTTTTATAACCGCGCGCTCTCCTCGGATGAGATTCTGAACGCCTATGACTCCGGCGCGGCTGCCAAGCGGACGGAGGTTTTGTCCACCGCGGCCGCAAACGGCGGCAAGCTGGTCTCGATTGATTTTGAGGACGGAACGGCAAACGACGTCGCCGGCCGGATCACCCCGATTGTCGGCGAGTCGGTTTCGATCGTCGACGGCGGCAAGTACGGCAGCAAGTCGGCCTCCTTCGTGAGCACCAAGTCGCGCGCCTCCATGCTCCGCTGGAAACAGGATGAGTATGATCCCTTCCTCTATGCCGAGGGCGGCGCGACCATCTCCATGTGGGCGAACATCGAATCCCTGAGCGGAGAGGAAATCCTCTTTGCCTACGGCTTCTGGGGCTATCGCTTCAATCTGCAGCGCAGCGGCGGTCAGCTGCTGGTCAGCGCCAGGAACTATGACAGCACGACCAGTGAGTTTAAAGTACCCGGCCTCGATAATCTGAAGGGCGACTGGGCGCTGATCACCGTGACCTGCGACGCAGAAGGCGTCTACACGGTTTATTTCAACGGGGAGAAGGCCGGAAGCCAGAAGCTGAGGTTCTCTCTCTACGACCTTGCGAAGTACGGCGCGACCACCAACAAGCGCAACACAACCGCTGAGACCAACAACTACTACGGCTACTACTCCATCGGCGGAAACAACTACTGGGCCGACCGGGTCAACATGGTCGCGCTGGTCGATGATTTCGCCATCTATGACGGCGTTCTCTCGACCAGACAGATCATGGAGCTGTATAACCCCTCCCTGACCGGCGACACCGAAAAAATTGCCAACGTCGTCGCCCTGCTGGAGAAGATCGCAGTCTATTCCGACGATTATTACACCAAGGTGGCCGAGGCCAAGGCGGCCTACGACGCGCTGACCGCCTATGAAAAGGCGTGCGTTACCAACGCCGACCTGCTTGACAAGGCGGACAGCATCTATCAAAACTGGCTGGCCGATCAGAACGGTGGCAAGCTGGTCTCGATCGACTTTGAGGACGGAACGGCAAACGACGTCGCCGGCCGGATCACCCCGATTGTCGGAGAGTCGGTCTCGATCATCGACGGCGGCCACTACGGAAGCCGGCAGGCCTCCTTCATCAACACCAAATCCCGCGCCTCCATGCTCCGCTGGAAGCAGGATGAGTACGATCCCTTCCTCTATGCCGAGGATGGCTCGACCGTCTCGATGTGGGTGAATTTTGAGGCGCTCGCTTCGGGCTCGATCATCTTCAACTACGGCTTCTGGGGCTATCGCTTCATCCTGGCGCGCGACGGCGACAACCTCCTCGTCAGTGCCAGAAACTATGACAGCACCACCAGCGAGTTTAAGGTTGCCGGCCTGGCAAACCTCGTGGGAAGCGGCTGGTCGCTGCTGACCATGACCTGCGACCGAAACCGGATTTACACCATTTACTTCAACGGGCAGCAGGTCGGACGGCAGGTACTGAGCTTCTCGCTCTACGACATTGCGGCCGATGGCGCGGCAACCTCCAAGCGCAACACAACCGATGAGACCAACAACTACTACGGCTACTACTCCATCGGCGGAAACAACTACTGGGCCGACCGGGCCAACATGGTGGCGACGGTTGATGATTTCGCCATTTACAACCACGCCATGACGGCGGCGGAGGTGTACGACCTCTACAACGTCACCGACCCGGCGATGCTGGCCACCAGTGTGGAGAACACCATCAACGCCATCGGAAACGTGGACTATTCAATCGCCTGCGGCAGCCGGATTTCCGCCGCCCGTGCAGCCTATGACGCGGCTTCGGATGAGGTAAAGGCGCTGGTAAAGGGGCTTGACACCCTGACCGCGGCTGAGGCAGCTTATGCCAAGCTTTACGCCGGCGTACGCAAGGTCGACAACGCAAGCGAGGTTACCGCGATTTCCGGCCCTGTGAACGGCAACGCGGCCGAAAACTTCGACAAGCTGTTCGACGGCAAATCCAACACCAAGTTCGGCCACGGAACCTATACCACGCCTTTCGTATGGAAGGTGGATAAGGCGGTCTCTGCAAAATACTACTCGCTGATGACCGGTACCGACAGCGGCACCTGGACCGGGCGGAATCCGGTTACCTGGACCATGTACGGCTCCAACGACGAGGGCACGACCTGGACCGAAATCGCGGCCGAGACCAACAACACCAGCCTGCCCGACGCCAACTCGGTGGAGGTCATGTTTGAAATTGCCAACCCGGGCGCGTACGATTATTATAAGATCGAGTTCCCCGCCCAGGGCGACAAGTTCATGCAGCTGTCCGAGCTGACCCTCTATGTTCTGGATCCGGCCGATTATTCCGAGGTCGAGGCAGCACTGGCGGCCGTCCCGGAGGATCTTTCGGTCTACAGCGCAGCGTCGGTAGAGAATCTGCAGAAGGCGATCGACGCGGTAGACTGGGGCAAAATCTCCGCCGATCAGGCGATTGTCGACGGCTATGCGGCAGCGATTCGCAGCGCCATCGACGCGCTGACGGTCCGCGCAGTGGAAATGTCGATCGACATCTCCGCCGGCATGGTTACCCCGGCCGCCGCGAACAGCAAGTATGACATCACCTGGAACGCGCACATTCTGGCCGGCGCGGACACCAACTACGCCGCCATCAGCAGCCAGATTCAGATCAAGAACTACGGCGTATACTATGCCGCCGGTGAGGAGGAGATTGAAAAACTGCGCAAGGGCGACGCCAATGCCATCGCGAGAATGATCTCCTTCGGCAGCGGCGACGACATTGATGTCTACACCCACTACGGTTTCCGGCTGAAGAACGTAGCGGAAGGCCGTCTGCGCACCGCAATGTTCTACCTCACTTATGAGTATGAGGGTGTGTCCTACACCATTTGCAGCGCAGCCGATACGGCAACCACCGCTGCGAGAAGATAAGCCCACACCGCACGAAATATCCTTTGCAGCCGGCCGTCCCGCAGAGCTTTGCGGGGCGGCCGGCTTTTTGTTAAAAGAAAGCTCCCCGGTTTTGCCGGGAAATATTGATTATCTGCCGGCCGCAAAAAAAGGGGGACAGTACCTGCCGACCGCCTCCGAACTGTTCCCCCCCGAAAGAAAGGGGGGCTTTTCGCCCATTCTCCGGTTTTGGACAACAAAAACACCCGGGAAGAAGGGGTGCTGCCCCCTCTTCCCGGGTGAAAATGCGATTTTCTTTTTTATAAATTACTCCTCTGTGCCGGAGACGATCAGGGCACGCAGCGCCACAACGTCGGAGACGGTCAGATTCTGATCCGAATCATCCAGGTTGCCGGCCGCAAACTCACGATCGGTCCAGCTGCCGGCCACGATCAGCTTACGCAGCTCGACCACGTCGGAAACGGTGATCTTGCCGTCATTGTCGACGTCGCCGCGTTTGACCGTCAGCTCAGCCAGCCGGGCTTCGGCTGCCTCCAACGTCTCCAGCGCAGTAACCAGCGCTTTTGCGGCGTCACTCAAGGCCTCATATGCCGCGCGTGCGGCTGCGATTTGCTCGGCCTGAGACAGCGAAACAACCTCTCCGATTGCGAGAATCTGTGCGTCGACCGCCGCGGCAGCCTCTGCATCCGGGTTGGTCGTCGCACCGGTATAAATCTGAACCCAGTCGAAAGCGGCAGCACCGTCTGAGGCGATATACAAATCATGCAGGCCGGACACGTCCTTCAGGTCAATGGACAAATGCTGATAGCCGTCTGCATCCACGGTCTTTGCCCGCCCGATCAAATTTTCAGCACCGTCCAGCGCCACGGTAACCGTTGTACCAGCCACGGCCGCAAGGCGGATATTCAGTCGGCTCGCGCCCTCGCCGAAATCCATGCCCGGGAAGGTAGCCGTGCCGCCCGCGTTCAGCCGCAGTGCACGGCCAGTCTCAGCCTCGGTGTCGTTCTGCACCGTCCCCGCGGAGATGCTTGACGCATACTCGGCCGGAGTTTTTGCATTGTCAGGATTTATAACATAGCAATTTTCGCTGAAACGGGAAAATTCCTCGGTAAAGCCCATCTGCGCCAGCGTGGTCGCCGCGCCCGTGCTGCCCTGGAAGGTGATATTCTCGAACGAGACGTTGCTGATCTCAATACCCTCCGCCTTGCCCAACAGCTTGGGAGTGGATGTGCTGGCGCAGCGGACATTGATATTTTTAACCTTTACATCCGTGATTGGGCCGCCGGTACCGCTCGATGCCTGAATATACGCTACGAACCAGGTTTTGTGATCGTCGTTCTGATGCACAATATTTTCCACATCAATATTTTCAAAAGCAATGCTGCGAACAGAAGCGCCGCCCTGCTTGTAGTGGATGCCGAGGCCGACCGCACACTCATACACCGTGCCGTTCCGGAAGGTGATATTCTGCTGGTCGAGACTCACGCCCTGCCCGGCCTTGAAGCCGTAGCAGCCGGTCCAGGATACACAGTCGTCAAACAGGATGTTGTCGTTGATTTCGCCATCACCGTCTCCCCAGCCGCCGGCAATCTCTCCGCTGGAGCCCATATACGCCTTGGTGGAGAAGGGATCATCCCACATGATACCGATGGCATGGCGAACTACGACCTCCTGACAGCCGCAGATGTCGATACCGTCATCCTCTCCCAGCTTGACGGTATTGAGGATTTTGATGTTGAGAAACTCCAGATGATCCGACCATGCAGGAACAATCGACCACATGCCCGAGTCGCGGTAGGTAATGCCGTCGGTTGTAAAATAAGAGGTATTGACCGGCGACAAGGTCTGCAAGGCGAAGCCAAGCGCGCGGACGTTATAGCCGTCGCCGTCCACCGTTCCGCGGCCACAGATTTTGATGTTCGTCGAGTCATTTTCGGTATAAATCAGATAGGTGATCGGCAGGCCGAGAGAGTTTTTGCGTCCCTTGACAGCAAAATCATCCTCATCTCTCGACGCGCGGAGAATCGCCCCGCCCTCCAGATAAAGCTTGACGTTGCTTTTGAGCATCAGGCTGCCGGTAAAATACACGCCCGACGGAACATAAACGACCCCCTGCGGATTTCCGGAGATGCTGCCATATGCGCTGGCATCATCCACCGCCTTTTGCAGCGCCGCATAAGAGGAATCCTTGCCCGTCCGGTCGGCGCCATAGGCATCATCGGTCACGTTGAAAATCCCCTCGCCGGAGGCGGCCGGCACATCGCTTTCCGGCGGGTCGGCCGTAATGACCAGCCGCTTGTTCGACCCGTTGATCCGCAGAATCAGATAGAGGCTCTTGTCGATCGTAAAGGTAAGTGTATTGCCACTTGCCTGCCCTGTAATCTCCTCCTTCAGGGGAGATATGCTGTAGCTTTTGATCGGAGAAGCATAGGTCACCTCAATTTCAATCGGCTGTTCCGTATCTTTAAAAGAGAACTGGGCGTAGTCATACCAGTCGGAGCCGTAGGCCACCACCGGAATCTCCACTCCGTCAGCCTTCACATGGAAGATTTCCGAGGTTTTATAAATCGACTGGAAGGGGTAGGACACTACCTTATCGGAGGAGGCGCCGGGCGTTTCGGTATAACCGTTCAGCTCCTCCTCAACTGGCTCAGCCAGGGTGAAGTCGACAAGATTGAGTTTATAGGCGCCACTACTGCCCGGCTCGTACATTTTGAATTGAATATAGTTGTCCCCCTCAACCAGTGTGTAAATACCAAGGCTGGTCTGATAATAGCTGTTAGCCGCACCGGTCGACTTAAAGGTTTTTTCCTGCTTATCTCCATTGAGATAGAAATTGGCTTTTCCCACCGTCTCGTGTGCGCGGTAACGAACCAGCAGCTTGTACTGACCCGCCGCCTGCACATGAAGGATATAGGTGGCATAAGCCCCCTCCTCCGTCGCGTCGAACCGGGAGAAGGTATAGGCGCCGGTCGTCTGGTTGGCGAAGGACGCGCTGGAATACTCCGCGCTCTGGCTTTCGATGGCGTTATAGGTCACCCCGGCGGATGAGGCTGTACCGGTGCTGCCGATGCTGCCGCCGACCGTGCCGATCGGGATGCCGTCCTCGTTGTAATCCGGCTCCTCCCCGTCGTCATAGGAGAGCGTAAAGCTGAAAAGATTGAGGCGATAGGTCCCGTTCTTTCCGGGAGACTGCACCTCAAACCGCAGGGTGTTTTTTCCCGCAGCGAGCGTAACCGTTCCCATGTCGGCGGTATAGGCATAGTTGGCCGAGCCGGTCTGCTGGAAGCTGGTCTCCAGCTTTTGGCCGTTCACATACAGGTCGCTTGCCGCCGCCGTCGTCTCATGTGCGCGGTAGCGGATCAGCAGCGTATAGCTGCCGGCCGTCTGAACATCCAGCACATAGGCTGCATAATCCCCGGCCTCTGTTCCGTCGAAGCGGGAAAAAGTCCCTTCCTCGGTCGGAGTGCCGTTCCAGTTGTGCTCCTGCTCGGCAAAGGCTTTACTGGAATTTTCGGCATCGATGCAGTCGGTCGCGCGATAAACGATGCTCTGAACCGTCGCCGAAACCGATACTCCCGGCAGGAAAAGCGCTGCCAGCAAACAAATGGAAAGGCAAAACGCAATAGCTTTTCTCATACTTTTCTGTTCCTCCTCCTTGCCATTAACAAATGGCAAAGCTTTTTACACCTTCAATATAATTGCTCTTTTAAAAAATGTCAATTAAGTTACCGACCGGCCTGCAAAAGATGTAACGGTCGTACAAAAACACTTTAAAAAGTTTCGCATTCGGACAAAAAATAGGAAACATTTCTCCACACCGGCGACCGCGCCCGTATTTTCAAACCCGCATTATTTTATAGAAAATTATGCTATTTCTGTAGAATAATATCCTATACATTCTGCCAAAATCCCGTTACAATAAAAGCGCAGAGGATAAATCTATACGAAATTTTTCTACATTTTAAGGAGGATTCCTTATGAAACGTATAAGAAATGGGCTTGCTCTGCTGCTTTCGGCAGCTTTGCTGATTTCCGTCTGCCTTCCGCTTCCCGCGGCGGCCGAAACGCCGCCGGAGGATTCCGACTATGTCTGGATCGAGGCGGATCAGTCTCCGATTGCGTCGGTGCGCCGCGGCGGAGATCAGTCCTACACCCGGATCAACGACGGCGTGCTGGACAACTCCACCAACACCTACAGCCCCGGGAAGGATGAAAACACCGAGGACTACTACGGCTACACCTTCACAAACAGCTACACCATCAACCAGGTCGTTTTCTACTCCGGGCTGCGGTTTTCGGACGGCGGCTGGTTCCGGGAAACGCCGGTCATCAAGGTGCTGCAAAACGACGTCTGGAAGGAAATTGAGGCCTCTGTCTCCCCCGCCTATGACGCGAAGGAGCTGACCCCCTACACCTTCACCTTTGCGCCGGTGGCCTGCGACGGCGTGATGGTCAGCGGCCTGCCGGGGGGCAGCGTTCATTTCATCAGCTGTGCCGAGCTGAAGGTCGCCGGCCGCAGAGCCGACCGGGAGGAGAAAACCATCTATCGCTATGAATTTGAACGCTACATAACCGCGCTGACCGACGGAGAGAACGCCGAGGTACAGTGGATGGGCAACTATGGAAACGGCTGGAGCCGCTCCTACCAGCTGCTCTGGAAACGGGCGGCCGGGGACAAGTCGCTCTCCTTCCCGTTTGAGGTTGAGGCCGCGGGCGATTATATTTTCAGCGCGGGAGTCACGACTGCCGCCGATTTCGGCAGCTTCCGGTTTTATGTTGACGACCGGCCGGCCGGAGAGGCGGTCGACCTCCACGCCGACAGCGTCGCCCCGAAAACCGTCGCAGAAAAGGAGACCTTCACCCTCTCGGCCGGGAGCCACACCCTGAAAATTGAAGCCCTGTCGGACACGGCGGGAGCGCTGGTCGGCGGGTTCGATTATTTTGAGCTGATGCGGCTGCCGGTTTGCGACGGCAAAACCGGCGCCTGGATCGAGCAGAGTCAGACGCCGATCGCCTCGGTTGTGCGGGACGGAGATCTGGCGCTCTCCAACCTTGGAGACGGGCGGCTGGACAACTCCACCAATCTGTTTGAATTCAATAAGACCGAAGCCTCGGTCGATTATTTCGGCTATACCTTTAACAAAAGCCAGACTGTGTTCGCGCTGGAATATTATGAAGGGCCGCACTATGTGGACGGCGGCTGGTTCCGGGAGACGCCGACCGTAAAGGTGCTGCAGAAGGGAAGCTGGAACGAGGTGGAGGCTGCCGTCTCCCCCGCTTACGACGCACGGGCCGGCGCGCGCTATCTCTTCACCTTCGAGCCGGTGGCCTGCGACGGGATTATCCTCACCGGGCTGCCGGGCGGCACGGTCTATTTCACCAGCGTGGCCGAGCTGAAGGTTGCCGCCAAAACGGAGGAGGCGCCTCCCACACCGCCCAGAGAGCCGGAAATCACCTACTCCTACGCCGACATTGCCCGGCGGCTGTATGATATGGAGGCGCTGGCCAAGGACCCCGCGGGTGAAAAGACCGCGCAGTTTACCTCCTACGACCGGTCGTCCACCTACGACAGCGTGACCGGAAGCTATAAAAACTGGTCGGCCAACGGCGACTGGACCGGATACCTCTACAAGCAGAGCGACGGCGGCTGCGTCATCGCGGAGATGGAGGGGCCGGGCTACATCAACCGCATCTGGATGGCCTACTCCTGGACGGGGAAGATTGCCGTTTACATCGACGGGGGCGAGACCCCGGTGCTTTATGACGAGTGCCGGAAGCTCTTTAACGGACAGCTGTTTGATTATGCCGAGCTTGGCTACTCCCCCTGTGCCATCAACGACAACATGGCCGCCTTCAACTGCTATGTGCCGATTTCCTACAACACCTCCTGCAAGGTGGTGCTGTACGATTCCGACACCAACCATTTTGGCGATTTCAGCTACTACAACATCGGCTATACCACCCTGCCCGACAACTGCGCGGTGGAGAGCTTCAGCTATCCCCTGTCAGCCGAAAACGCCGCCGCATTAGAGGCGGCCAACACCGCCCTTGCAGCGCGGGACGCCCGGCCGGACGGAAAAACCGACACTGCCTCCCACACCGTGAAGGCGGGTGAAAAGCAAACCGTCTTCGCCGCCGACGGCGCCGGCGCGGTCTCCTTCCTGGAGATTGCCGCCGCCATAGAGGCAGCCGACTTCCAAAGCACGGCGGTACCGCGCGAGCTGATGCTTTCCATCTGCTTCGACGGGAGCAGCACGCCCGGTGTGTACACCACGCTCGGTGACTTTTTCGGCACGCCTTCGGGCATCGTACCCTATCAGTCCTACGTCACCGGGGTGCGGGAGAACGGCGAAATGTACGCCCGGTGGTTCATGCCCTATACAAACGGCATCCGAATAGAGATCATCAACACCGGCGCTTCGGATGTATCGCTGAGTGCGTCGGTGACCACCGCGCCGCTCTCCGCTCCGGCGGAGTCGTATCTCCGCTTCGGGGCGGAGTGGAAACGGATGGAGGACAGAGCCGCCTCCGACAGCCGCAGCCCCGACAGCCAGTATTTCTACGCCGAAGGAAAGGGTCGCTATGTCGGCGTGTCGATGCAGATTTATCAGTCGGCCAAGTCCATCTGGTGGGGCGAGGGAGACGATAAATTCTTCATCGACGGGGAGAAATTCCCCTCCTGGTACGGCACCGGGTCGGAGGATTACTTCGGCTATGCCTGGTGCATGCCGACCGTTTTCAGCAGCGCCTATCACGGACAGCCGCTGTGCGAGGGCAACATCGGCCTGAACATGCTGCAGGATCCGGGCAACAAGGTCAACTACCGCTTCCACATCACCGACAGCCTGCCCTTCTACACCTCCTTCGACGCGAACATGGAAAAATATTTTGGCGATAAAAGCGTCAAGATGGCCGCCACTACCTTCTACTACCTCGCGGCCGAGGATGCGAAAAGCCATGCGGTCAACGATTTTCTTCCCGAAGAGCGGGATTTCAACCACCCCGACGCGCTGGAGGCCGCACTCTCCTACGAAGGGGAGGATTTGTCCACCTTTGTCCTCGACTGCACCAGCGGCAAGGTCGAGCTGCAGGACATGACCTGGGCGACCACCGGCGACCGGTCCTGGAGTGGGAACAAGCACCTCTGGTGGAAATGCACCGCCGCCGATGGGCTGCTTTCCCTCCCCATCAAAACAGCCGTCTCCGGCCGGTATGAGCTGACGCTCCGGATGACGACCGCCGCCGACTATGGACAGGTTCAGGTGCTGGTCGATGGCTATGCGGTCGGCAACCCGATCGACTGCTACTCCTCCACCCTCGGTGTCACCGAATTTGACGTTGGAGAGCTGGCGCTCTCGGTCGGGCAGCACACAATCAGCCTGCAAATGGCCGGCAAAAACGCCTCGGCCAGCAATTATTATATCGGTCTGGACAAACTGGAGCTGCAGCCGAACGCCGCCACCTCCGACAAGGCGCTGAAGGCTGCCGAGGCGGCGATCAAAGCAGCGCTGGAGGCCTATACTCCCAGCAACCAGACCACCGCAAAGGCGCTGCTTTACGCCCTGCAAAAGGCGGCCGGAGAAGGCTTCTCCCTCAGCTGGAGCGAGGCATTCTCCCTCTCGCCTGCCACAACCGACCAGGCGGGCTCGATCGGCGGGACAATCCGCATCGCATACGGAGAGGCAAGCACAGAGCTTCCGATCCGGCTGACCATCCCGCAGCTTCCGCCGGAGGAGCCGGATGTAACGCCCGGCGACGTCGACAACGACGGCAAGGTCACCGTGTCGGATGTGGTGCTTCTCCGGAAGCTGATCACGGCCGGCAGCTGGACAGAGCGGGAGTTTGCAGCCGGCAACGTCGATAATACGGATAATACGCTGACCGTCTCCGACGTAGTTACGCTGCGCGCCCTGATTGTCGCACAGTAAGCCGGCCGAAAACCCCCTGGCGTTCGGCACATAAAAACAGCCAAGCACCACTCCTCTCTTTGCCCCTCCCGGAAAATCCGCATCCGGGAGGGGCTTTCTGTTTCCTCCCGCTTGAAGGCGAGAGGGGGAAAGCTTCCCCGGGAAAGGGGCAGAACCTCCCTTCCGGGAGGCAGGCATATAAAAACCCCCGC
>OJPS01001167.1_pt1 | contig 18131 bp, 9 predicted proteins | sample 1598551 | NCBI WGS metagenome assembly OJPS01 (sample SAMN03922488, study PRJEB24848) | human gut metagenome | isolation source: stool sample | host: Homo sapiens | place: Germany | collected 2011-05 | reverse complement strand
AGGCACTTTCCACCCGCGCTTTTTTTCCGATGTGATCCATATGCAGATTGAAGAAAAGGAACTCGAATCCGGTATCTTTGCATTTGAAGTGTCCCCAGCTACAAATACGGGGCAATACCGCGTCCCATCCGATACTTGCCGTATCGGGTGTTTCCGAAAGCCAGAAATCTCCTTTTTTAATAAGATCGAATTTATCCGTACGATAGAATATAGCCGAATGTTCTCCTGCTTCTTTGCCGTCATTACGCCCTACGCCGATATATTCATATCCCGGTAAAGCGGCTTTCATGTCTTCCAGTTGCCGGATATATCCTTCTTGAGTACCGAAAATGTCGAAACTGTGGTATTGTATCAGTTTGGCCATCACGGGATAACGTTTTCCCCAGCCATTGCCTGCGGCAGAATCTTCTGCATTGGCATAACGAAGATTGTAAGATGCTGTCGTAAACGAACCGTTTTCGGCAGGTTTTTGATTCTGGCAGCTCAATAGTCCTATTAATAGGACAGTCATAATTAAAATTTTGTTTTTCATAAAATATCTGATAAAAGTTTCTTGCATTGAGTACCTCTAACGTCTCATGAAGTCTCCTTTACCGCGATATAGGCGGTAAAGCTTGAATTGGAGGGTTTGTAAAGGCTGCAGCAGGTCGAATAGGAGCAGGGAGAAGTAATAATGGCGGTTTTCTTCCTGATCGGTTGCTGTTTTATTGATGACGATGGCTTGCACGGTATAACGCAACAGCCAGATAAAGAAAGCGATACCGGCTACCAGCCAGTGCGAGTGGATGATTCCGAATACGATACCGGCTATACAAGCCATATAGAACAGCAGGCGGGAACATGTCTCGAAGCCCAGCAGATAGCGTTGGACACCTTTGTAGTAACGTGCCGTAGCCATATAGCTTACTCTTTCTTCTTTCCAGTCCTTGTATCTCTCTATGGGTTGCATTCTCATGATGGCACGGGCATTGGTTTCCACCCGGGTATTTTCTGTATTGGCTATCTGATTGATGAACAGGTCGTCTTCTCCCCGTTGCAGGTTCAAGTGCGTGGAATATCCTTTTTGTTTGAAAAAAAGTTCTTTTCTGTAAGCGAGGTTTCGTCCCAATCCCATGTAAGGCTTTCCGGCAAGGGCAAAGCCTAAATAGCGCAGTGAAGTAAACAAGGTATTGAACGATATTCGTTTGTGCAGCCATCCTTTACCACGTTCATATCCACTGTATCCCAATACAATTTGGGTATGCGGAGTAAAGTTACGGGCCATCAGGCGCAGCCATTGATTGCTTGCGGGCTGGCAGTTGGCTTCGGTGAACACCAGCCAGTCATGTTTGCTTGCCTTGATACCCAATGTCAGTGCCAGTTTTTTGCGGCTGATATACCGGGCGCTGTCCGGAGTGAAACTGTGATACAGGTGTTGGTATTTTTCTTCAAAAGCGGACAGTACGGCTTCGCTTTCATCCGTAGAGCCGTCATTGATGACGATTACTTCAAATTGCGGATAATCCTGTTCCAGGATAGCCGGAAGGAAACGGCGCAGATTTTCTGATTCGTTACGTGCACAGATCACGACCGACAGGGGAGGAAGTTCCTTTGTGAAGTGCAGTTCGTTTTTCCGGTCGGTGATATTCCGCATATGTATCCGGTTGTAAATTCCCAGATAGTAAATGTATTGAATAATCAGAAAAACTCCTGCCGCTGATAATAATATCAGTTCTGCCGTACTGAATGTAAATGCTTCCATTGATGTAATGTCGTTTTTAGGATACAAAAGTACGCAAATTTTCGGTAGGATACATGCTTTGCCAAGCGGTTATTTTCGTGTGTCGAGATATTCTCTTTTGAACATATCGACAAACAGGAAGAACAAGGAAAGCAGTAACGGTCCGAAGATCACTCCCATGAATCCGAACAACGACAGGCCGATGACTACCCCGAAAATAGTAATGAGCGGATGAGTGTCGGCCATCTTCTTTTGTAGGATGAAGCGTATCAGGTTATCGAGTTGCGAGACGATAATACCACCGTAGGCTGCCAGCCCGATGGCATTGGGCCAGTCTCCGGTCAGGGCCATATAGACGGCGACGGGGAACCATATCAAGCCTGTGCCCACCATTGGGATAACCGTGGCGAAACAGGTGAGGAAACCGAGCAATAATGCATTGGGGGCTCCGAATATGAAATAGCCGATCATGGCAACTCCTCCTTGTATGACGGCTAAAAGAGGAATACCTATGGCATTGGAGCGGACAATCATATTGATCTCATGTATCACGTGTTCCGTATTGGTTGCATTAAAAGGCAGGATGGCATTGACATATGCTTCCATCTTTATACCGCCGATCAGCATGAAATACAAAACGAAGACCAGTACGAACAGATTGACGACAAAGCTGCTGATCCCTCCCATTACGGCTTGCCCGATGCGGGGAAGAATTGAAATGACGTATGCCACCGTGTCTTTCCCCAAGATATAGTAGCCGGTTTTGGCTTTAATGATGTTGGCCGCTTCTTCGAAAGGAGCTATAATGGCTTGCGGGTCCAGATTGATGTTTTGAAGATTGACCACAGCCAGCCATACCACCAGCCCAAGCGGAACCAGAAAGCAGAGAATTGCCTCTGCCGTAATGAGGGTGGCAGCTATGCTGCGCTTCATTTTCCGCTTGTCGGAAAGATACATCATCTGCTTTCTCACCAGGATATAGATAGTCAAGGCTCCCAGCAGACCGCCCATGAATGGGGCTATTTGTCTGAAAAGAATGATTCCCAGCCCGATAATGATAGCTATCAATGAATATTTCCAGTATTGTTCTTTTGTGCTCATAAAGTTCCTGTATTTCTTAGTAAAGAAACATAAAAGAAGTTGAAAAGGTTTGGAAATTGTGGCCGGAATTCAATATTTATCCTTCGTCCAGCCAGCCTAACCCCTGGCGTATGATTTCCGGCTCCCCATTGGTGCAATCCACTACGGTAGAGCCTTCCGTACCGCCGATACCGCCGTCTATTACCAAATCGACAATATCACCGAATTTCTCGTCAATCAGTTCCGGGTCTGTGCAGTATTCAATGTCCTCATTGTCATCATGCGGCAATGTAGTTGTCATGATGGGAGCATCCAGCAGGCGGGCTATTTCTTGAATGATGGAATTGTCCGGCATACGGATGCCGACCTCCTTACGGTTACGGAATATCTTGGGCAGGCGGGTGGTGCCGTTCAGAATGAAGGTGAAAGCTCCGGGCAGATTACGCTTCATCAACTTGAAGGTGCTGTTGTCCACTTTGGCGTATTCGCTGACCTTGCTCAAGTCGTAGCAGATGATGGAAAGATTGTTCTTCTTGGGGTCGATATTTTTAAGACGGCAGATACGTTCGATGGCTCGTTCCTTCAGTCCGTGGCAGCCGATGGCATACATGGTGTCGGTAGGGTAGATAAGGATACCTCCGTCATTCAGTAGGTCGACCACCTGCTGCAGGTCGGCGGGATTGTTATTTTTTTCATAAAGTTTCAGAAGCATGGCAGAAATGGATTTGAGTTTTATATTACATGCAAAAATAGATAATAATCGGCTTATAAACAAGCAATTCACCTTTTTAGCATCTCTTTCTCCAGTTTCTTTATCTTCTTCCAGGCCTCTTTGAATTTGGGACAGAGGGTGACGGCTTTCTCATAGTTTTTCATGGCCGCCTCCTTCATGTCATGCTTCAGGCATTCGTCACCCATAAGGATGTATTCGCGGGCATACTTCACGAGGGCTTTCTCTTTCTCCAATGCTGCTTGCTTCAGTGCACGGTTTTCCTCTTTCAGACGGTTGATGATGTTCAGCTTCCGGCGGATGAGGCGCTGCACGTTGGGCTTCTCGATGTCGTAGCGGGAATGGATGGCTTTGAAAAACTCATCCAGGAAAGTGCCGAAGTCCCCTTTGTCGAAGGCTTTGGCGGCGGCAACGTATTGAACGTCTGCCTGTGCTTGCTTCAAGGCACGGTCGATGGCGGTGCGGTTGTTGAAGCGTTCGGAGAAGCTGACAATCTCCGGACGCACGAATACATCGGCACGGCTGATGGGCTTTTTCAGCTGGATGCCTTCCAGCGAGGTGCAGCGGCTGAGGGCTACGTATGCCTGCCCACCGGCAAACACGCCGCCGGTAAAGTCGATGACTACCCGGCTGAAGGTCAGCCCTTGGCTCTTGTGGACGGTGATGGCCCATGCCAGGCGCACGGGATATTGTGTAAAGGTTCCCAGTTCTTCCTCTTCAATCTGTTTCTTTTCTTCGTTGTATTTGTAGCGGATGTTTCGCCACGACTCTCGTTTGACGTCACATTCCTTGCCGTCGTCGGTGATGACGTAGAGGGTCTCTTCAATAGGGTCGAAGCCGCTGATGACGCCGATGGTGCCGTTCACCCAGCGGCGGTCGAAGTCATTCTTGATGAAGATGATTTGTGCGCCCGGTTTCAGTACCAGTTCCTGCGAGGTGGGGAGGCTGCTTTCGGGAAAGTCTCCCATGATTTCGCCGTAGAAGGTGACCGGGTCACCGGGAAGTTCCGCCAGTTTTTTGTCGTTGATGTAGTCCACATTGTCACGGCGGGTGGCGAGGGTGATGTACATGTCGGCTTCCGATTGCTCTATTTGGGTGCCATAGCGGGTGTTGAGCAGCTGAAGTTCGGCAGAGCCGACGGTATTGTTGCGGATGTGGTCCAGCACATGGATGAACTTGCTGTCTGTTTGCCGGTATACTTTCTGCAGTTCGATGGAGACAAGGTCTATCTGGCCGAATACCCTGGCAGAGAAGAAATAAGGGGTAGGGTAGAATCGGTTCAGTATCTCCCGTTCATCTCCTTTGACGACGGGTTCCAACTGGAACACATCGCCCACCAATAATATCTGTTTGCCGCCGAAGGGTTCGCGCAGGTTGCGGGAATAGACGCGCAGGATGCGGTCTACGGCGTCGATGATGTCGGCGCGTACCATGGAAATCTCGTCGATGATGACCAGTTCCAGTTCTTCCAGTAGTTTGCGGTGGGGTTTGGTGTATTTGAAAAATTCGTGGATGCGTCCCCGTTGCAGACTGAAGTTCGGGTCATCGGGCAGCAGGGGGTAGAAGGGCAGTTTGAAGAAGCTGTGCAGGGTACTGCCTCCGGCATTGATGGCGGCTATGCCGGTAGGGGCAAGCACTACATGCTTTTTCTTCGTATTCGCGCAGATATATTTCAGGAAGGTCGATTTGCCCGTACCTGCTTTGCCCGTCAGGAATACGGACTGACGGGTATACTGAATGAGGTTCAAGGCATCTTGAAACTCTTTGTTTTGTGTATCGGGAACGAAGCTCAAAAGATTTCAGATTTATGATGGATTCCCGACTATGCCGAAATATTTCAGGGCGTTGGCGATGCCGTCTTCATCAACAGAAGTGGTTGTGTAGTTACTGGCAGCTTTTACGTCGTTATTGGCATTGCCCATGGCTACACCGATACCGGCATGGCGCAACATGCTGATGTCATTTCCTCCGTCGCCGAAGGCCATGGTCTCTTCCAGCTTGATGCCGAAGTGGCGGATAATCTGGTCGATACCGTTTTGCTTGGTGTTTCCTTTGGCTGTCACGTCTACGAAGGCAGGATGCCAGCGGCCCATCTCGCAGTGAGGGACGGAGGGCAGGATGATTGCTTCTTCCTCGGCGTTGATAAAGGGAGTCAGCTGGAAGAAGGCTTTGTCGGCATGGCTGTCGGTATAGGGCTTTGCTTCGATGGGGTCCACTTTCAGTTGGCGATGGAAGATTTCCTCCACTACTTCGCCGGGCTGGTTCACGCAGATGTCGTGCTCTCCCACCAGGATGCATGGGATGTTGCGTTCGTGGCAGAAAGCTGTCAAGGCATCCACTTCCGCTGTCGGTATGGGGCTTTTGTAGATAACGGTGTCTTCTACAAAGCAATAGGCGCCGTTCATCGTGATGTAGCCGTCTATCAGATTCCGTTCCTGCAAGGCGGACAAGTTGTTGATGATGACGCGCGGACGTCCGGTAGAAATGAAGATATGTATGCCTTTGGCCTTGGCGGCAGTCAACGCTTCGATAGTGGAAACGGGAATTTCGTGGGTCTTGAAGCTGACCAAGGTTCCGTCGATGTCAAAAAACAGAGCTTTTATCATAAGGGGTTCTTTTATCTTGTGCGCGAAATTACTTAAAAAAGCGAAGATATTTCGTACTTTTGCGCACAAATAAATGATAAATAACAAATGAAGAAACATTCTTTGAAAGATTGGATGATAGCGGTGCGTCCGTGGTCATTCCCCGCCTCTTCGATGCCGGTGGTGGTGACGTTGGCATATCTGTATTGGATGCAGCAGGACATAAACTGGGTGAACGGCATCTGGGCATTGCTGAACATCGTCGTGTTTCACGCTGCCGGGAATACCTGGAGTGATTATTTTGACTACAAACATAAGGTCGATGCAAGGGATACCTTTGGCGCCAAGACCTTGACCGACGGGATGTTTGCTCCGCGCGAGATATATGGCTTGTCGATGGCATTGCTGGCAGTTGCCCTTGTTGCGGGTGTCGGCCTGCTGTGGCGTACGGGGTTGCCGTTGCTGTACATCGGTATAGGCGGTGCAGCTTGCTCGTTGCTTTATCCACCGCTCAAGTATCGTGCGTTGGGCGATGTCGTCATCTTTTTGGCGTATGCCTTGCTGCCGACGTTGGGTACCTGCTATGTGGCTACGGGAGTAGTTGACTGGAATGTCTTGTGGATAGCTCTGCCGGTGGGACTGATTACGGTGGCCATTCTGCATGCCAATAATACACGGGATATGCGTACCGATGCCCGTGCAGAGATTCAGACACTGGCCATGAAGCTGGGAGGAAAGGCGTCGATGTACGTTTATTGTGCCGAAGTCCTTTTTCCTTTTGGCTGGATAGCCGGCTTGATAGCTGCGGGAACTCTTCCTCTATGGACCCTGCTGGTGATGCCGGCACTGGTTCCTGCCATAGGCAATGTACGGGTGGTGTCCCGTTTTCCCGGAAAGGGAGAAAGTGCCATAGCCGGTCTGGATGAGATGACTGCAAAACTCCAGTTGTTGTTCAGTCTGCTGTTCACGTTGTCGTTCGTTGTAGCCGGTCTGCTGTCATGAAGAAGCTGATTTTTACCATTCTGCTGGCTGCCGTGCTGTGGACGGTCATGTTTTCGCCTTGGACGGCTCCTTTCGTGAATTTCTGGTGGATGATGACCGGTTCTGCGCTCACGCTGTCCGTGTTTGCCACCTTGTTCAATCCCGGCTGGTGGCGGGAGGTGAAGTGGAGCTTGCCGAATGTCTTGCTGGGAATTGGCATTGCTGTTGCTTTGTGGGGCGTTTTCTGGTTGGGAGACAAGGTGTCATCTTGGATGTTCGATTTTGCCCGTCCGCAGGTGGACTCCATTTATGGGATGAAAGAGGGAGAGTCTCCTTGGCTGTTGGCGGCATTGCTACTGTTGCTGATAGGGCCGGCGGAAGAGATTTTCTGGCGCGGCTATGTGCAACGCACGCTTTCCAAACGCTGGAATCCGAATGCGGGTTTTGTGGTGGCTACTTTGATTTATGCACTGGTGCATGCCGGTTCCTGCAACTTCATGCTGGTCATGGCGGCTCTGGTGGTGGGGGCGGCATGGGGCGCGCTTTACCGTTTCTTTCCGAACCGCTTTGCCGCTATTATCTTGTCTCATGCAGTGTGGGATGTGGCGGTATTTATATTTTTCCCGATATGATTATTGTTTACAAAAATAAGGCAGCGGTAATGGGTCGTATAAAAACAAAACAAATTGATGCGTTGAATTATAAAAAAGCAAGCATATGACTTACAATTTTGATGAAGTAATAGAGCGCCGTGGTACCGACTCCGTGAAATGGGACGGTGTGAAGAGTGTATGGGGGCGCGATGACCTCCTCCCCATGTGGGTGGCGGATATGGATTTCCGCACGCCCCCGTTTGTGATGGAAGCCTTGCGGAAGCGTCTTGAACATGAAGTGCTGGGCTATACGTCTGCGTGTGAGGAATGGTATACTTCCATTTGTAGCTGGCTCAGTCGTCGCCACGGTTGGGACGTCACTCGCGAGATGCTGACTTTTGTACCCGGCATTGTCCGCGGTCAAGCCTTCGCATTGCAATGCTTCACCAATCCCGGCGACCGGGTAATGGTGATGACTCCCGTTTATCATCCCTTCTTCCTGGTGACGCAACGCATGAAGCGCGAAGTGGTTTACTCTCCGCTCGACCTGAAAGACGGACAGTATCAGATTGACTTTGAGCGTTTCCGTAAGGATATACAAGGATGCAAAGTATTGATTCTCTGCAATCCCCATAACCCGGGCGGGCGTGTATGGACGGTGGACGAATTACGCCGGATTGCTGATATTTGTACGGAAAACCATACGTTTGTCATTTCCGATGAAATTCATGCCGACTTGACTCTGCCACCTTACAAACACCATCCTTTTGCTACTGTTTCGGGGGCTGCCGCGCAGAATTCCCTCACCTTCATGGCACCCAGCAAAACATTCAATATGCCGGGATTGGGAAGTTCGTACGCCATTATCCTCAATGAGGACATCCGCCACCGTTTTCAGGAGTTCATGGAAGCGGGCGAGTTCAGCGAAGGGCACATGTTGGCCTATATCGGTGCGGCTGCTGCCTATATGCATGGTGAGGAATGGTTGGAACAGCTGCTGGACTATATAAAGGGCAATATCGATTTCACGGAGAACTACCTGCGCGAGCATATTCCGGGCATCGGCATGATACGTCCGCAGGCTTCTTACCTGATTTATCTGGACTGCCGGGGATTGGGGCTGACTCAGGAGGAACTGGTGAGATTATTTGTAGACCAGGCACACCTGGCGCTGAATGACGGTACCATGTTCGGTGAACCGGGCAAGGGATTTATGCGGCTGAATATCGGCTGCCCGCGTTCGGTGTTGGAGCAGGCGCTGAAGCAACTGGAAACTGCGGTTGCAGACAAATGATAGAAAAAACTATATCTCCTATATTATGAATAGATTACCTTTCCTTGGACTATTGTTTGCGTTGCTGTGCCTTGTTACCTGCCGGCAGATGAATGAGGCACATCTGTTACATCTGGCAGAAAAGCAGGTGAATATGAATGTGGACAGCGTGTATGCCTTGCTGGTACAGATAGAGAGGCCATCGCAACTTTCGGATGAGGAGAGGCTGTTGTATGGATGGCTGAATGCTTATGTGCACTATAAGCGGCACAACTCGATGGCGGAAGATTCCTTGATATTGCCTGCTTCCGATTATTACGTCTTCCGCAACGACACGGCGAAGAATCTGTTTTCCTATCAGTTGAAAGCCTGGTACTGGTATTGGCTGAAAGAGCACGAACGGTGTATAGCTGCCATTGACAGCGGCGTAGCTTTGGCCAAGGCGCTGCAGGACACGGGAAGAATGGCTGATATGCTGATTGATAAGGCATACTGGTATGTGTATGTCTGGAAAGATTATGAGAAAGCGATAGAAACTTTCCGTACCGCCATAGCTTTGGACGCAAGAGCCGGAAGCTTCTTCTCTATGGGAATTGCCATGGGGCTGAACAAGAATGATTCTGCATCCTATTACATGGAGCGCAGCATAGAACTGGCAGTGGAGGCAGGAGATACCAGTAAGATAGTGCATTATTTGCGTAACTATGCCCAGATGCAGGCTTACTCTTTTGATGAACCTTCCGGTGCAATAGCTACTATTCGTCGTATGGAGCAGTATGTCATCGACCCGGTGCAGTTGCGTATGGGAGATCTGGTGAAAGTGGAAGTGTTCTTGAAAGAAGGGCAGCTTGATTCGGCGGAATACTATTTGAATAAGGAGAGGAAACGTGGCGAGGGCCGGAACCGGTTTCTGACGGAAGAGAATATGGTGGCGGTATATAGGGCATTGATAGATTATACACGTCACCGTACGTTTGATGTGCTGGACGTGGCGCGCTATAATGATTCTGTAGCCAATGCTCTTACTGCGTTGCAGAGTACTGTCCGGCGTAAGGACGAGTCGAAGGAGACGCTTTCGCAAGCCAACTTGATTCTGACGGTGGAACGGAAGCAGGCACAGTTGAATTTGTTGCTGGCACTGTTGGTACTGGTGCTTGCAGGTGGCGGTGTGTCCCTTTATGTCCGTAACCGGAGTAACCGGTTGATTGAAGCGGAAGAACGGGCGGAAACACTGACCCGGCTGTTGGAAGATGCGACCAAGAACCAGTCGAAGGAGGAAGACGGACAGTTTTTCCGGAAAATACTGTTGCAGCAATTAGGCATGATACGGCTGGTGGCTAAACAACCTACCTCGCAGAATCAGGAGCTGCTTCGCCGCATTTCGGGTATTACCAGCCATGAACTGCCGGTAGAGAGTTTGCTGGTATGGGAGGACTTGTACCCTATCATAGACCGGATGTATGATAACTTCTACACAAAGATGGACAGCCGTTTTGGAGATGTGCTCATTGACAAAGAAAAGCAGCTTTGCTGCCTGCTCTGTGCGGACTTCTCGACGAAGGAGATTAGTGTGGTGACACAACAAAGCATTCCTACCATTTACCAGCGAAAGACGAATATCCGCAAGAAGCTGGGGATGGAGGAGAAAGAGGGCATCGTAGAGTTTATAAAGAGCATATAGACCGGGAAAGGTATAATATAGAGTGTTGTAAGGTTAAAACGTTGATATGTAGTGATTCGTGGTTCGAGGATATAGACTTTTTATTCCTTGGTATAGACTGTTTGAGGCATGTTTTACCCCTATCTTTGTTTCAGCGAAATACAAAGAGTAAAACATTGAAATCAAACGCATAATGAAAGAAAATCTACTGAACAACGTTAGAAAAAAAGTGATGGTATGGATGGCCTTGGCAAGTATGGCCACTTTCCTTTCCGCCCAGACTTACCGGCTTTCCGGTTGTGTGCAGGACGAGAACCGCCAACCGGTAGAGGTGGCGAATGTGCTGCTGAAGCAGGCAAAAGACAGTACCTATATTACCGGTATGCTGACCGACACACAAGGTTGTTTTTCCTTTGACCAGCCACTGGGAGAATACTTGTTGCATATTACCCTTATCGGCAGCGAAGACCTCTACGTTCCCGTTGTGCTGCAAGGAAACAAAAACGTTGGCGAATTGACATTGAAATCTTCTTCCGCCTTGCTGGACGAAGTGACCGTTACGGCCGCGCGTCCTGTTATCAAGCGTCTGGTGGATAGGGTAGTGTTCGATGCACATAATACCATAGCCTCTGCCGGTGGCAGTGCACTCGACCTTCTGCGTGAAGTGCCCGGTCTGCAGGTTGGACAAAACAGTATTGGTATTATAGGTAAAGGGGGTATCAAGGTTTATATCAACGACCGTGAGACGAAGCTGTCGGGAGATGAACTGATAGATTACCTCCGTTCCTATGACGCCTCCCAGATACTGAAGGTGGAGGTGATTACCACGCCTCCGTCCAAGTACGATGCCGCCGGAAATGCAGGCATCATCAATATCCGCTTGAAGTCACGTCCCAAAGATTACGTGGGTGGTACGGCTTCCGCTTCCTACAGCGCTGGTGAAAAGGACAATTACGGATATGGCGGGGTAAGCTTGAATCTCAGCAAGGGGCGCGTGTCATCCTTCCTCAACGGGGGTACTACGCAGGGCAACTATGAGACGTGTGAGAAGAATTACCGCTATTTTCCGCAGAACACCTGGAACAGCCGTGCCGACTACACCAATTACATGAATAGCTTCTACCTTCAGGGAGGTGTGGACGTATCGTTGGAACGGGACTGGACTGTAGGTATGCAGGCCATCTATAATCACAGTGCTCCCAAACCGGGCAACGCCCTTTCATGGACGGAAGTTTACGATGCCTCTACCGCCGTATTGGATTCTTTGCTGTACTCCAACAGTGACAAGGATACCAGTTCCGACCGCCTCAATCTGAATTTTCATACCGATAAGGTCTGGGATGACAAAGGCAAGAAAATGACTTGGGATGTGGATTACCTGCGTGACAACCGGGACGAAAATATGGGCTTTCTCTCGAAAACCCTCCTGCCTGACGGTACGGAGATTCCGGGCACAAACTTCGATTACAACTATCTGCAACATCGCAAGGTAGATGTAGTCTCCTCCGCTCTTGATTTCATCCTTCCTTTTGAAAAGTACAAGATAACGGCAGGTGCCAAGGTCTCCTTTACCAACACTCGCAACGGTATCAATTACGATACATCGGACCCTACGCTGGTGCAGGATGATTATTTCCGTTACAAGGAGCAAATCTATGCCTTATATGCTGATTATAGCCGTGAATTTTCCGAACGTTTTTCCATGCAGTTGGGCTTGCGTATGGAGCACACCCGCACTACCGGTATTTCTGAAGCGAAGGATACGGAGGACAAGCACGACTATACGCGCTTATTCCCTACTGTCTATCTGCTTTATTCGCCTACTGACGGGCATGCGCTGAACTTCAGTTTCTCCAACCGCATCTCCCGTCCGTCACAGAATATGGTCAATCCTTTTCCGTTCTATCAGAACAAGTACACTTACGCTTGTGGTCGTGAAGACTTGAAACCTAGTTATACTTACAATGTCGAGCTGGGATATACGTTGAAGAATAACTTCAATGTTTCTGCCTATTATTCTTATTCGGACGATGTATTCTTCCAGGTTGTGGACTTGGATGCCGAAACGAATGTGACCTCTTTTCTCTGGGAGAATTTCATGCAGACGCATGCTTTCGGGCTTAACAATTCGTACACTTTCCGTACCAAATGGCTGCAAGCTTACGCCCAGCATGGAGTGAGCTATCGCCGGACCACCTCCAGCGCTGCCACCACCTCTCCCGAGGAGAAAGGGTGGGCTTATGACGCCAGTCTGCGCAACACTTTCTTCTTCAATGAAAAGAAGACTCTTCTGGCTACGTTGTCCGGTTCCTATTCTTCCCGTCAGTATCAGGGCATCTATCTGATGAGCCCCACTTACAGCGTCAGTGCAGGTATGCTTTATCGGTTGTTGAACAATAAGCTCAGCCTCAGCCTGAATGTCAACAATTTGTTTGTCAGCCATTCCAAATTGGAAACCATGTCCAACGGGTTGAAGATAATTGCCGACAATCAGTTTGCCTTTACCAGTTTCCATATCGGTGTATCCTATACTTTCGGTGGTGATATACGTAGTAAGGGTCAGCGGAACAGTAACGAGGATATTCAGAGGAGGCTATAATAAGAAGTTTATTGCGTGTTGGCAATTGGAAGAAAATATTTATCTTTGTGATACAAGCGATTGTAACAACGATTAATATAAAACCATGATGAAACAGAAACTTCTTTACCTTTTGCCACTCTTCCTATTGTCGGGATGCGGGCAGGCTACTTACAAGAATGCATCTCTGCCGGCAGAAGAGCGTGCCGGACTTTTGCTGAAGGAACTGACGCTCGAAGAGAAGGTGTCCTTGATGATGGACAGCTCCAAACCAGTGGAACGTCTGGGCATCAAGCCCTATAACTGGTGGAATGAAGCGTTGCATGGAGTGGCGCGTGCCGGGTTGGCCACAGTGTTTCCCCAACCGATTGGTATGGCGGCATCTTTCTCACCGGAGACTGTATACGAGGTATTTACTGCTGTTTCTGATGAGGCCCGTGCCAAGAATGCCTACTATACATCCCAGGAAAGCCATGAACGCTATCAAGGGTTGACGATGTGGACGCCTACGGTGAACATCTACCGCGACCCTCGCTGGGGAAGGGGTATAGAGACTTATGGGGAAGACCCTTATCTGACCAGCCGTATGGGTGTGATGGTTGTAAAGGGTTTGCAGGGGACGAACGATGGAAAATATGACAAGTTGCATGCTTGTGCCAAGCACTTTGCCGTACACTCCGGTCCGGAATGGAACCGCCATGAGTTTAATGCGGAAAATATCAAGCCCCGTGATTTGTATGAAACTTATCTTCCTCCTTTCGAAGCTTTGGTGAAAGAAGGAAAAGTGAAGGAGGTGATGTGTGCCTACAACCGTTTTGAGGGCGATCCTTGTTGCGGTAGCGACCGCCTGCTGATGCAGATTTTGCGCGATGAGTGGGGATTTGACGGTATTGTCCTTTCGGACTGTGGAGCTATTGCCGATTTTTACAGAGACTATGGTCATAAGACGCATCCTGATGCAGAGTCCGCTTCGGCGGCTGCGGTGCTGAGTGGGACTGACTTGGAATGCGGTTCGAGTTACGAGGCCCTGGTAGAAGCGGTGAAGCAGGGAAAGATTGATGAAAAAGCAGTGGATGTAGCAGTCAAGCGTCTTTTGACGGCTCGCTTTGCCTTGGGTGAAATGGACGAGCCGGAGAAGGTGTCCTGGACCGGCATTCCTTTTTCTGTGGTGGCTTCTGCCGGACACGATTCTCTGGCGCTCGACATGGCGCGCAAGTCAATGACACTGCTTATGAACAAGGATAATACCTTGCCGTTGAAGCGTGGAGGGCTGACTATAGCCGTGATGGGTCCGAATGCCAATGATTCTGTGATGCAGTGGGGAAATTATAACGGTATGCCTCCGCACACAGTTACCATTCTGGACGGAATTAGAAAAGCTTTGGGGAGTGATGATCGGCTTATTTATGAACAAGGCTGCGGATGGGTGGAGAGAGCTCAGATACAGAGCGTCTTCAACCGTTGCAAGACTGCCGACGGGAAACCCGGATTTACTGCACGCTACTGGAATAACGTGACTCGTGACGGTGAGCCAGTCACTACTGCCCAAGTGACCACTCCTTTCCATTTTTGTACATCCGGTGCCACGGTTTTTGCTCCGGGTGTGAACCTTACCGACTTCTCGGCTACCTACAACAGCGTATTCACTCCCGACCAGTCGGGAGAGGTGGTCTTTGACATCTATGCTTATGGCTCAGGGAGATTGCGGATAAATGGGGAGGAAGTGAGAGGATTCTCCAATCAGCACGGTGGGCAGAAGAGTGCTTATACTTTGCAGGTACAAGCAGGAAAAACGTATGACGTTGAATTGGATTTTGAATATTTCCGTAGCGATGCACAGCTGAACTTCGACCTCGGATTTAAGAATGAAGTGGATGTGAGAAAATCTGTGGAGCGTGTAAAGGATGCTGATATCGTGGTCTTTGTGGGAGGAGTCTCTCCGAACCTCGAAGGCGAGGAGATGGGTGTTGAGCTTCCCGGATTCAGAGGAGGCGACCGTACTGATATTGAGTTGCCTGCTGTCCAGCGGGAACTGATTGCCGCTTTGCACCATGCCGGTAAAAAGGTGGTGTTGGTGAACTGTTCAGGTTTTCCTATCGGCTTGGAGCCGGAAACCGGGAGGTGTGGAGCTATCCTGCAGGCATGGTATCCCGGTCAGGCAGGTGGTACGGCTGTAGCTGAAGTCTTGTTCGGTGATTACAATCCGGCAGGACGCTTGCCGGTAACCTTCTACCGTAATGTGTCACAGCTTCCAGATTTTGAGGATTATAATATGACGGGCCGGACTTACCGTTACATGACCCAGGAACCGCTTTTCCCCTTCGGTCATGGATTGAGCTATACCTCTTTCAGCTATGGCGCTGTGGTGCTTGGTTCGGATAATATAAAGTCCGGTGAGAAATTGAGATTGAGTGTCCCCGTAACCAATACCGGCAAATGTGACGGTGAAGAGGTTGTGCAGGTCTATTTGAAGAAAAACGATGATGTAGAAGGACCGAGCAAGGCATTGCGTGCTTTCAAGCGGGTACATATCCCGGCAGGAAAGACGGTCGATGTAGAGTTTGATTTGGGTGATAAAGAGTTGGTGTGGTGGAATCCGCAAAGCAATGCCATGTGCGTTTCCGAAGGCAGCTATGAACTGATGGTGGGCGGTAGCTCGCAAACTGCTGATTTGCTGCGCCGGTCTTTTGTCATTCAGCCTTGATACATCACTGACAGAGTCAAAAAAAGTTTTCCGCTTGAGGGTGAGTTATGGCCCTCAAGCGGAATTTTTATATACTGGGAATACATGTTCTTAATAATCCTTAATACTATATGTTAACTCCCTTGTTTCTTTGTACTTCTCTAATTTTAATTGATATATTTGTGATATCGTTATGATATCAATTAAATTTATAGAATATGGAAACAAAAGAGTGTAGTTTCAGTGGTTTCAAGATGAATGGCTTTCTGGCCTTGTTCCTTCATTTGGTAGTGCTTACGGCGGTGATAATCTTTGGGTTTCTCATTTCTGTGCCTACCTTGATCCTTTCGGTGTGTCTGTGTCTGGTATGGTTCATTATGTTTGCCGGCTATATGGAGCTGGAACCGAACGAGGCGCGTGCCATGGTGTTCTTTGGCAAGTACAAGGGAACATTCAAAGAGACCGGCTTTTTCTGGGTAAACCCTTTCCTTAATAAGAAGAAGCTTTCGCTTCGTGCACGCAACCTGGATGTGGAGCCGATAAAGGTGAACGATAAGATTGGTAATCCTATTCTTATAGGACTGGTATTGGTGTGGAAGCTGAAGGACACCTATAAAGCCATGTTTGAGATTGATTCACAAACAATGGCTGCATCCGCTCCGACAGCGGGTAATGCGAACCAGGTCAGTCTTGGCAATGCGGTGGCCAACCGTATGAATGCGTTCGAGAATTTCGTCATGATACAGAGTGATGCCGCTCTTCGCCAGGTTGCTGGTCAGTATGCCTATGATGATAATGAGGCTGATACGGAAGAGTTGACACTTCGTTCGGGCGGTGAGGAAATCAATGAACAGCTGGAGCAGAAATTGAATGAACGCCTGGCCATGGCAGGTATGGAAGTGGTGGAAGCGCGTATCAACTATCTGGCATATGCGCCCGAAATTGCCGCTGTGATGCTGCGTCGCCAGCAAGCATCTGCCATTATTACGGCACGCGAGAAGATTGTGGAAGGGGCAGTCTCTATGGTAAAAATGGCGCTCCATAAACTTTCTGAAGAAGAAATTGTTGAACTGGACGAAGACAAGAAAGCAGCAATGGTCAGCAATCTGTTGGTAGTGCTTTGTGCGGACGAGGCTGCCCAACCGGTAGTCAATACGGGAACGTTGAACCATTGATAAAGGATACGGATGAAAGAGATGGGAGGCATAGGACGGTGGGCTCTTATACTGCTCTTGCTGGGCAATGTATATGGGGGCTTTGCACAAGATGCGAATACTGCGCGCGCGCAGCACATTTATGAATTGTTTGTGGCAGGGCAAGGTGACAGCATCCATGCGGCATTGAACCGGGAGTTGCAGGAGAAACTGGCTCCGGCACTCTTCAATGATTCTTTCCGGCAAGCAGAGAAAATGTTTGGTAAATCCATATCAAAAGGAGAATGGAAGACCGATTCTGCCCAGGGAATTACTATCTATTATTCCGATGTGGAATTTGAACGTTATAATCTCCGCTTTCTAGTGGCTTTTGATGCTGACGGGGCACTGAATACAATCCGGCTAGTCCCTGCACCTGCTGTTAGCACTGCCCAACCGGTAGCCTATGATAAGACAAAAATGGATGAAAGGGATATTACGCTGGGAGCCGACGGCTACAAGCTTCCCGGAACGTTGACTTTGCCCAAGAGGGCAGTCGGTTCGGATGTATGCAGGGTTCCTTGTGTTATTCTGGTACATGGTTCCGGTCCTCACGACCGTGACGAGACGATAGGTCCCAACAAGCCTTTCCGTGACCTGGCCTGGGGATTGGCGGAACGCGGCATTGCCGTCGTCCGCTATGAAAAACGGACAAAAGCATATGGTGCGGCTTGCGTTCCTGCCGGTCGCGAACTCGATTATGATACTGAGGCCGTGGACGATGCCGTTGCCATAGTGGAGCAGGTAAGGGCTTTGCCCGAGCTGGCTTCTGACAGTGTGTATGTGTTGGGGCACAGCCTGGGAGGTACATTGGCTCCCCGTATTGCCGGGCGTTCGAAAGGTTTGGCAGGTATCATTATCCTTGCCGGACTGGCAAGACCGCTTGAAGATGCTCTTGAGGAACAGTTTTATTATACCTCTTCTTTGACGGATTCTTCAGTCAATGTAAAGGCTCAACTTGATGAACTGAAACAACAGTTGGTGAATGTCAAAAAGCTTGGTACCGAAGAGTTCGATGAGGCAATTCCCTTACCATTGGGGCAGCCCCGCTCATA